>Ga0209303_1000110_pt1 | contig 97987 bp, 83 predicted proteins | sample SidtaG_3_FD_187449 | JGI IMG/M metagenome (GOLD analysis project Ga0209303, IMG submission 187449) | Marine algal microbial communities from Sidmouth, United Kingdom - Sidmouth_Asex1 metaG (SPAdes) (version 2) | ecosystem: Host-associated > Algae > Red algae > Unclassified | place: Sidmouth...
CGTCGAGCTCGCAATGAAGGTTCGTGCGAACAAAAGATATTCTGCAAAAGTCGGCTTGACGATGCGTCCATGCATCTGTCCTCATCCGTGAGGGGACTTGCATTCTACACGCTCTTTGTATTAACGTGAACATGCCGCTGCCGCGAAGCGGCTTTGTTCAACAAGTATTAGACTGAATCGCGTCTATCGCCGATAGTCCCGACTCCTGTCTATTCCGTACCAACCGACTTGGTCGTGGCGCAAGTGACCTTCACCAAGAAGCCGGCCTGTCGTGCTTGCAGCCCGGCGGCGCCAGTTCCCGAAGCACGCTACTCGCAGCACTATTCGCCATAGACCGACTCGTCATTATCGTCATAGTAGCGAGTCGGCATACCGCATCGGCTACCGCGGTTCCCCACAGACTCGACTCGTCCACCAACGCCGCGCAGTCTACCGCTCCCCCTTGATATACGGCTTCATCAACCCCTGCGGCACCCGCGCTCGCCTTGCCATCACCACCAGCGCAACGATCGACAAAACGTACGGCACCATCAGGAACAGCTGATACGGCACGACACCACCCAGTACCGTCTGCAGCCGCAATTGGTAGGCATCGAACAGCGCGAACAGCAACGCGCCGAACAGTGCTCGGCCCGGCCGCCACGAGGCGAATACCACCAGCGCGATGCACACCCAGCCGCGCCCTTGCACCATCGTCGGGAAGAAGCTGTTGAACGCGGAGAGGGTGAGGAACGCGCCACCGACCGCCATCAACCCGCTGCCCACCATCACGCAGCCGATGCGGATGCGGACCGGATCCACGCCTTGGGCCTCGGCGGCTTCGGGGTTCTCGCCGCTCATGCGGATCGCAAGGCCCAGCGGGGTGCGGAACAGCAGCCAGGCCATCGCCAGCGCGGTGAGCACGGCCAGCCAGGTGGGCGCGGTCTGGCTGGACAGCACGCTGCCCAGGAAGGGGATCGATGACAGCAGCGGGACGGTGATCGGTTGGAACGGCTCGATCGTGGGCGGCGTGCCGGCGACCGGTACGGCCAGGCGGAACAGGTAGTAGGCCACCGACGAGGCGAACAGCGTGATGCCCAGGCCGGTGACGTGCTGGGACAGGCCGAGGTTGACGGTCATGCCGGCGTGCAGCAACCCGAACAGCATCCCGGCGGCGAACGCGGCGGCAACGCCTGTCCACAGGTCCGCCCCCTGGAACACGGTCAGCCAGCCGATCATGGCGCCGAACGTCATGATCCCCTCGATGCCCAGGTTCAGCACGCCGGCGCGTTCGCACAGCAGCGCGCCCAGGGTGCCGAAGATCAGCGGGGTGGCGATGCGCAGCACCGCGGCCCACAGGCCGGCACTGGCCAGGATCTCCAGCAGTTCCATCAGCGGCGCACTCGGTACTGGGTGAAGAACAGCGCCACCAGCATGGTCAGCAGCGACAGCGCCACGGTCACGTCGGCGATGTAGGTCGGCACGCCCACCGCGCGGCTCATGCCGTCGGCACCGACGAAGAGGGTGGCGGCGAACAGGGACGCGGCCACCACGCCCAATGGGTGAAGCGCTGCCAGCATGGCGACCAGGATGCCCGAGTAGCCGTAGCCGGGGGACAGGTCGGTGGTGACGTAGCCCTTGACGCCCATCACCTCGATGGCACCGGCCAGTCCTGCCAGCGCACCGGACAGGCAGCCGGTCAGGATCAGCGTGCGGCCGATGCGCACGCCGGCGAAGCGTGCGCCGTCCGCGTTCAGACCGACCGCGCGCGAGCGCAGTCCGAACAGGGTGCGCGATTGCACCACATGGACGATCAACGCCAGCACGATGGCGATCAGCAGTCCGATGTGCAGCCGGGTGCGCTCGACCAGCTTCGGCAGCTCGGCCTCGATCGGCACCGGCACCGACTGCGGCCAGCCGAACGCCATCGGATCCTTCAGCGGCCCTTCGATCATCAATGACACGAACAGCACCGCCACGAAGTTCAAGAGCAGGGTGGTCACCACCTCGTCGACGCCGAAGCGCAGCCTGAGAAGTAGCGGTATCAGCAGGAGCAGGGCACCGGCCAGCGCGCCGCCCAGCATCAACGTCGGGATGGCGATCGCGCCGGGCCAGCCCGACAGGGTCGTGCCCAAGGCGGCCACCGCCAGCGCGCCGATGTACAGCTGCCCTTCGGCGCCGATGTTCCAGATGCGCGCGCGGAACGCCACCACGGCGGCCAGGCCGGTCAGCATCAGCGGGGTGGCGCGGGTCAGCGTCTCGGTGATCGCCAGGCGGGAGCCGAACGCGTTGCTCAGGATCTCGCCGAACGCGCTCAGCGCCGGCACGCCGGCCAACCGGATCAGTCCGGCGGACAGGACCATGGCGCCGATCACCGCCGCCAGCGGGGCGGCCAGCGCCAGCCAGGCCGTGCGCTCCACCCGACGTTCAAACCGCATGCGTGGCTCCTTCCTTCGATGCGTCGGCGATCGATGCGCCGGCGATCATCAGTCCCAGCGTGCGCGCATCGGCCTGCTCGGTATCGATCGGGTCCGACAGGCGGCCCTTGACGATGGCCTGGATGCGATCGCTCAGGCGCATCACCTCGTCCAGGTCCTCGGAGATCAGCAGCACCGCGGCCCCGTTGGCACGCGCTTCCAGCAGCCGCTCGTGCACCGCGGCGATCGCGCCTTCGTCCAGGCCGCGCGTCGGCTGGGCGGCGATCAGCAAGCGTGGCTCTGCGTGCAGGCTGCGGCCCAGGATCAGTTTCTGGATATTGCCGCCGGACAGCAGCTGGATGCGGTGGTCCGGGCCGCCACCGCGCACATCGAAGCGCTGGATCAGCTCGGCGGCGTGCCGGCGGGCGGCCTTCGCCTGCACGAACCCGCCGCGCTGGAACGGCGACTGGCCGGCGCGTTCCAGGATGGCGTTCTCCCACACGCTCATGTCGCCGATGGCGCCGTCGCTGCCGCGATCCTCCGGCACGCGGCCCACGCCGAGGCTCACCAGCGCATCGACATCGCCCTGCGGGAAGGGGGCATCGAACAGTGTCAGCGTGCCCGCATCGGCGCGCCGCACGCCGCACAACAGCTGCCCCAGCGCGGACTGGCCGTTGCCGGAGACGCCGATGATGCCCAGCAGCTCACCGGCGCGTAGCGCGAAGTCGATGTCGTGCAGCAGACGCTCGATGCCGATGCCGCGCGCCTGCAGCACCGTCGCGCCGGGCCGGGACGGTGCGCGCACCGGGCGCTCGATGGTGCGCCCGACCATCAGCTCGGCCAGCTCCGCCTTGTCGGTGGCCGCCGCCCGCCGCTCGGCCACCACGCGTCCGCCACGAATCACCGTGATGCGATCGGCGGCGGCCAGCACCTGGTCCAGCTTGTGGGAGATGAACACGATCGACAGGCCCTGCTCGCGCATGTCGCGCAGCGTGGCGAACAGGCGCTCGGCCTCCTGGTCGGTCAGCACCGCGGTGGGCTCGTCCAGGATCAGGATGTCGGCATCGTTGTAGAGCGCCTTCAGGATCTCCACGCGTTGGCGTTCGCCCACCGACAGGTCGGCCACCAGCGCGTCCGCATCCACCTGCAGACCGAAGCGCACGGCGATGTCGGCCAGGCGCCGCCGCGCATCCGCCCGCGCGGATCGCCAGGACCACAGCGATTCGGTGCCGGTCATCACGTTCTCCAGCACGCTCAGGTTGGCCGCCAGCGAGAAGTGCTGGTGCACCATGCCGACGCCGGCGGCGATTGCGGCGCGCGGCCGCCCCGGCGGCAGCGCGTGGCCGTTCACCCGCACGCTGCCCGCATCCGGGGTGTAGTGCCCGAACAGGATGCTCATCAGCGTGGTCTTGCCGGCGCCGTTCTCGCCCAGCAGGGCCAGCACCTCGCCGCGCGCCAGGCTCAGCGAGATGTCGTCGTTGGCCAACGTGTCGCCGAAGCGCTTGGTGATGCCGGACAGCTCGAGCGCCGGCACGGCCGACCCGGCGGGCGTTCGCTGCATGGGCTCATTCACTCGTCTGGCATTCCGGCCACCGCGAAGCGTTGCTGCCAACGCTGCTCGCGCTCCAGCCGTTGCGCGCTGCGGATCAATGCGCGGTCCGCGCCCACCCCGGCCATCAGCTGCACCGCCACCGGCAGGCCATGCTCGTCCGTGCCGAACGGCACGCTAATCGCCGGGCAACCGGACACGTTGGCCAGCGTGGCATTCGGGGCGAAGCGATTGAGCCGTTCCCAGTGCGCATCGACATCGTCGTGATCGGTCGGGAAGTGCCCGATCGGCGGTGGAGGGCCGCACAGCATCGGCAGCACCAGCACGTCGATGTCACGGAACAGGTGCACCATCTCGTAGCTGACGCGTGCCAGGCTTGTGAAACTCTCCCACAGCTGCGTGGCGGTGATGGCGCGCCCGCGGGCGCACACCGCGGCGCTCAGCGCTTCCATGTGCGACTCGTCCAGCGACAGCGCCGCACTCAGGCTGGCCAGGTTCACGCTGATCATGCGATCGAACACCTCCGCGCTGGCAACCAGTTGAGCGGTGAGACGGGCAGGGTCCAGGCGCACCGGGTTGGCCGACAGGGTCAGGGCGGCATCCTCCAGCGCCTGCAACCGGTCATCGTCCACCCCGTCGCTCGACAGCAGCAGCCCGATGCGCGGGTGCTCGCTCGGATCCGGAAGGGCCGGCCCGGGAAAGGGGCCGTCACCGCCTTTCAGGTCATGGAAGGCGGCCACCACATCGCTGATCGAGCGGCACAGCATGAACTCGCTGGCCAGCCCGCCCAGCAGGTTGCCGAAGTCCGGCCCCTGTGGAACGACACCGCGTGAAGGCTTCAGGCCGTACAGGCCGCAGCAGGCGGCCGGCACCCGGATGGATCCGCCGGCATCGGTGGCGTGCGCGGTGGCGACGATGCCACGGGCCACGGCCGCGGCGGCCCCGCCCGACGAGCCGCCGGGCGTGCGCGAGGGGTCCAGCGGGTTGCGCGCGATCGGGCCGATGGCAGGCTCGCTCACCAGCGACAACCCGAATTCCGGCACCGTGGACAGGCCGAACACGTTGAGCCCGCGGGCGCGCAGCCGACGGCCCAGGTCGGACTCGTCGACGGCGGCGGCATGCGGGCCGGCGGCAGGCGGCAGGCAGGCGGACCCGGCGCGCGTCGGCAGCCCCTGGAACGGTCCGCCCAGGTCCTTGGCCAGCGACGGCACGCCGGCGTGACTGGCGTGCAGCGGTTGGCGAATCTCGGTGCGCCGCCGCGCAGGCTCCAGGTCCAGATGGCTGATCGCACCGAGTGCCGCGTGCGTCGCGCCGGCCTGAATCGAGGCCTCCAGCGCGGTCAGCGCATGGCTGGGATGGGTCCGGATGTGGCGCGCCAACCGACCGACCTCGTCCTCGCCGATTCGCGCCTCAGCCATCGCGCCGCGTCACGTCCGAGTCTTCACATCGTGGTCGTCGAAGGCGTGCCGCGGCGCCGAGCGACTCAGGACGGGTCTTCCATGTCCTGCGGCACCTCGAAGTCGCCGCTGATGATCTCGTCGCGACGCGCCTGCATGGCGGTCACCGCATCCGCCGGCGGCACGCTGTCATCGAACAGGATGTCGCTGCCGCCTTCCACCATCAGGCCGTAGGCGGTGTAGCTGCGCCCGACCGGCTCGCCACCGGTGGCGTCGGCCACCGCGGCGTCCAGGATCGGTCGGAAATACCACATGGCGTTGGCGAACACGGTGTCCGGGTAGCGCTCGGTGTAGTCGATCAGCGAACCCACCGAGCGGATGCCGCGCTCCTTGGCCGCATCCGCGGTGCCGATGCGCTCGCCGAACAGGATGTCCGCGCCGGCGTCGATCTGGGCAAGCCCGGCCTCGCGCGCCTTGGGCGGATCGAAGAAGGTGCCGATGAACGACACCAGGTGCTCGGCCTCCGGGTTGACCTCCAGCACGCCGGCCTCGAACGCGTTGATCAGCATGTTCACCTCCGGGATCGGGATCGCGCCCACCGAGCCGACGATGTCGCTCTCGGTCATGGCACCGGCCAGCATGCCGGCCAGGTAGGCACCTTCATGGTTCCAGGTGCCGAAGGTGCCGAAGTTGTCGCCGGACGGGGCGCCGCTGGAGCCCATCACGAAGGCCACGTCCGGGTAGTCGGCGGCCACCTGGCGCGCCTCGCGCTCGACCGCGTAGGACTCGCCGATGACCAGGTCCACGCCCTGTTCGGCGTATTCGCGCATGGCGCGCGCGTAGTCGCTGCCGGACACGCCTTCGGAGAACACGTACTCGATGCTGCCGTCGGCCGCCGCGGCCTGCATGGCCTCGTGCAGCCGCGAGTTCCACGCGTTCTCCACCGGGGAGGCGTGAATGCCGGCCACCGTCGGTACGTCCTGGGCCTGTGCCGGGGCGATCAGGGCGGCGCCTGCGAGGGCCACCGTGGCGGCGGCCAGCGTGCGAAGAGGTCCGTGAGTCATGCGGCGATCCAGTCGGGTTGCAAGAGGGGGACGGCGAGCCGGTGCAGGTCGGGCAGGGCGCTGCCGGGAGGTGCTGGCTCGATGTTACCCCAGCCATCCGGGGGCACCGTGTTGCACGGCAGCCCTGCGGTGTAGGCTGCGCGCCATGACGATGACCGCTGCCGTGACCGACGCCTCGATTCGCCGACTCGCCATCGTCGGCTTCGGCCTGATCGGTGCCTCGCTGGCCGCCGCCTTGAAGCGCGCCGCTCATCCGGTCGAGATCGTCGCGGTGGTGCGCAGCGAGGCCTCTGCCGAGCAGGCGCGTGCATCGGGGTTCGTCGACCGGGCGGTGGTCGGCACCCGCGCCGGGGTGGCCGGGGTCGACATGGTCATGCTGTGCGTGCCGATGCAGGCCATGCCCCAGGCGCTGGCCGAGCTGGCGGCCGCGCAGACCGACGGATCGCTGGACGCGCGGGCGATCATCACCGACGCCGGCAGCGTCAAGGGGCGCTTCGTCGAGGATGCGCGCGCAACGCTGGCTTCGCTGGCCCACGTGGTGCCCGGCCACCCGATCGCCGGTCGCGAGATGAGCGGCATGGCGGCGGCCGATGCGACGCTGTACAGCGGGCGGCGCGTGCTGCTGACGCCGCTGCCGCAGACCGGAGCCGAGGCTCTCGACGCCGTCACCCGGCTGTGGCGCGCCGCCGGCGCCGAGGTGGAATGCCTGACCCCCGAGCGTCACGACCGGGTGCTGGCCGCCACCAGCCACCTGCCGCACGTCGTGGCGTTCGCGCTGGTGGATGCGCTGGCCAAGCAGCAGGAGGCCGAGGAGATCTTTCGCTACGCGGCCGGCGGCTTTCGGGATTTCACGCGTATCGCGGCCAGCGACCCGGTCATGTGGCGGGACATCTGCCTGACCAATCGCGAGGCGCTGCTGCAGGCGATGGATGCGCTGGACACCCATGTGAAGGCGTTGCGCGGTGCCATCGATGCCGGGGACGCCGAGGCGATCGAGGCGACGTTCGAGCGAGCGCGAACCGCGCGGCGAAGCTTTGTCGGCTAGCTTGACGAAGCGTCCGACGGCTGCAGCCCGCCACCGCCCTCGATCCGCCGCACGGTCTCGATCAGCTCCGATTCGAACACCGGTCGCGAGTGGTAGTAGCCCTGGATCAGCTCGCAGCCGAGCCGGCCGACCGCCTCGGCCTGGGCGCGGGTCTCCACCCCCTCCACCACGCAATGCAAGCCCAGTCCGGCGCCCAGCAGCAGGATGGTGTTGACCAGCGTCTGATCGTTGTCGCCGTGCTCCTGAAGTCGCTGCACGAACGAGCGATCGATCTTCAGCACGTCCAGCGGCAGGTCCTGCAGGTAGCCCAGCGAGGAGTAGCCGGTGCCGAAGTCGTCGATGGCGATGCGCAGCCCCGCCTCGCGCAATCGCCGCAGCCGATCGGCGACCCGGTCGATGTCCTGCATGATCACCGTCTCGGTGACCTCCAGTTCCAGCAGCCCGGGCGGCGCGCCGTGCCGTTCCAGCGCGTTGAGCACCGTGCCCACGAAGCCAGCTTGCTGGAACTGCGTGGCGGCGATGTTGATCGATAGGCGCCGCCCGCCCAGCGGCGTGCCCTGCCAGGCGCCCAGGCGGGTGGCCGCCTCCTCGATCACCCACCCACCGATGCGGTGGATCAGGTCCGAGGTCTCGGCGATCGGAATGAAGTCGCCGGGGGGCACCAGGCCGCGCTGCGGATGCCGCCAGCGGATCAGCGCCTCCATGCTGGGCACCCGTGCATCGTGGCAGGAGACCTGCGGCTGGTAGGCCAGCTCGAATTGGCGCTCCATCAGAGCCACCTCCAGGTCGGCCTCCAGGGCTTCGCGTTCGTGGGCGGCCAGGATCAGCTCCGGCGTGAAGCTCACCAGGCCCCCACCGTGGACGTGCTTGGCGTCGTACATCGCCACGTCCGCATGGCGCAGCAGCGTATCGATCGTGTCGCCATCTTCCGGGCAGCGGCACAAGCCAATGCTGGCACCGATGCCGACGCGCTCGCCATCCAGGTCGAACGGGGTGCGCAGCGCGGCCAGCACGCGGCGGGCGACGTGCACCGCCCCGGCGCCCTCGTGCAGCAGGATCGCGAATTCGTCGCCGCCCATGCGCGCCAGCAGGTCGGAGGCCTTGATCTGCGAGCGCAGCCGGCGCGCCACGTGCTGCAGCAGCGCATCGCCGCGGGCATGGCCGAGCGTGTCGTTGATGCGCTTGAAGCCGTCCAGATCGATGAACATCACCGCCGAGCGCGGCGCATCATCGCTCAGCGCAGCGTTCAGCGTGGCCTCGAACCGCGAACGGTTCGGCAGGCCGGTCAGCCCGTCGTGCCAGGCGCGATGTGCCAGCTCGCGAGCCAGGTCCGAGCGCTCCAGCGCGGTGCACAGCTGGTTGATCACGGCGTGGCACACATCGAGCTCGCCATCGCTCAGGTCCTGCCGGCTGCGATGTCGGGTGACCACGATCGCCCCGACCGGCGTGCCGGCCTTGAGCAACGGGATCGCCATCGCGCTGCCGATGTCCTGGTGCGCGAGCGCCGCTTCCAGCGCGTGCGAGCTGGGTGCGTGGACATCGGTTCGGGACACGCGGATGGTGGCCGCCCCATCGACCGCCCGCTGTGCGATCGAGTGGCGCACCAGTTCGGTCGGTATGGGTACGCCGGGGGCGATGCCGGCGTCGCTCATCTGCCACGAGACGTGCGGCAACAGGTCGCCGTGCTCATCGACCAGGAAGCTGCTGGCGCGCGAGATGTCGGCGGCCGACAGCATCATCCGGCAGGCGGCGTCGCAGGCATCGGTGGCGTTGTCCAGCTCGAACAGCTGCCGGCTTACCTCGCCCAGCGCACGGGTGCGCAGCAGTGCCTGGCTCACCGCCTCGGCAGCGCGTGCGTTCTGGATGGCGGCGCTGGCAAGCTCCCCCAGCCGGGCCAGTTGATCGATGTCGCCCTGCAACGCGCCATCGGGTCCGGAGGCGACCGCGGCGATCACCCCACCGCCGTCCGCCAGCGGATGCAGATAGGCCTGCGTGCCCGCGCTCCAGGGGTGCGTGGATCCGGCCGCGGTCACATCGTCCACGAACACCGGAACGCCGCCGGCCCAGGTTTCGCCGACCAGGCCCTCGCCTGCCTGGCGATGCGCACCGAGCAACTGGGTGCTCTGCTGGCCGCCGACCGCCACGCAGGTCAGGTACTCGCCGGTCTCGTGCGTCAAGAGGATCAGCACCGTGTCGGCGCGCGTCAGATCCAGGATGCTGGCGATGATCTTGTCGAACAGCTCGTCCAGGCATCGGCACCGCATCATCGCCACGGTGGCACGGTGCAGTCGCTGCTCGCGATCGCTCGCCGGCATGACATCTGTCGGGACGGTGGTCTGGTCTGCCGCCTGTGGCATGGGAACGATGGTCGACACGGTCAGCAGGGCCATCGGCTGCAGGTCGCCGAACTGCGTATCGGTTGCCCGAAACGAGAACGGCGTCGCGTGCGCTTCGCGGTGCGCGGGGCCGCGACCCGCCACCGACCCTCGCAGGCAGATGGGCCGGGGATGTCAACAACCGTGGCAGCGCGGCAAGCTGGCCTCAGACGGTACGCGGCCACGCCGCCACCTGGGCCATCACCGGTGCACGGAGCGTTGCCTTGATGGCCACCGATCACGCGCTGCTGCGAGACTACGCGGCAAGGTTTCATCGCTACGGAGACCTGAGCAGCCCGGTGTGGTTCCTGGACGTCGAGGAAGGCGGCAGGACCTCGCTGGACGAGCTGGACCGACGGCTCGGACAGTGGGATCGTCGCGGCCGCCCGGATGTGGACTACCTGAGCGGCCCGCGCGCCTCGGTACCGCCTGCCTGGCGGGAGTACCTGTGCCGTGACGAGGGCGCTCCGCGACTGCATCCGGTGTGGTCTCAGCAGCTGCGCCTGCTGGGCGGGTTGTGCGGTCAGTCGCCGGGCAACGAGGCGTTGCGTCACCTGCAGTGCCACGTGCACGGCGCGCCGGGCGGCCCGACCTGCCTGGTGAGCCTGTACCCGCTGCCGTGCCGCAGTGCCGACGACTGGGTCTACGACCGGGTGCCGTTCGACGGCTCGACGCCGTTCAATCCGTTCGAGACCAAGGCGCGCTACCGTGCCGCGATCCGAGAGGAGCGGCTGGATACCCTGTGCCGACTGGTGCACCGGTACCGTCCCGCGGTGCTGGTCTGCATGGCCTGGTGCGAACGCGATGCGTTGCTGTCGGTGATGGATCGGGCGGCACCGTTGCCGTTGGACAGGATCGAGGGCGATGCCGGGGCGATCGTTGCGAGCCTGGGCTCGACGCTGGTAATCGTCTGCGCGCACCCGGCGCAGGCGTTGCGCGGCAGCAAGAACCGCTACTTCGTGCAGGTGGGGAAGGCGGCCGGCCAGGCGCTGCCGGCGGGAATCGCGACCCGTACGCTAGTTGCCGCGCAACTCCCGGCAAGCACGGGCCAGCGCCTCGGCGCTGGCACCGGCGGTGGCGCCGACTCGCTCGATCCACTCGCCCCCGTGCTCGCGCAGGAACGGTAGGTCGATCCGGGAGTGGTTCATGCCGTAGCTGATCGAGCCGACGCCCAGTGCCGCCAGCGCCACCCAGACGATCAGCGTCAGGCTGCTCTTGATGATCTTCAGCGCACCGATCACCACCAGGAACGCACCCAGCGCGATCAGCGTCTCGTCGGCGATGTCCAGGGCGAGGAAGGCCTCGATGGCCTCGCGGGTCGCGTCGATGAAACCGTCCATGGTGTGCAGGTGTCGGTGGCAGGGGCGGGGGGCGGCAGTCTACCGGGCGCTCGGCGAGCAGCGCGGCGCACGAGCGATGCATCGGCACGCGCGCTCGTGAGATGAACGGACGCAGATGAGCCGCCCGCGGCCGCGGCGCTCTGCGATACTGCGTGGATGAGTACCGCCATTCCGAATGCTGCCGCCGCGCCGTCCCATGTCCGGGGGGAGCGGGTCTTTCACCTGTCGCCGTCGCGCTCGCTCGACGGTCGCATCCGGGTGCCGGGCGACAAGTCCATGTCGCACCGCTCGATCATGTTCGGCGCCATCGCCAGCGGCGTCACCGAGGTGGCGGGCTTTCTCGAAGGCGAGGACAGCCTGCACACCCTGAACGCCTTCCGGGCGATGGGCGTCGCCATCGAGCGCGGCGGGCCGGGGCAGGTGCGCATCCAGGGTCGCGGTGCCGCCGCGCTGGTTCCACCGACCGATGATGTCTACCTGGGCAACTCGGGCACCGGCATGCGCCTGCTCACCGGGCTGTACGCCGGCCTGGGTGTACCGGTCACGCTGACCGGCGATGCCTCGCTCAGCGGGCGGCCGATGGCGCGCATCGTCGATCCGCTGACCCGCATGGGGGCACGCATCGACACCGCGGCCGCGGGCCGTCCGCCGCTGTCGATCCGTGCGGCCGTGCCCCTGCGGGGCATCGAGTACACCTGTCCGATGGCCAGCGCGCAGGTCAAGTCGGCGGTGCTGCTGGCCGGCCTGCACGCTACCGGTACCACCACGGTGCACGAACCGGCCGTCACCCGCGATCACACCGAGCGCATGCTGCAGGGCTTCGGGGTCGAGGTGCGCGTGGACGGGCTGAGCGCTTCCCTGGAAGGCGGCCAGGCCTTGCAGGCCACGTCGCTGAGGGTGCCGGGCGACATCTCCAGCGCCGCCTTCTTCCTGGTCGGTGGCTGCCTGTCGCCCGACGGGGCGGCCCTGGTTATCGAGGGGGTCGGCATGAACCCCACGCGCACCGGCGTGATCGACATCCTGCGCTTGATGGGCGGGCGCATCGAGGTGCGCAACGAACGCGCCCAGGGCGGCGAGCCGGTGGCCGACCTGCACGTGTGCGGCGGCGGGCTGCACGGCATCGAGGTGCCGCCCGAACTGGTATCGCTGGCGATCGACGAGTTTCCGGCGCTGTTCGTGGCCGCCGCCGGGGCCGCCGGGCGCACCGTGGTCACCGGCGCCGAGGAGCTTCGCGTCAAGGAGACCGATCGCATCGAGGTCATGGTGCAGGGCCTGAGCGCACTGGGTGCCACGATCACCGGCACTGCCGATGGGGCGCACATCGAGGGCGGCAGGCTGGCCGGCGGGCAGGCGGATGCCTGCGGCGATCACCGCACCGCCATGGCGTTCTCGATGGCCGCGCTGATCGCCGACGGGCCGATCAGCGTGCTGGACGTGGACAACGTCGCCACCTCGTTCCCCGGGTACGCGGCACTGGCTGCCGGTGTCGGCCTGGACATCCGGGAAAGCGCGCCGGGCGCCGGAGCCTCGGCGTGAGCGCGGCACCGGTCATCACGATCGATGGGCCGTCGGGTGCCGGCAAGGGCACGGTGGCACAGCGCCTGGCCACCCGGTTGGGGTACGCGCTGCTCGATTCGGGAGCGGTCTACCGGGCCGCGGCGCTGCACGCCCTGGACAGCGGCGCCGACCTGGACGACGAAGTGGCGGTGGTGGCGGCCTTCGCCGACTTCCGGCCGCGCTTCGAGCCCACCGCCCGGGGCGTGCGCGTCTGGCTGTCCGGTCGTGACGTGACCGACGAGCTGCGCACCGAGCGCACCGCCGATGCGGCCAGCCGGGTCGCCACCATGGGCGGCGTGCGGGCGCGGCTGCTGGAGGCGCAGCGCGATTTCAGGCAAGCGCCCGGACTGATCGCCGACGGCCGCGACATGGGCAGCGTGGTGTTTCCCGACGCCTCGTTGAAGGTGTTCCTGACCGCCTCGGTCGCCACGCGGGCCGCGCGCCGCGTCAAGCAGCTGGCCGATGCCGGCATCGAGCACGACGCGGCGGCCATCACCCAGGACATCGAGGCGCGCGATGCGCGCGACTTCGGGCGCTCCATCGCGCCGCTGTCGCAGATGCCCGATGCGCTGCGCATCGATTCCAGCGACATGGGCATCGATGACGTGGTCGAACGGATAGTGCGCTTCATCCCGCCAAGTGGTTGATAGAAAAGGGGATCGCCGCTACAATCTGGCGGCTGCGCGCTGCCACGGTGCGCAGGCTCTGCCACGTTCGACCCGATCCGGCCCATTGCCGGCCCATTGCCGGCCCACTGTTGGCCATGGGCTGGCAATGTGCCGGCCATGTACCGGCCATGTACTGGCTCGTCGGTCCATCCGCTTTTCAGCCGCTTTGACCCATCGCCCGGCGCATGACGCGCGGGTTCTTCACGCCCATCACGTCGCGCCGGCACGATGTCGTCGTGTTCATCCATCAACAGGCCCACACTTAATGTCCGAATCATTCGCGGAGCTCTTCGAAGAGAGCATCGCCCAGACCAAGATGAAGACCGGCTCCATCCTCATGGGGACCGTGGTCGACATCACCGGCGATTTCGTCATCGTCAACGCCGGCCTCAAGTCCGAAGGTGCCGTGCCCATCGAGGAGTTCATCGGTGAGGACGGCGAGCACAACATCACCATCGGCGACACCGTCGAGGTGGCGCTGGACTCCGTCGAGGACGGTTTCGGCGAGACCCGCCTGTCGCACGAGAAGGCGCGCCGCGCGCGCAGCTGGACCCTGCTCGAGAACGCGCAGGAAGAGGACGAGATCATCACCGGTGCGATCACCGGCAAGGTCAAGGGCGGCTTCACGGTCGAGGTCGCGGGCATCCGCGCATTCCTCCCGGGCTCGCTCGTCGACGTGCGACCGGTCCGCGACACCAGCTACCTGGAAGGCAAGGAGCTGGAGTTCAAGGTCATCAAGCTGGACCAGCGCCGCAACAACGTGGTCGTCTCGCGTCGTGCCGTGGTCGAATCCGAGTACTCCGAAGAGCGCGAGAAGCTGCTGGCCAACCTGCAGGAAGGCCAGACCGTCATGGGCATCGTCAAGAACCTGACCGACTACGGCGCGTTCCTGGACCTGGGCGGCATCGACGGTCTGCTGCACATCACCGACATGGCGTGGAAGCGCGTCAAGCATCCGTCCGAGGTGGTGGAAGTCGGCCAGGAGATGCAGATCAAGGTGCTTAAGTTCGATCGCGAGCGCAATCGCGTATCCCTGGGCCTCAAGCAGCTGGGCGAGGATCCGTGGGTCGATCTGGTGCGCCGCTATCCGGAGCACAGCCGCATCTTCGGCAAGGTCACCAACATCGCCGACTACGGCTGCTTCGTCGAGATCGAGGAAGGCGTGGAAGGCCTGGTGCACGTGTCCGAGATGGACTGGACCAACCGCAACGTCAACCCGAACAAGGTCGTCGCGCTGGGTGACGAGGTCGAGGTGATGATCCTGGACATCGACCAGGAGCGTCGTCGCATCTCGCTGGGCATCAAGCAGTGCAAGCCCAACCCCTGGGACGATTTCTCCGAGACCTTCAAGAAGGGCGATCGGGTGCGCGGTACCATCAAGTCGATCACCGACTTCGGCATCTTCATCGGCCTGGAAGGCGGCATCGACGGTCTCATCCACCTGTCCGACCTGTCCTGGAACGAGGAAGGCGACCAAGCGGTGCACAACTACAAGAAGGGCGACGAGATCGATGCGGTCGTGCTGGCCGTGGACCCCGAGCGCGAGCGCATCTCGCTGGGCGTCAAGCAGATCGATCGCGATCCGTTCGGTCAGTGGGTGGCCGACAACCCGCGCGGCAGCATCGTCACCGGTACCGTCAAGGAGCTCGAGCAGCGCCACGCCGTCATCGAGCTGGGCGACGGCGTCGAGGGCATGCTGCGCGCCAACGAGATCGATCGCGAGCGCGTCGAGGACGTGCGTCAGCGCCTGAAGATCGGCGACGAGATCGAGGCCAAGTTCGTCGGTCAGGATCGCAAGTCGCGCATGCTCAGCCTGTCCATCAAGGCGAAGGACTACGCCGAAGAGTCCGAGGCCATGCAGGAGTACAACCAGCAAGTGGCGGCCGAGGAAGCATCCTCGGCACCGACCACGTTGGGCGACCTGATGAAGGAGCAGCTCGGCAACCTGGACAAGGGCTGAGTTCGTTGGCGGGGCGGCGTCCGGATACGGCATCCGGACACCGCCTCCGATCGTTGGCGTGCTGATACGACAGGGAACGATGGTTCAACGATCGGAAGGGGCGGGGCCGGAAGAAGGGGCCGCCGCCCATGCGGATATCAGTCTGACCAAGTCGGACCTGATCGAATTGCTGGCTCGCGATCAGAGCCATCTGGCGCACAAGGATGTCGAGCTGGCCGTGAAGAGCCTGCTCGAGAAGATGAGTCAGGAGCTGGCCAGCGGCGAGCGCATCGAGATTCGCGGCTTCGGCAGCTTCTCGCTGCACTTTCGCGGCGCGCGCATGGGACGAAACCCCAAGTCCGGTGACGCGGTCGCGCTGCGCGGCAAGTTCGTGCCGCATTTCAAGCCCGGCAAGGAGTTGCGCGAGCGGGTAAACGTGCCGGACGGCACGCCGCGCCCGCAGCTGGGCAGTCCGGATGAAGGCGCGGACGACGATCACGATGATTCACTGGCGTTGACGCCGGTTGCGCACGTTGCGCCCGGTGATGACGTGCGCCGCTGATGCTGGCGCTGCTCTGGCTGCTGCTGCCGGTAGCCGCCGGAGCGGGTTGGCTGGCCGGGCGACGTGCCGATTCCTCACGCCCCGAGGCCTTCTGGGAGCACACCCGGAACTTTCACCAGGGTCTGTCCGAGCTGTTCAACGATCGCGCCGCGGTCGATGAGGATGCCGAGGATCTGCTCGACGGCCTGGCCGGTCGCAATGTCGATCCGGACAGCGGTCGCTCGATCGTGGATCGCGATACCGCCGAGACCCACATCGCGTTGGGCAACCTGTTCCGGCGGCGCGGCGATACCGAGCGCGCCATCCTGCTGCACGAATCCCTGCTGGCTCACGGCGAGTTGCCCGAGGGCGTGCGCGCCGATGCGCGCTACGAACTGGCGCGCGACTATGAGTCCGCCGGTCTGCTGGATCGCTCCCAGGCGGTGTTCCGCACGCTGATCGAGCGTGGCGAGCGGGTCGACGAGGCCTACCTGGCGCTGCTCGAGCTGCACGAGGACGAGCACGATTGGGCGCAGGCCGGCACGGTGGCGCGCGAGTGGCTGTCCAGCAACGGCGGACAGCCCGTGCACGAGGGCGGTGCGGCGCCGATCACGCCGGCCCGTCTGGCCCACTATCATTGCGAGCTGGCCGACGAGGCGCGCCGCACCGGCGATGCCGAGCAGGCCGATGCGCTGCTGGCCCGGGCGCTCGAGCACGATCCGCAGCATGCGCGCGCGCACCTGATGCGCGCCCGTCGAGCGCTGCACAGCCAACGACCGGACGAGGCCCTGAGCCACTTCGAGGCGGTCGAGATGGCGCGCCCCGACCTGTTGCCCGACTTCATCGAGCAGCGCTTCGAAGCCTTCGAGGAACAGGGCGACGAGGCGGCGCTGGGCGCCTACCTGGAACGCCTGCGCGAGCGCAAGAACGCCTACACGGTCATTGCCCGGGCACGCGAGGTGATCGAGGCGCGCGAGGGGGCCACCGTGGCCAATCGCTTCTTCAAGGACCAGATCGTGAAGCGCCCGTCGCTGCGCGCGCTGCGCGACTGGGCGCGCGATCAGGTCGACTCGCCGCGCACCAAGGAGCCCGAGAAGGTCGCCATCGTGGTGGCGATGCTCGATCGGGTGGTCGATGACAAGCCGGCCTACCTGTGCGGGCATTGCGGGTTCCGGGGCAACGTGCTGCATTGGCGCTGCCCCAGCTGCGGGCGCTGGGACAGCGTCAGCACCATCATCGGCGTGGAGGGCGAATGAGTCAGGACGCAACCGGCGACGATCCGCGCTTGATCGTGGCGCTGGACCTGGACGACCCCGCGGCCGTTGCGCCGTTGACCGAGCGCCTGGACCCGGCGCTGACCCGGTTGAAGATCGGCAAGCAGCTGTTCACGCTGGCAGGTCCCGCGCTGGTCGAGCAGGTGCAGCGGCGCGGCTTCGAGGTGTTCCTGGATCTGAAGTTCCACGACATTCCGAACACCGTGGCCGGTGCGGTGGCCGCGGCCGCCTCACTGGGGGTATGGATGGTGAACGTGCACGCCAGTGGCGGGCCGCGCATGCTGGATGCGGCGCGCGAGGCCATCGAGCGGTTGCCGGGCACCGCATCCGCAGCCCGCTCCCGTGCGCATCTGATCGCGGTGACGGTGCTGACCAGCCACGATGCCGCGGAGCTATCGGCCACCGGCATCGAGGTGTCGCCGGCGCGCCAGGTCGAGCGGCTGGTCGCTCTGAGCCTGGATGCGGGCATGGATGGCGTGGTGTGTTCGGCCGCCGAATGCGCCGCCTTGCGGGCGCAGGTGCCGCGCGATTTCCTGCTGGTGACGCCGGGCATCCGGCCACCCGGCAGCGAAGCCGATGACCAGCGGCGCATCGTCACGCCGGCCGACGCCATCGCCGCGGGCAGCGATCACCTGGTGATCGGCCGGCCGGTGACCGGTGCGGCCGACCCGGCCGCCGCGTTGAGCGCATTGGCCGATCAGGTCAGACTGGCGCTCCGGGATCGAGACACAGGACACGAATGAGCGACGCCGCCAAGCATTTCATCAGCGCCCAGCAGCTGCTCGAGGATTCGCTCGAGCTGGGCCGTCAGATCGTCGAGAGCGGCTTTCGGCCGAACTACATCGTCGGCGTGTGGCGCGGTGGCACACCGGTCGGGATCATGGTGCAGGAGCTGCTGGACTTCTACGGCATCGAGACCGATCACATCTCGATCCGCACCTCCTCCTACAACGGCCTGGACGACCGTCGCGGCTCCCCGGTGCGGGTTCACGGGCTGAGCTACCTGATCAAGTCGATGAACGCCGAGGACAGCCTGCTGATCGTGGACGACGTCTTCGACACCGGCCTGTCGGTCAAGGCGGTGGTGGACCGGCTCAAGAAGCGGTGTCGCAAGAACTGCCCCACCGACATCCGCATCGCCACCGCCTACTTCAAGCCGGGCCGCAACCGCACCGACTTCGCCCCGCATTTCTGCGCGCACGAGACCGACGACTGGTTGGTGTTCCCGCACGAGATGGACGGTCTGAGCCGCGACGAGATGGCCGCTCACAAGCCGCACCTGCTCACCGTGATCGATGCGCTGGACGGCGTGGCGAAGCCTGCCAAGCTGGGGTGATCGGCCCGTGTTGAAGGACATGGACGATGTCACACAATTTCACAGTCCTTCGTGCCTGAGATGCACAGACTCGACAGTCGAGCCAGGCCGCCGCGCGGCAAGCTGAGGGGTGTCTAGGCCTTACTTGGCCGGGCTTGCCCGCCGGGACGAAGTGGACGAAGTGGACGGAGGGAATCGAGTGGATCGCCCGACCCGACGCCATGAGCCTGACTCCATGACCAGATCTGTCTCGCAGGACCCTCTCGAGCTGCTGACGATCAACGCGAGCGACGTCGACCAGCGTCACCTGCGGCGTGCGCTCGAGGCGATGCCCTTTTTCCCGCACGTGCTGCACGCCGAACAGGCCACGCGGATCGCCCTCGGCACCCTCGACTACGGTGACATCGGCGTCGCCCTGCTGTACGTGTCCGACGGCACCCGCACCACGCTCTCTGCCGCCGAGCAGTTCTGCCTCGCCCGACTACCGACCGTCGTGGTGGTCCCCGACGACGCACCGACGGCCGCTTTCGAACGCGTCGTCATCCGCGCCGGCGCGCTCGACATCCTCGAGCGAGGGGGCGGCGACGGCATCACGCTGCCACGCGCGCTGCGACGCGCCCGCGAGCGTCACCTCGCCCGCGACAGGCGGACGCTCGCGCAGCGGCGCGAGCAGTACGAGGAGGGCGAACGCGACCGGGCCGACCTGATCTGCCGTTTCCTCCCGGACACCACGCTGATCTTCGTCAATCGAGGCTACGCCGACTACTTCGGCCAACCCATCGACGCGCTCGTCGGCCAACCGTTCATCTCGCTGGTTCCCGAGGCGGACCGTGCCGGGGTGCACGCTCACATCGCCTCGCTGACGCCAACGGTGCCTACCCTGACGTACGAGCACCCGGTGTCGGTCGATGGCGAGCAGCGCTGGCAGCAGTGGACCGATCACGGCCTGTTCGACGCAAGCGGCACGTTGATCGAGCTCGAATCGGTCGGTCGCGACATCACGCGGCTCAAGCGCTCCGAGCAGCAGGCGCTGACGAGTCAGCGACGCTACGAGATCCTGTTCGAACGTACGCCGGTCATGATGCACCTGGTCGATCGAGACGGATTCATCGTCGCGGTCAACCGTCAGTGGCTCCAGCGGCTCGGGTACCGACGGCACGAGGTCATCGGCCACCGCTCGTTCAACTTTCTCACCGAGAATTCACGACGGGCCTCGAAGGCGCGTCTGCCGGCCCTTGAGCGAGACAGGAAGTTGGACGAGGCGCGCTGCGAGTTTCTGACGAAAGATGGGGAGCGCGTCGACGTGTTGATGTACGTGACCGCCGAGCAGGATGAGACAGGCAAGCGTGCGGGAACGCTGGCGGTATCGATCGACGTCACGGCGCGCCTGCGCGCGGAGCGCGAAGCGGCCGGTCGTGCCGAGCAGCGGTTCGCGGTCGCGCGCATCGGCAGCCGTGCGATGGCCGGGGAGGCGTACCGCGATCTGCTCGACACGGCAATCGACGAAGTGGTGCGAACGCTCGGCGTTCCAAGCTGTGCGGTGTTCTCCCGAACGGTGGGCGAGGACGGCGGGATTTCGTTGGTGGCGGGCCACGGCTGGCCTGCGCCGAGCACCTGCCTTGCATCGGCGCATGAGGACGACACCTCCCAAGCGCTTCACACGCTCGTGCCGTCGCGCTCGGCAAGCGTGTCGGACCGGCGCTTCGAGAATCGTTTCGCCAGGCTCTGCGCGGAGCGTCACGCGGACGGCAGCTCGGTCACCTGCGCCATTGTCGGCAGCGACGGCGAACGTTCGCACATGCTGTGCGCCCGCGCCAACGAGTCGGATCGCTTCGGTGAGGACGAGCTGCACTTCATGGAAGCGATCGCCAAGGTGCTCGGCGACACGCTGGACAGAGAGCACGCCGATGCGATGCTCGCCGCCGAGAAGGAGCGTCTGCGCATCACGCTGGAGTCGATCGGCGATGCGGTGATCACCACCGACCTCGATCGCCGCATCGACTACCTCAATCCGGTGGCGGAGAAGTTGACCGGGTACTCGCTCGAGCGGGCGCGCGGATTGCCGATCGAGGCGGTCTTCGTCATCGTCGACGAGCGGACGCGCGAACCGATGCTCGATCCGGTGACACGCGCATTGGAGAAGGAGCGCACGGTGATTCTCGGCGACCACGCCATGCTGATCGGTCGCAGTGGACAGCAGTTCGCGGTGCAGGACTCGGCCTCGCCGATCCGTGATCGCGACGGGCGGATCGTCGGCGCGGTGCTGGTGTTCAGCGACGTCACCGAATCGCGGCGACTGACTCGGCAGATGCGCCATCAGGCAGCGCATGACGAGCTGACCGGCCTGCCCAACAGGCGCGAGTTCGAGACTCGGCTCGAGTGCTTGCTTGCCGACACCTCGCCGGGGCCTGCGGAGCACTCGCTTTGCTACCTCGACCTCGATCAGTTCAAGGTCGTCAACGATACCTGCGGCCACGCGGCCGGGGACGAGCTGCTGCGCCGGATCGCCAACTTGTTCGACGCCGAGATTCGCCCTGGCGACACGCTTGCCCGGCTCGGTGGCGATGAGTTCGCGATACTGATGACACGTTGTCCAAGCGAGGAGGCGGAGCGCATCGCCGAACGAATACGCCGTACCGTCGACAGCTTCCGTTTCGATCGCGACGGACGGACGTTCCGTGTCGGCGTGAGCATCGGACTGGTACCGATCGACCTGCTCCGCGACAGTGTCGCAAGCGTGCTGAAGGCGGCAGACAGCGCCTGCTACCTCGCCAAGGACGGTGGTCGCAACCGCGTCCACGTGCACCGCATGGACGATGCGGAAGGGACGCGGCGGCACGGCGAGATGCAATGGGTCAACCGCTTGGCGGACGCGATGGAGAATGACTGCCTGCAGCTGTTCGCGCAGACGATCGCACCGGTGCAGCCGAGTGTCGGCAGGGCGGCTCCCGGTGCCCACCTCGAGCTCCTGATTCGACTGGTCGACGATCGCGGCGAACGGATCATGCCCGACGCCTTCGTGCCGGCCGCCGAGCGCTACCACCTCGCCGGGCGTCTCGATCGACTCGTGATCGAAAAGGCGTTCCATTGGCTCGCCGAGCACCGCAGCGAGCTGCACCACCTCGACACGCTCGGCATCAACCTATCCGGCCAGTCGTTCGGCGATGGCGCGTTTCTGCCGCACGTTGAGGCGCTGATCAAGGAGTTCGCCATCCCGTCCGACAAGATCTGCTTCGAGATCACCGAGACCGCGGCGATTGCCAGCCTGACGGACGCCATGCGGCTCATGGCGAAGCTGGGCGGTCTCGGCTGCCGCTTCGCTCTCGACGACTTCGGCAGCGGACTGTCCTCCTACGGCTACCTCCGGAACCTGCCGGTGGACTACCTCAAGATCGACGGGCAGTTCGTCAAGACCGCGACGATGGATCCGATCGATCTCGCGATGGTCCGCTCGATCAACGAGATCGGCCATCTGATGGGCATGCAGACCGTCGCCGAGCACGTCGAGAACGACGCCGTGCTCGAGTGCATGCGCGGCGTCGGCGTCGACTGGGTCCAGGGGTACGCGATCGACCGTCCGCAACCGATCGACGCGACCTGGAAGAGCCTGCTCGCCTCCTCCGAACCCGTTCTCGCGGCGAGGCCGGCGAGTGCGTAGAGGGGCCGACGCCAGGTGCGGAACTCCGGCGGAACGCCGGCGGAACTCCGGATGTGGACGCGGACACGTTAGACTGATCGGCAACGGGACCGACCTTGCCCAAGCGCTCATCGCGGTAAGTGGACACCGGCTCCCATCGAACAAGGTTCCTGGTAGCGAGGGGGGGACTTGAACCCCCACTCCGTTTCCGGAATCGGATTTTGAATCCGACGTGTCTACCAATTCCACCACCCCGCCAGGTCCGTACAGTGTAGCGGACTTCGACTACGAACTTCCCGACGAGCTGATCGCGCAGGCACCGTCGGCGGTGCGATCCGACAGCCGTCTGCTGGTGATGCGCTCCGATGCCCGGGAGCACGCCGGGGTGCGTGATCTGCCCGGATTGCTGCGCGCTGGCGATCGGCTGGTGTTCAACGACACGCGGGTGGTGCCGGCCCGCGCCTTCGGCCGCAAGGCCACGGGCGGGCGGATCGAGTTCATGCTCGAGCGCTTCGAGGCCGACGGTCGGGCCAGCGCGCGCATCCGCGCCAGCAAGAGCCCCGGGCCCGGTGCCCGCCTGCTGCTGGAATCGGGCGACGGGCAGGCGGTGATCGAGCTGGAGGTCACCGGTCGGGACGGGGAGCTGTACACCGTGCAGGCCGATGACTCGTTGCCCGAATTCCTGCACGCGCACGGCGCGATTCCGTTGCCGCCCTACATCGAGCGCCGCCCGGATGCCGCCGATGCCGAGCGCTATCAGACGGTGTACGCCCGCGAGCCGGGCGCGGTGGCCGCGCCCACCGCCGGGCTGCACTTCGATCTGCCGCTGCTCGATGCGCTGGCCGGGCAGGGCATCGACAGTTCGCGCATCACGCTGCACGTGGGCGCCGGCACCTTCCAGCCGATCCGCGTCCAGGATCCGTCGCGGCACGTGATGCACGCCGAACGGGTGAGCGTCAGCCGGCAGGTGGTGGACGAGATCCAGGCCACCCGCGCCGCCGGCGGACGCATCGTGGCCATCGGTACCACGTCGGTGCGCGCGCTGGAGAGTGCCGCCGCCGGCGGCACGCTGGAACCGATGCACGGCGAGACGCGATTGTTCCTGACGCCCGGCTCGCCGTTTCGGATCGTCGATGCGCTGCTGACCAACTTCCACCTGCCGCGCTCGACGCTGCTGATGCTGGTGTCGGCGCTGGCCGGGCGCGAGCGCACGCTGGCCGCCTATCGCGAGGCGGTGGCCATGCGCTACCGCTTCTTCAGTTACGGTGATGCGATGCTGATCCTGCCCGCCGAATGAGCACCGCCGCCCGATCCTTTCGCTTCGAGCGCCTGGGCGACGATGGTGCCGCACGCCGCGGACGCCTGCATTTCGATCGCGGCACGGTGGAGACCCCGGCGTTCATGCCGGTGGGCACCTACGGCACGGTCAAGTCGATGACGCCCGAAGAGGTGCGCCAGATCGGTGCCGAGATCCTGCTCGGCAACACCTTTCACCTGTGGCTGCGTCCGGGCACCGAGATCATCAAGGCGCACGGCGACCTGCACGACTTCATGCACTGGGACGGGCCGATCCTGACCGACTCGGGCGGTTTCCAGGTGTGGAGCCTGGCCAAGCTGCGCAAGATCGACGAGCGCGGCGTGCGCTTTCGCTCGCCGGTCAACGGCGACGAGGTGTTCCTGGGGCCCGAGGAGTCGATGCGCATCCAGACCGACCTGGGCTCGGACATCGTCATGGCCTTCGACGAGTGCACCGCCCACCCGGCCACCCACGATGAGGCCGAGGCGTCGATGGCCTTGTCGATGCGCTGGGCGGCGCGTTGCCGCGACGCGTTCGACGCACACGACAACCCGAACGCGCTGTTCGGCATCGTGCAGGGCGGCATGCACGGCGATCTTCGCGCGCACAGCGCGCAGGCGCTGGTGGACATCGGCTTTCCCGGCTACGCGGTCGGCGGCCTGGCGGTGGGCGAGGACATGGACACCCGCAACCGCGTGCTGGACGAGACCATGCCGCACCTGCCGGCCGACAGCCCGCGCTACCTGATGGGGGTGGGCATGCCCGAGGACATCGTCGCCGCGGTGGCACGCGGCATCGACATGTTCGACTGCGTGCTGCCGACCCGCAACGCCCGCAACGGCTACCTGTTCACCGCGTTCGGCGACCTGCGCCTGAAGAACGCGCGCTTTCGAACCGACGTGCGCCCGATCGACGAGGGCTGCGGCTGCTACACCTGCAGGAACTACAGCCGGGCCTATCTGTACCACCTGATGAAGTGCAACGAGATCCTGGGCGCGCGCTTGAACACGCTGCACAACCTGCACTACTACCAGCAGCTGATGCAGGGCATTCGCGAGGCGATCCAGGCCGGAACGTTTCAACGCTTCGTCACCGAGTTTGCCGCGCGGCGCGCCGAGGGCGATCGAGCGCTCGCCTGAGCCCGGGCTTCGCAGCGACCGGTGGGCAGGCTCCAGGTGGCACAGCCTGGGCGGCGCAGCCTGTATGATCGCGGGTTGCATCACGCATCCCCATCCGGAGTCAGTTCATGGATTTCTTCATTTCCAGCGCCCACGCACAGGCCGGTGCCCCGGCCGGTGGCGGCCTGATCAGCCTGGCACTGCCGTTGCTTCTGCTGGTCGTCTTCTTCTTCCTGATGATCCGCCCCCAGCAGAAGCGCCTGAAGGAGCATCGCGAGATGGTCGCGGCACTTTCCAAGGGCGACGAGGTCGTTACCAATGGCGGATTGGGCGGCAGCATCGTCAAGGTCGGCGACGCCTACCTGACGGTGCGCATCGCCGACAACGTCGAGGTCAACGTGCAGAAGCAATCGGTCGCGGCCCTGCTGCCGGCGGGCACGCTCAAGGCGCTCTGATCCACCGTTAAACCCCTCCCTCGCAGGACCGTCGATGAGCGCCGACCATGAATAACAGCAACGTCCTGTGGAAGACCCTGCTGCTGGCGGCGGTGCTCTTCGCCGGTGCGCTGTACGCGTTGCCGAACCTGTACGGCAGCGACCCGGCGGTGCAGATCTCCGGGCGCAACGCCGAGGTCGGCGCCGGCACCGTCAGCACGGTGCGGACGCTGCTGGAACGCGAAGGCTTCCAGGCCGAGGTGCGCACCGAGTCCATCGCAGGCTCCGAGCGCCTGCTGGTGCTGTTCGAGGACGAAGACCAGCAGCTGCGCGCGCGCGACCTGATCGCCGCCGAGCTGGACCGCAACGACTTCACCACCGCGCTGAACCTGGTCTCGGCCAGCCCGGCCTGGCTGCGCGCCATCGGCGAGCCGGTGTTCCTGGGCCTGGACCTGCGCGGCGGGGTGCACTTCCTGATGGAGGTGGACATGGTCGCCGCGATCGATTCGGCCGAGGAGCGCTACGTGCCGGACTGGAAGCGCGAAGTGCGCAGCGCGCGCATCCGCGGCACCAACATCCAGCATGACGATGGCCAGCTGACCGCCCGCTTCCGGGAAGTCGCCGATCGTGACCGCATGCTGGAGGTGTTCCGCGAGAACGACGACTCGGGCAGCTTCTACCAGACCTTGGAGTTCACCACCCGCGAGGATGGCGAGTTCGCCTGGATCGAGGCCAACCTGTCCGAGCAGGCGGCCACCGAGGAGCGGCGCAGCGCGCTGCAGCAGAACATCACCACGCTGCGAAACCGGGTCAACGAGCTCGGCGTGTCCGAGCCCGTCATCCAGCAGCAGGGCCTGGAGCGCATCGTGGTCCAGCTGCCGGGCGTGCAGGACACCGCTCGTGCCAAGGAGATCCTGGGCGCGACCGCCACGCTGGAGTATCGCCTGGCGGTCGGTGACCGGGCCGGCTGGGTCGCCGCCGAGCGCGGCGACATCCCCGCCGGGGCGCGCCTGTACCGCGAGCGCAACGGCAGTCCGATCCTGCTCAGCCGCGACATCATCGTCACCGGCGACCAGATCAAGGGCGCCTCGGCCGGCCTGGACCAGCAAAGCGGCACCCCCGCTGTGTTCGTCAACCTGGACAACGTCGGCGCCCGCCGCATGCGCGAGGTCACCCAGGACAACGTCGGCAACCTGATGGCGGTGGTCTACATCGAGGATCGCATCGACACCCGCCTGGTCGACGGCGAGCCGATCGAGGTGGTCACCAAGGTCGAGGAAGTGGTCTCGGCCGCCACCATTCGCGACGTGCTCAGCCATCGCTTCCAGACCACCGGTCTGGGCTCCCAGGAAGCCACCGACCTGGCGCTGCTGCTGCGCGCCGGTGCGCTCAAGGCGCCGGTGCGCATCGTCGAGGAGCGCACCGTCGGGCCAAGCCTGGGCAAGGAGAACATCCGCCAGGGCTTCCTGTCGGCGGTGGTCGGGCTGGCGCTGGTGCTGGTGTTCATGGGCGTCTACTACCGCGTGTTCGGGCTGATCGCAGGCGTTGCCCTGGTCACCAACGTGGTGCTGATGCTGGCCGTGCTGTCGATCATGCAGGCCACGCTGACGTTGCCGGGCATCGCCGGCATCGTGCTCACGGTCGGCATGGCGGTCGATGCCAACGTGCTGATCTTCGAGCGCATCCGCGAGGAACTGCGCGCCGGCTCGCCGGTGCAGACCGCGATCTCGGCAGGCTACGACAAGGCCTTCTCCACCATCGCCGACGCCAACGTCACCACCTTGCTGGCGGCGATCGTGCTGTTCAGCCTGGGCACCGGCCCGATCAAGGGCTTTGCCATCACGCTGTGCATCGGCATCCTGACCTCGATGTTCACGGCGATCTTCGGCTCGCGCGTGGTGGTCAACGCGCTGTACGGCGGCAAGCGTCTGAAGACGCTGCCGATCTGACGCACCACCGAGACGCCGCAGGCCGATCCGATGAAAACGCTGATCCACGGTACCGAGTTCGATTTCATGTCCTGGCAGCGCTTGGCGCTGATCGTGTCCGGCAGCCTGCTGGTGATCGCGCTGCTGGCGATCCTGATCCGGGGGCTGAACTTCGGCATCGACTTCACCGGTGGCTACACCATCGAGGTCGGTTACCAGGAGGCCCCGGACCTGGGCCTGGTGCGCCAGACGCTGGCCGACACCGGCGTGCAGGACAGCCAGGTGCAGACCTTCGGCACCAGCACCGACGTGCTGATCCGGCTCGCCCCGCAGGAAGGCGTGTCCGATGCCCAGGTGTCCGACCAGGTACTGGCGGCGCTACAGGGTGCCAGCGACACGCCGGTGGAGATGCGTCGCGTCGAGTTCGTCGGCCCGCAGGTCGGCGAGGAGCTGCGCGAGACCGGTGGCCTGGCGGTGCTGATCGCCCTGGCCGGTATCGTGATCTACATCTGGTTCCGCTTCGAGAAGAAGTTCTCGGTCGGCTCGGTGGCGGCGCTGGTGCACGACGTGGTGATCACGGTCGGCTTCTTCGCGCTGTTCGGCATCGAGTTCGACCTGACCGTACTGGCCGCGCTGCTGGCGGTGATCGGCTACTCGCTCAACGACACCATCGTGGTGTTCGATCGCATTCGCGAGAACTTTCGCACCATGCGCCGCGGCACCCCCGCCGAGATCATGAACGCCTCCATCAACCAGACGCTGACGCGCACGGTGATCACCTCCGGCACCACGCTGCTGGTGGTGCTGTGCCTGTTCTTCCTGGGTGGACAGATCATCCACGGCTTCGCGCTGGCGCTGCTGATCGGCATCGTGATCGGTACCTACTCGTCGATCTTCGTGGCCAGCCTGCTGGTGCTGATCCTCGGCCTGACCCGCGAGGACCTGATGCCGGTCGAGAAGGAAGGCGCCGACCTGGACGCGATGCCCTGACGCGTTCGAGGCGTTATCGACCGGCTCGGCAACGGCTGCTTATCGCCCCACTTGTTCAGCGACGTAAGGCGGCATCACGGAACGCAAGGGCGGTTCGGTCGTCTGACGGTTTCATTCACCGTTACGGACATCGCCCCATGAGACTCTCGCTTCGCCGCCTGCTGCCCGTCCTGTCGCTGTTCGCCCTGCTGGGCGCAGGCGTCGTCCAGGCCGCCGAGCCGATCAACACGCTGGAGAAGAGCGGGCTGTTCGGCTACAAGCCATCCGGCACCGCGATCCGCGGGTACGACACGGTTGCCTACTGGACCGAAGGCCGCCCGGTGGAGGGCGACGAGGGCATCACCAGCGAGTACATGGGGGCCACCTGGCAGTTCGCCAGTGACGAGAACAAGTCCCTGTTCGATGCCGATCCGGGCAAGTACGCCCCGCAGTACGGCGGCTACTGCGCCTACGGCGTCGCCAAGGACGGGCTGGTGAAGATCGAGCCGGAAAACTTCACCCTCATCGACGACAAGCTGTACCTGAACTACGACGACAAGGTGCAGGGCCTGTGGGAAAAAGACGTCCCCGGGTTCATCAACGACGCCAATACCAAGTTCGAGGGCCTGCTGGCCAGCGAGTAGCTCGGTTCGGCGCAGACCGGCCCCACCGATCAGGGCCGCCGCATCCCTTCGGTGAACCGCTGAATCAGCAGCCGGTCCTGGCCGAGCGGGTGGCTCGACCGGCTCAGGCGCGCGATGCGCTGAAGCTGGACGTCGGCCACGTCCCGTTCCAGCCCGGACAGACCGGCGTCCAGGGTCAGCTCGCCATCGTCGTCGACGTCGCAGTGCCAGAGGGCATCGTCGATCACGAGATCGATGGCCATGCGATCCGGCGGCCCCGGCGCGGTGTCGGACAGCGTCCAGTCGATGCGCGCCACCGTGTCCCGCCTCGCTCCTGCTGCGGGTACGGCGCTGGGTCCAGCGGCGGGTGCAACCGCGGGTGCAACCGCGGGTGCAACCGCGGGTGCAACTTCCGGCGCGGCGCCGGGCGGAATCAGGGTGGCGCTGAAGGCGGCGCCGGCACTGGGCAGTGCGATGCGCAGCGCATCCGGGCGCGGATCGTCGCCCAGGCTGACGGTGGCGCCGTCCGGCAACGGATCCTCCCGGGTGGGCAGGGTGTCCGCATGGCCGGTGAAGCCGTCCCCGTCGTAGCGCTGCAACGTGGCCCAGGTGCCGCCCGGTGCATCGATGATCAGGGCGTCGCCGAAGGTGGCCGGTGTCAGCGGAGCCAGCGTCCCGGCCGGCGATGGAGTCGACCAGCAGCGATCACCGGCGCTGCCCAGCAGCTCGACCAGCCGCGCTGGGTCGATGCCGGTCGTGGGGCTGACGATGGCGGCGTGAACCCGGGTGCCCGCCGACGCCGATCGCCCATCGGACTCGATGGTCAGGATGGCCAGTCGTCCGGCGGCCGCGGCAGGCGGTGTGGACGGCGCAGGCTCTGGCCCAGGTTCTGGCCCAGGTTGTGGCACGGGATCCGGTGCCGGTGGGCGCAGGGGCACGTCGGGAGCCGGCGGTGCCGTCGGCGCAGCGCTGCCGCCGTCGACCGGGACGTCGGACGAATCAGCCGAATCGGTGGTCGCCGGCGCGCAGCCGGCGGCCAAGGCGGCAAGAGCGCCCAGCGAGCAGGCGAGCGCGAACAGGGGTCGGGACAGGTTCATGCGCAAATCCGTTTGCGGTCATGGGAGGCCCGATGCTACACCGAAGGCCGCCGGGGTTTCAGCGTGCCGGTGGCCAGGGCGGTGCCCAGCACGATCACCGCCGCGCCGGCCAGTGTCCAGGCATCGATCGTCTCGTTCAGCAGCCAGGCTCCCCAGCCCAGGCCGAACACCGGGATCACGAACGTCACCGACACCGCCCGCGTCGCACCCAAGCTGCCGATCAACCGGAAGAACAACAGGTAGGCCAGGCCGGTGCACACGGTGCCCAGTGCCAGCACCGACACCCACAGCGTGCTCGGCAAGACGCCTTGGCCGAGACTGTCCGGCTCGGGCCACAGCAGCAGCGCCGGGACGAGCAGCACCGCGCTGGCCGAGACCTGGCTGCCGAAGGCCACCGCCAGCGGGTTCACGCCGCGCAGGCGGGCGCGGGTCAGGTTGGCGCCGACGCCGTAGGCGAAGGTCGCCGCCACGGCCGCGGCGAAGGCCAGCATCAGGGTTGCATCGCTGACCGATTCACCGCTGGCCGCACCGGAGCCCGACAGCAGGATCACGCCGCACACGCCCAGCACCAACCCGATCAGTTGCCAGCGGCTCAGCCGATCGCCGAACACGGCGAAGGCGATCGCGGCCGCCCACAGCGGCGCCAACGCGTTCAGGATCGAGGTGGTGCCGGCCGCCAGCACCAGGCTGGCTGCGCCCAGCAGCACGAACGGGATCGCCGAATTCACCACGCCGACCAACGCGATGTGCCCGGCCGAGGCGCGCAGCGCCGGCCACGCCTTGCGCAGCCATAGGACCGGCAGAAGGGTCAGCGCACCGATCACGCAGCGCAGCAGCATCAGCGGAACCGGTCCGAGTTCCGGAGCCGCGATGCGCATGAACAGGAACGAGGCGCCCCAGATGGCGGCCAATGCCAGGAATTCGAGCAGGTCGCGCAGCGGCATGGCGGTGGTGTCCGTGAGGGGGCATCACGATGCCATGTCCAACATCGGGCCATGTCCCGATTCGCGACGTCGAATCATCACGAATCGGTGAACCCGGCGCGCAAACCTTGCCACGCCCTGCCCAGGCATCGACGCGAGTCGTAGTGTGTCTGCCCGTGCGGAGGGGCGCTCGGCCTCCCGCATCGACATCGCCAAAGGAGACCCCTCATGCCGACCGCCTTCGTCAGCAACCTCGAAGACAACGCTCGTCACTCGATGATCGATCTGCTCAACGCCCGATTGAGCGATGCGATCGATCTGACGCTGGCCGTCAAGCAGGCGCACTGGAACATCAAGGGCACCTCGTTCATCGGCGTGCACGAACTGCTGGACACGGTCGCCGAGCGCATGCGCGAACACGCTGATCTGATGGCCGAGCGCTGCGTGATCCTGGGCGGCCAGGCCAAGGGCACCTCTCAGGTCGTGGTTGCCGAGACCACGCTGGAAGCCTACCCGGTCGATGCGCAGAACCAGCACGTTCACATCGAAGCGCTGACCAACCGCCTCATGGCGTTCGGTGCGCAGCTGCGCCAGGCGATTGAGGCTGCCGATGAGGCCGGCGACGAGGATACCGCCGACCTGTTCACCGAAGTCAGCCGCGCGGTCGACAAGGACGCCTGGTTCATCGGTGCGCACAACGAGACCGGTTCCGACGCCTGATCCGCGCCGCTACCCGGCGTGCAACGCGTGCAGTGCCTGATCGGTCAGGCGCTGCGCGTGGCGGGTGAGCTTGGCATGCCCGGGTGACCAGCCGCTCAGGAAGCGATGGAAGTCGGCCCAGGCGATCGGGTGCAATGCTCGCCATTCCGCGGCCACGGCCGATCCATCGACCGCAGGCTGCCACTGCGCCAAGCGATCGACCAGCAATCGATCGTAGCGATCCAGCAGGCGATCGTGATGCACCGTCAGCTCGGCCTCCGTCAGGCAGCTGCCCAGCAGATAGGCCAGATCCCGCGTTCCCGTTCCCTGGCCCACGTACTGGAAGTCCACCGCCGCCACACGCTCGCCATCCTCGCTGAACAGGAAGTTGGCGAGCTTGGCGTCACCGTGGACCAACGTGGGGTGGCGCAGGCGGCGCAGGCGCGCATCCAGCAGCGGTGCCGCTCGCTTGAGTGGACCTTCGGGCATCGCCGCCAGCTCGTCCGGCCGGGTGTCCAGGTGCCAGTAGCAACCTTGTCTCCACAACGCGTCTCCGGGGTCGCCCAGGTGGCGAGCGTGGAAGGCGGCGAGCCAGTGCAGGCAGTGCTCGATGGATCGGTGATCCAACCGAGCCGGGCGTTGCGGGTACGCGATCGCCAGGTCCTCGAGCAACAGCTCGACCCGATCCTTCGCGGTGCGTATCGCCAGCGCGTGTGGCCAGGGACAGCCGTCATCGGAGCTCGGTGGCGGGCGACGGTACCAGGACGCCTCGACCGCATAGCTGCGGCGCTTGCGTCGATCGGCCCTCTCGCCGGTCCAACCGCGCGGGTGCGAGTGACGCGCCGGCGGGGCGATGTGCTTGAGTATGACGCTGCGAGCGCCGGTGCCCGCGCCGGTGCCCGCGCCGATGTCCAGGTGCAACCTCGATAGCTGGCCGTAGCCGCTCCACAGCTGCTGCACCGGCTCGACGGTGCGTACGCTCGCAGCTCCGGTCGCGGCCAGTACCCAGTCCTGCGTTTCGCGCTCCAGCGACATCCGTTCACCCTGCGGCATGGTGGGTGCCGTAGTCTGCCAGCCCGCCGTTCTCGCGGATCGACCGCGGACCCCGAATGGATCGCCGTGCTGACCACCCTGGCCGCCGCCGCGATCATCGGCATCGCCAAGGGCGGGTTCGGCGGGGTGGGCACGGTCATGGCGGTGCCGGTGATGAGCCCGGGCCCCCCGCCGGCGGCGGCATCGGGTGTGCTGTTGCCGATCCTGATGCTCGCCGATGTCGTCTCGGTGTTCAGCCACCGGCACGATGCCGATCGCGCCTCCGCGCCTCCGCGCTGCCGAGCCTGCTGGGAGCGTCGCGCCTGGCGGCGCCGTTCGGCTTCCTGTCCGGGGTGACCAGCACGTCGGCGCATGCCGGTGGCCCCCGATCCACATGCCCTTGCTGGCGCGCGACTACTCGTTGGTGCGTTTCGTGGCCACGGCCAGCGTGTTCATGGCCTCGCTCGACCTGTTGAAGGTTGTACCGTTTGCCCTGATCGGTGCGCTGGACACGGGCACGCTGTGGCATTCGGCCTGGCTGGACCACGAAGGATGCCATGAGCGACAAGAAGCGAGACGTCACCGCCGCACCGGGCGGCAAGCGGCTGGACCGCGCGGCCGAGGCCGGCGAGCTGGACAGCTTCCTGTCCCAGGTGGCCGCCACGCCGGCACCCTCCGGCGACCGGGGTCGGCTGATCTTCGCGCTGGATGCGACCGCCAGCCGGCAGGGCACCTGGGATCAGGCGATGGCGCTGCAAGGCGACATGTTCGCCCGCACCCGCGGCATCGCGGCGCTGGACGTGCAGCTGGTCTACTACCGCGGCTACGGCGAGTGTCGGGCGTCCGGGTGGGTGACGCGCACCGAGCGGCTGCTGCGGTTGATGTCCAGCGTGCGCTGCGAGGCGGGACGCACCCAGATCGCCCGCATCCTGCGGCACGGGCTCAAGGAGACGCAGCGACAGCCCGCGCAGGCGCTGGTGTTCATCGGCGATGCGGTGGAGGAGAACGTGGACATCCTGGGGGATCTGGCCGGGCAGCTGCGCCTGGTGGGGCTGCCGCTGTTCATCTTCCAGGAAGGGCACGATCCGGCGGCAACCCAGGCGTTCGCGGCGGTGGCGCGCGTGTCCGGCGGGGCGCATTGCCGCTTCGACGCCGCCTCCGCCGACACGCTGGGCCGCCTGCTCAACGCCATGGCCGCCTACGCCACCGGCGGCCGCCCGGCACTGGCGCGCCAGTCCACCACCGAGAGCGCACGCCTGCTCGAACAGCTGGGGTAGCTCGGCACCCGGCGCGCCGGGGTCTCAGCCGCCGACGATCAAGGCCTCGCGGCTGAAGCGGGTCAGCGACTCGGCGCCCCGTTCGGTGACCACGACGTCGTCCTCGATGCGCACACCGATGTCGCCCGGTGCGTACAGGCCCGGCTCCACCGTGAATACCATGGTGGGCTCCAGCGCCTGGTGGTTGCCGCGCATGATGTAGGGATCCTCATGCACCTCGCGCCCCAGCCCGTGGCCGGTGCGCGTGAGCACGTGCTCGGCATGGGCGGAGCGCTCCAGCACGCGGCTGGCCGCCTCGTCGATGTCGTGCGCGGTGACGCCCGGTCGCACCGCATCCACCCCGGCACGGTTGGCCGCCAGCACGGTGGCATGGATGTCCAGATGGCGATCGGTAGCGTGACCGACGAACACCGTGCGGGTGATGTCGGCGCACAGGCCGTCGATGCGGGCACCCAGATCGAACAGCAGCGGGTCGCCGGACTTCACCGCCACGTCACGCGCGCTGGCGTGCGGATTGGCGCTGTGCCCGCCAGCCGCCACGATCGACGGGAACGACAGCGACTGGGCGCCGTGCGCGAACAGCGCCTGCACCAGTCGTTGCTCGATCGCCGTTTCGGTCATGCCCACGCGCACCGCGTCCAGCGTCTCGCCCAGTGCCGCCTCGGTGGTGGCGATGGCGCGGCGCAGCGCGGCGATCTCATCCGGGTTCTTGTGCAGGCGCACCCGGGAGAGTCGGGCTTGCAGGTCGACGATACGCAACCCTGGCACCGCGGCGCGCATCGCCTGGTCCACGAACACCCGCATCAGCAGGCCCTCGACACCGATCGATGCCGGTGCCAGCGTGCCGAGCATCGCCTCGAAGGCCGGGGCGTAGCCGCTCTGGTCGCGCCAGTCGTGCACGTCCAGGTCCAGCCCCAAGGCGCTGAACGGACCGAGCTCCAGCTCGGGCACCAGCGCGGCGGCCCGACCGGTGGTCGGCACCAGCACCAGCAGCGGGCGTTCGTGCTGCATGAAGTGACCGCCGAACAGGCGGGCGAAGTTGGCACCGGGCACGATGGCCACCGCATCGACCGCGTTGTCGGCGGCGATGCGGCGCAGGGTATCGATGGGGTCGGACATGGCGTGCGCTCCGAGTCAACCGGCGCGCGGCATCTTGCGCCGCGCCGCCGACAGCGGCTTCATGACCTGCAGCATCTCGTGGTGCACCTTCGGCGTCGCCGCGATCAGCTCTCCCGACTGGCGCCAGGTGTCGCCGCCGTCGAAGTCGTTGATCAGCCCGCCGGCCTCGCGCACCAGCAGGGCGCCGGCTGCCAGGTCCCACTCGGACAGGCCGGTCAGCCAGGCACCGTCCAGGCGCCCGGCGGCCACGTAGGCCAGATCCAGCGCCGCCGAACCCATGCGACGGATGCCGCCGGACTTCTCGGTGTAGTGCCGCGAGCAGCGCTGGTAGAAGTCCAGGTCCTGCCCGGCCCGGTAGGGGAAGCCGGTGCCCAGGATGGCCTGGTCCAGGCGCCAGGTCTTCTTGACGCGGATGCGCTTGGCGTCCAGGTAGGCGCCGTCGCCCTTGCCGGCGGTGAACAGCTCCTGGCGCATCGGGTCGTAGACGATGGCCTGGAACAGCCGGTCCTGGCGCATCAGCGCGATCGAGACGCTGAAGTGCGGCAGGCCGTGCAGGAAGTTGGTGGTGCCGTCCAGCGGATCGATGACCCAGCGGTACTCCGCCTCGGCCGGACCGCTCAGCCCGGATTCCTCGCCCAGGAAGGCGTGATCGGGGTAGGCGCGCTTGAGCACCGCCAGGATGTCGCTCTCGGCCTTCCGGTCGACATCGCTGACGAAGTCGTTGCGCCCCTTCTCGTCGATCTGCAGCGTATCGATGCGGCCGACGCTCTGCGTGATGACCTTGCCGGCGGCCCGCGCGGCGCGAACGCCGATGTTGAGCATCGGATGCATGGGTGTGGCGTCGGTGGTGGGCGGGCGGGGCAGTGTACGTGCTGCGTCACGCGTGCGGCCCGTCGCGGTGGCACGGCTGCCCGGCCGTGCGATCATCTCACGATGCGCATCGTCTTCGTACTGGTCGGCACCACCCACAGCGGCAACCTGGGCGCGGTGGCGCGCGCCATCAAGACCATGGGCTTCAGCGAGCTGCGATTGGTGGACGCCTGCTCGCCGCGTTCCGAGGAGGCGATTGCCCGCGCCTCGGGTGCGCAGGACGTGCTCGCCGCGGCCGGGCGCTTCGATCGGCTGGAGGAGGCGATCACCGATTGCCGGGCGGTCTACGGTGCCAGCGCGCGGGCGCGCGGCCTGTCGGTGCCGATGCTGGACAGCCGCGAAGCCTGCGAGAGGTTGATGGACGACCTGCATGCCGGGCAGGTGGACACCGCCGCGGTGGTGTTCGGGCGCGAACGCTCCGGGTTGACCAACGAGGAGTTGGACCTGTGCACGCGTCACCTGCACATTCCCAGCGACCCGGCCTTCAGCTCGCTGAACCTCGGCGCGGCGGTGCAGGTGGTGGCCTACGAGCTGGCCCAGGCGCGCATTCGCCGCGCCCCCCGGGGCGATGAGATCGATGCGTCCGGTGAACTCGACCGAGCCGAGCCGTCTGCCGATCACGGTGCGCAGCCGGGCAAGCGGCACGTGCCGCGCCCGGCCGATCCGCCGGCCAACGGCGCGGCGATGGGTCACCTGTTCGCGCACCTGGAGCGCGTGATGTTGCAGACCGGGTTCCTGGACCCGGACAACCCGCGGCACCTGATGCGGCGGGTGCGTGGTTATTTCGAACGAAACCGCCCGACCGACAACGAACTGGCCATCCTGCGCGGCATCCTGTCGGCCACCGAGCAGCCCAAGCGGCGGGACTCGGGGCCGGCGGCCGGCAACCGCGATGGCCGACCCGGGTAACGGCGAGGCGAGGAAGATGATCCGATGAAGGCGATGTGGCAACTGGTCAAGGAGGACGTGCGCTGCGTCTTCGATCGCGATCCCGCGGCGCGCAGCGTGTTCGACGTGCTGACCTGCTACTCCGGCGTGCACGCGATCCTGCTGCATCGGCTGAACCATCGGCTGTGGGCACTGGGGCTACGCTGGCTGGCGCGCTTCCTGGCCAACATCGGGCGCTGGCTGACCGGCATCGAGATCCATCCCGGCGCCACCATCGGGCGGCGCTTCTTCGTCGATCACGGCACCGGCGTGGTGATCGGTGCCACCGCCGAGATCGGCGACGACGTCACGCTGTACCAAGGCGTGACGTTGGGCGGGCGCACGCTGAACGCCGGCAAGCGCCACCCCACGCTGGGCAACAACGTCGTGGTCGGCGCCGGCGCCAAGATCCTCGGCCCGTTCAGCGTCGGTGACGATGCGCGCATCGGCTCGAACGCGGTGGTGCTGGATCCGGTACCGGCCGGTGCCACCGTGGTGGGCATTCCCGGTCGGGTGGTGCGCTGCCGCGACGCCAACCGCAATTGCCTGGACCTGATCACCGGCGCGCCGATCGAGACCGCGCAGCCGGCGTTCGCCCCGTACGCCGTCGAGGACGAGGACGCCTCCCAGGGCGAGGCCGAGCCGCTGGAGCAGGCGGTCGTTCGGCTGGAGCGTCAGGTGCAGCAGATGGGCGACGAACTGTCCCGGTTGCGCGGCGATGGCGACGGGGCAGTCGGGCGAACCGGCACCGGCAAGCGCTGAGCGGGGCTTGCAAAGCCGCGCGTCGCCTACAAATACTTGACTCGTTTGGTGGGGCATGGGAGGCTCCACCGGTCATCAGTTCACGCCGACGTCTCAATGAAGCTGACCACCAAGGGCCGCTACGCGGTGACCGCCATGCTGGACCTGGCGCTTCATGGTGCCGATGGGCCGGTTCCGCTGGCCGCCATCTCGGAGCGCCAGGAAATCTCGCTGTCCTACCTGGAGCAGCTGTTCTCGCGCCTGCGCAAGAGCGGTCTGGTGGTCAGCACCCGCGGGCCGGGCGGTGGATATTGCGTGTCGCGCTCGCTCGAGCAGGTGTGCGTCGCGCAGATCATCGGTGCGGTCAACGAGTCGGTCGATGCGACCCAGTGCGGTGGCAAGGAAAATTGTCTCAGCCAGGGCCGTTGCCTGACCCACGACCTGTGGGAAGACCTGTCGCGCCAGATCGAGGATTTCCTGAGCGGGGTGTCGCTGGCCGACATGATCGCCCGTCATCATGAGCGTCCTGTCACGCGCGGTGACGGGCGGGCCGACGTCGTCACGGCCGAGGTGCTGCTGCACCGCCGTCCGCTGCCCGACCTGCAAGAGATACCGTTGGCGCGTCGCGCCGTATAAGACCGCAGTAGCATCGGCGCGCGGCGTCGTTGCGGACCTTCTTCATCCAGATCAGGAGTTTTGCGTACCGTGAGTTCCGTGAACGTACCCATCTACATGGACTACTCCTCGACCACGCCGGTCGATGAGCGCGTCGCCGAAAGCATGGCCGCTTGCCTGACCCGGCAGGGCCACTTCGGCAACCCCTCGTCACGCTCCCACCCGTTCGGGTGGGCTGCCGACGAGCTGGTCGAGACGGCGCGGCGCAACGTCGCCGAGCTGCTCGGTGCCGATCCGCGCGAGATCGTGTGGACCTCGGGCGCGACCGAATCGGACAACCTCGCGATCAAGGGCGCCGCGCACTTCAACGTGCGCAAGGGCAAGCACATCGTGACCCTGAAGACCGAGCACAAGGCGGTGCTGGACACCTGCCGGCAGCTGGAGAAGGAAGGCTTCGAGGTCACCTACCTGGACCCGCAGGCCGATGGCCTGCTCGACTTCGACGCGTTCGAGAAGGCGCTGCGCGACGACACCACCGTGGTGTCGATCATGCACGTCAACAACGAGATCGGCGTCATCCAGGACATCCCGCGCATCGGGCGCATCTGCCGCGAGCGCGGCATCGTGTTCCATTGCGATGCAGCCCAGAGCCCCGGCAAGGTGGCGATCGATGTCGACGAGATGAACGTGGACCTGATGTCGCTGTGCGCGCACAAGGTCTACGGCCCCAAGGGCATCGGCGCGCTGTACGTGCGCAGGAAGCCGCGGGTCCGCGTCGAGGCGCAGATCCACGGTGGCGGTCACGAGCGCGGCATGCGTTCGGGCACCCTGGCCACCCACCAGATCGTGGGCATGGGCGAGGCCTTTCGCATCGCGCGTGAGGAGATGGCCACCGAGAGCGAGCGGCTGCGCGGTCTGCGCGATCGGCTGATCGCAGGCTTCGAGGACATGGAGGAGATCTTCGTCAACGGTGACATGGACCAGCGCATCGCCGGCAACCTGAACATCAGCTTCAACTTCGTCGAGGGCGAGAGCCTGATCATGTCGATGAAGGACATCGCCGTCTCGTCCGGGTCGGCGTGCACCAGCGCCAGCCTGGAGCCCTCGTACGTGCTTCGCGCACTGGGCCGCAGCGACGAGCTGGCGCACAGTTCCATCCGCTTCACGATCGGTCGGTTCACGACCGAGGATGAGATCGACTTCACCATCAAGCAGACCCGTGCCGCGGTCGAGAAGCTGCGCGAGCTCTCGCCGTTGTGGGACATGCACAAGGAAGGGATCGACCTCGACACCGTCCAGTGGGCCGCTCACTGAGCGACCTCGCCGGGCCCACCGCCCGACCCCGATACGACACCGCATTCACAGGAGACACCCATGGCATACAGCGACAAGGTCCTCGACCACTACGAAAACCCGCGTAACGTCGGCGTGCTGGACAAGGACGACCCGAACGTCGGTACCGGCATGGTCGGCGCGCCGGCCTGCGGCGACGTCATGCGCCTGCAGATCAAGGTCAACGACGACGGCATCATCGAGGATGCCAAGTTCAAGACCTACGGTTGCGGGTCGGCCATCGCCTCCAGCTCGCTGGTGACCGAGATGGTCAAGGGCAAGACCATCGAGGAAGTGGCGGCCATCAAGAACAAGGACATCGCCGGCGAATTGGCACTGCCGCCGGTCAAGATCCATTGCTCGGTCCTGGCCGAGGATGCGATCGCCGCGGCCATCGCCGACATCCGCGCCAAGCGTGGCGAAGGCGAGGCCACCCAACCTGCCGTCGCCGCGGCAGGCTGACACGACAGCACGTTCCGGAGGACGCATGGGAATCTCGTTGACCGATCGTGCCGTGGAGCACGTGAAGGGCTTTCTCGAGAAGCGTGGCCGCGGGGTCGGTCTGCGATTGGCGGTACGCACCACGGGCTGTTCGGGTCTGGCCTACGTGCTCGAATTCGCCGACGAGATCGCCGCCAACGACGAGGTGTTCGAGGCGTCCGACATCAAGGTGATCATCGACAGGAAAAGCCTGGTCTACCTGGACGGTACCGAGCTGGACTTCACCAAGGAAGGCCTGAACGAGGGCTTTCGCTTTCGCAACCCGAACGTCAAGGACGAATGCGGGTGCGGGGAGTCGTTCACGATCTAGTGGGCGGTCACGTTGCGGCCGACGCCGCTCGGCCGGACCTGTCGGCCGATTACTTCACCCTGTTCGATCAGCCGCGCGCCTTCGCCATCGACGAAGGCGCGCTCGCGTCGCGCTACCGGGCCCTGCAGGGCGCGACCCATCCGGACCGCCATGCCGCCAGCGGTGCCGGCGAACGGCGCTGGGCGGTGCAAGCGTCCTCGTTCGTCAACGATGCGTTCGAGACGCTGCGCAGGCCGCTCAAGCGCGCGACCTACCTGCTGTCGCTGGCCGGCATCTCCATCGATGAGGAGACCGACACCGCGATGGACCCGATGTTCCTCATGCAGCAGATGGAATGGCGCGAGTCGCTGGAGTCCGCATCGGGCGCCTCCGACCCCCACGCCGCCCTCGATCGCATCGAGCGCGAGCTGGCTGCCGCCAGTCGCGCCACCGCGGACGAGTTCGGGCAGGTCAGTCGCGCGGGTGACTGGTCGGGCGCGCGCGATGTCGTGCGCCGGTGGCAATTCCTGGACAAGCTCGGGCGCGAGGTCGATGAGCTCGGCGCGCGTCTGGACGATGATCGAACCGACGCGTAACGGCTGGTTGCACCCCTGATGGCCTTATTCCAGATTTCAGAGCCGGGCGAGAGCGCGGCCCCGCACCAGCGCCGCCTGGGCGTCGGGATCGACCTGGGCACCACGAACTCGCTGGTGGCCGCGGTGCGTTCCGGGGTGCCGGATGTGCTGCCCGACGAGCAGGGGCGAGGCGCCTTGCCCTCGATCGTGCACTTCGGTGCCGAGCACACCGTGGTCGGCGAATCCGCCGCGCCGCTGGACGGGGCGATCCGCTCCGCCAAGCGATTGATGGGCAAGGGGCCCGAGGACCTGCACGGGCATTGGCTCTCGCGGCACTACCGCTTCGACACCTCGGCCGCGCTGCCCGGCTTCGTGACCGAGGCCGGCCCGCGCAACGCGCAGCAGGTCTCGGCGGCGATCCTGGGCGAACTCAAGCGACGTGCCGAACGGACCCTGGGCGACACGCTGGCCGGCGCGGTCATCACCGTGCCCGCCTACTTCGACGAGGCGCAGCGCCAGGCCACCAAGGATGCCGCGGCGATGGTCGGACTGCCGGTGTTGCGCCTGCTCAACGAGCCGACCGCCGCGGCGGTCGCCTACGGGCTGGACAGCGGCGAGGAGGGCGTGGTCGCCATCTACGACCTGGGTGGTGGCACCTTCGACATCTCGCTGCTGCGCCTGCAGCGCGGCGTGTTCGAGGTGCTGGCAACGGCCGGCGACACGGCGCTGGGCGGTGACGATCTGGACAACCTCCTGGTGGACTGGATGCTCGAACGGCTCGGTGTGGCATCGGCTCCGGAAGGGTCGGCGCAGGTGGCGCTCAAGGAGCTGGCGCGCGGTCTCAAGGAGCGCCTGTCCAGCCAGGACAGCGTGCCGGTAGAGCTTGCCCTGGGCGAGGCCCGCTGGTCGGGCGAGCTGACCCGCGCGGGCTTCGATGCCCTGGCGCAGCCGCTGATCGATGCCACGCTCAAGCCGTGCCGCCGCGTGCTGCGCGATGCCAAGGTGGCGCGCGAGGACATCCGCGCCGTGGTGATGGTCGGCGGTTCCACCCGCGTGCCCGCGGTGCGTGAGCGGGTGTCGGCCTTCTTCGATCGGGAGGTGCTGATCGACATCGATCCGGACACGGTGGTCGCCATCGGGGCTGCGGTGCAGGCCGATGCGCTGGTCGGCAATCGCTCGCAGGACGATCTGCTGCTGCTGGACGTCACGCCGCTGTCGCTGGGGCTGGAGACGATGGGCAACCTGGTCGAGAAGGTCATCCCGCGCAACACCACGATCCCGGTGGCCCGGGCGCAGGAGTTCACCACCTACAAGGACGGCCAGACCGCCATGGCGCTGCACGTGGTGCAGGGCGAGCGCGAGCTGGTGTCCGATTGCCGGTCGCTGGGCCGGTTCCAGATCGCCGGGCTGCCGCCGCGGGTGGCCGGCGCGCTGCGCATCCAGGTGCTGTTCCAGGTCGACGCCGACGGGCTGCTGAGCGTCAGCGCGCTGGAGCGCGAGAGCGGGACCGTGGCCAGCATCGACGTCAAGCCGTCCTACGGCCTGGACGATGGCGAGATCGAGCGCATGCTGGGCGAATCGATGGAGCGCGCGGCCGACGATGCGCGCGCGCGCGCGCTGGCCGAGCAACAGGTCGAGGGGCGGCGCGCGCTCGAGGCGATCGAGTCGGCGCTGGCGGCCGACGGCGACCAGCACCTGGACACGCGCGAGCGAGGCGCCATCGACACCCTGGTCGAGCGGGTGCGCCAGGCGGTGGCGGGCGATGATCGAGATGCCATCCAGAGCGCCGTGCAGGCGCTGGAGAGCGGCAGTGCCACCTACGTCGAGCGCCGCATGAATGCCAGCGTGCGCGCCATGATGGCCGGTCGCGCGCTCGACGAGCTCGATGAACCGAACGACCCGTCCGTTTCCGAATCCACCGCCGCGGCAGACGCCGCGGACCGCTGACCCTTGGATCCCATGCCCACCATCACCGTCAAACCGCATCACGATCTCTGCCCCGAGGGCACGACCTTCGAGGCGACAGCCGGGGTGTCGATCTGCGATTCCCTGCTGGCCAACGGCGTGCACATCGAGCACGCCTGCGAGAAGTCCTGTGCCTGCACCACCTGTCACGTGCACGTGCGCGAGGGGGGAACCGCGCTGGACGAGGCCGACGAGCTCGAGGAGGACTACCTGGACAAGGCCTGGGGGCTGGATCCCGACTCGCGCCTGTCCTGCCAGGCGATCGTCGGCGACGACGACCTGGTGATCGAGATCCCGAAGTACACCATCAACATGGTCTCGGAGGCGCCGCACTGATGGACATGGATTGGGCCGATTCGCGCGACATCGCCATCGAGCTGTCGGAGGCGCATCCGGACGTGGACCCGCAGTACGTGCGCTTCACCGACCTGCACGCCTGGATCATGGCGCTACCGGATTTCAAGGGCGACCCGGACAAGTCGAACGAGGGCATCCTGGAGGCCATCCAGATGATGTGGATGGACGAAACCGACTGAGCGACGCCGTAACCGCTACACTGTGGCGGTCGGGGTATGGCGCAGCCTGGTAGCGCATCTGCTTTGGGAGCAGAGGGTCCGAGGTTCGAATCCTCGTGCCCCGACCAGTTTTCGGTGCGGTCGCCGGGCGCCCGTAGCTCATGTGGATAGAGCATCGGCCTTCTAAGCCGAGGGTAGCAGGTTCGAATCCTGCCGGGCGCGCCATCGGCCGCCGTGCAGCAGGCGCAAGCGGGCTGTCACGAATGGCTTGCGACTGCTAGACTCCGCGCTCGGTGGTGGGTGTAGCTCAGTTGGTAGAGCGCAGGATTGTGATTCCTGTGGTCGCCGGTTCGAATCCGGTCATCCACCCCATCCTTACCCTGTCGCGCAGCACGGCGCGGGCATCCTCGGGCGGAAGTGGCGGAACTGGTAGACGCGCTGGATTTAGGTTCCAGTGTCCGTAAGGACTTGAGAGTTCGAGTCTCTCCTTCCGCAGTCCCGATGCCATTGCCGACCCGTGTTCGGTGGGTGGCCACGTGCACGCGTGACGGCACGTGCGTGGGCCGGGAGGGCGTGGCGCCCGGTGGCGCGGACGCCGCCGCGGTTCGATGCCGAGCGTGTACGGAACACGACACACCTCTTTTGACGAGCCCTTCGGGCCGAGATCAGCATGCAAGTATCCGTAGAGAGCACCGGCACCCTGGGTCGCCGGATGACCGTTGCCCTGCCGTCCGACGATGTCGAGTCGGCCGTGGACGAGCGCCTGAAGACCATCGGCCGCACCGCCCGCATCAACGGCTTCCGACCCGGCAAGGTACCGGCCAAGGTGGTCCGCAAGCGCTACGAGCCCCAGGTCCGTTCGGAGGTGCTCGGTTCGCTGATCAACCGCTCCTTGCGGGACGCCATCCGCCAGGAGAACATCCGTCTGGCCGGTCAGCCCGAGATCGAGGCGATCGACGAGGCACCGGCCGTCGCCGATGGCCAGGACGCCGCCGATGTGCCCGGCTTCACCTATACCGCGCGCTTCGAGGTCTACCCCGAGTTCCAGGCGCAGTTCGACGGCAGCATCGCGGTCACTCGGCCGACGGTCACGATCGGCGAGGCCGACGTGGACGAGATGATCGATTCGCTGCGCCAGCAGCGCACCGAGTTCACCACCGTGGAGCGGGCCGCCGCCAAGGACGATCAGGTGATCATCGACTTCACCGGCTACATCGACGACGAGGCCTTCGAGGGGGGCGCGGCCGAGAAGGCGCCGCTGGTGATCGGCTCCAACGCCATGATTCCCGGTTTCGAGGATCAGCTGATCGGGGTGTCCGCCGGTGAGGAGCGCTCGATCGAGGTCAGCTTTCCGGAGGGCTACCAGGCCGAGCACCTGGCCGGCAAGGCGGCCCGGTTCGATGTGAAGGTGCACGAGGTCAAGCAGTCCGAGCTGCCCGAGATGAACGAGGAACTCGTCAAGAGCTTCGGCATCGAAGACGGGCAGGTCGAGAGCCTCAGGGCCGACATCCGCAAGAACATGGAACGCGAGCTGGACCAGCGTGTGGAGACCGAGATCAAGTCGCAGGTGATGGACGGGCTGGTCGCCTCCAACCCCATCGAGGTGCCCGAGGCACTGGTCGGCGAGGAGATCCAGCGTCAGAAGCAGCAGCTGATGGGCCAGATGCCCGAGGGGGCGGATGCCTCGATGCTGTCGGACGACCTGTTCCGCGAGCAGTCGATCAAGCGCGTTCGCCTGGGGCTGGTGGTCGGCGAGATCATCCGCGCCGCCGAGCTCGAGGCCGACGCCGTCTCGGTGCGCGCGCGTATCGAGACGCTGGCGTCGTCCTACCAGGACCCGCAGGAGGTCATCGATCACTACTACGGCAACCCCGAGATGCTCCGAAACATCGAGGGTCTCGTACTCGAGGAGGCCGTCACGGAACGTGTGCTGAGCGAGGCGACCGTGACCGACGAGGCGCGCTCGTTCAAGGACATGATGAATCCGCCCAAGCCCGCCGCGCCCGCTGCCGATGATACCGGCAGCGACGACGGCGACCAGAGCGCCAACCAATCACCCGAAGGGGCCTGACAACATCATGACTATCGGATTTACCTCAACGCTGGGCGGCATGAATCCGAGTGCTGCCGGCGGTCTCGTGCCGATGGTGGTCGAGCAGTCCCCGCGCGGCGAGCGTGCGTACGACATCTATTCGCGCCTGCTCAAGGAGCGGGTGATCTTCATGGTCGGCCAGGTCGAGGACTACATGGCCAACCTGATCGTGGCGCAGTTGCTGTTCCTGGAGTCCGACAACCCGGACAAGGACATCTCGCTGTACATCAATTCCCCGGGTGGCTCGGTGACCGCCGGCATGGCGATCTACGACACCATGCAGTTCATCAAGCCCAGCGTCTCCACGTTGTGCATCGGCCAGGCGGCCAGCATGGGCGCCTTCCTGCTGTGCGCCGGTCAGCCGGGCAAGCGCTTCGTGCTGCCGAACTCGCGCGTGATGATCCACCAGCCCAGCGCCGGCTTTCAGGGTCAGGCCACCGACATCGACATCCACGCCCGCGAGATCCTCGCGATCAAGGAGCGCATGACCCGGCTGATGGCCGGGCACTGCGGTCAGAGCTACGAGCGGGTGCTCGAGGATACCGAGCGTGATCGGTTCCTCACCGCGGAGGCCTCGGTCGAGTACGGCCTGGTCGACCGCATCGTGCAGACGCGCGACGAGGAAGTGTCGGTGTCCACCGGCGGGATCGAGCTGGACAAGAAGGACGGCGAGGAATAGGCGCGCCCCCACCGGCCGTCGGCGGCGGGCCGGCGGCCGGTGATGCGTGAAACGTGACGCAAGCTTCGGCAGTTGCCGTATCAGCTGTGAAGCCCGCTCCAACCCCGCCCCGAGGCGGTGCAGGTCGGTTGAAAGTTACCGACAAACCCGGCAATGTGACGACAGGCCAGAGACACGACAGGCATGAGCGAGTCGGACGACAAGAAAGACGATGGGAAGCTTCTGTACTGCTCCTTCTGCGGAAAGAGCCAGCACGAAGTCCGCAAGCTGATCGCCGGTCCATCGGTGTTCATCTGCGACGAGTGTGTCGATCTGTGCAACGACATCATCACCGAGGAGATGCAGGAGCAGACCGACAGCGACGAGACCTCCCTGCCCAAGCCGCACGAAATCAACGAATTGCTCGATGCCTACGTCATCGGACAGGCCAAGGCCAAGCGCATCCTGTCGGTGGCGGTGTACAACCATTACAAGCGCCTGGAGTACAAGGACAAGAAGGGCGATGTGGAGCTGGCCAAGTCCAACATCCTGCTGATCGGGCCCACCGGCTCCGGCAAGACCCTGCTGGCCGAGACGCTGGCGCGCACGCTCAACGTGCCGTTCACCATCGCCGACGCCACGACGCTGACCGAGGCCGGCTACGTCGGCGAGGACGTCGAGAACATCATCCAGAAGCTGCTGCAGAAGTGCGACTACGACGTCGAGAAGGCTCAGACCGGCATCGTCTACATCGACGAGATCGACAAGATCAGCAGGAAGTCGGACAACCCCTCCATCACCCGTGACGTCTCCGGCGAAGGCGTGCAGCAGGCGCTGCTCAAGCTGATCGAGGGCACCATCGCCTCGGTGCCGCCGCAGGGCGGGCGCAAGCATCCACAGCAGGAGTTCCTGCAGGTGGACACCAGCAACATCCTGTTCATCTGCGGTGGCGCGTTCGCCGGACTGGAGAAGATCGTCCAGAACCGTTCCGAGCGTGGCGGCATCGGCTTCGTGGCCGAGGTCAAGAGCAAGGACGATGGCAAGAACATCGGTCAGCTGCTGCAGGAGGTCGAGGCCCAGGACCTGATCGGCTTCGGCCTGATCCCCGAGTTCGTCGGTCGCCTGCCGGTGGTTGCCACGCTCGAGGAGCTCGACGAGGAGGCGCTGGTGCGCATCCTGGTCGAGCCGCGCAACGCCATCACCAAGCAGTTCGAGAAGCTGCTGGCGATGGAAGAGGTCGACATCGAGTTCCGGAAGGATGCGTTGCAGGCGGTTGCCCAGAGCACGCTGGAGCGCAAGACCGGTGCGCGCGGGCTGCGCACCATCCTCGAGAACGTGCTGCTGGACACCATGTACGAGCTGCCGCGCATCGAGAACGTCAAGAAGGTCATCCTGGATGCGGCCGTGGTGCGCGGCGAGAGCAAGCCCTACCTGCTGCTCGAAGGCCAGGAGCGCGTCATGGAAGAGGAAATGTACAAACGCGCCGCCTCCGACGACTGACGCTCCCGGGCGTCGAGCACCGCGTGTCGAGGCCGCCTACGGGCGGCCTCGGCGTTTCCGGGTCGATACCGGCCGGAAGGGTCGGATGACGGTTGATTTTTCGCGCTGGCCGTCCACTTTAGGCGGGTATGCTCGAATTCATGAGCGTGTCGACATTCTGAGGAGACCATCCCTTGTCCGACTCCCAAGATCTGAATCCCGACCCTTCGCCCGACGATGACACCCGGACCGATGAGTCCGGCGCCGCTCCTGCACGGTTGCCGGTGCTGCCGCTGCGCGATGTCGTGGTGTATCCGCACATGGTCATCCCGCTGTTCGTGGGTCGGGAGAAATCCATCGATGCGCTGGACGCGGCCATGTCGGTCGACAAGCGCATCCTCTTGGCCGCGCAGACCAGCGCCGCGGTCGATGAGCCCGGTGACGAGGACATCCACCGCGTCGGCACCATCGCCACCATCCTGCAATTGCTCAAGTTGCCCGACGGCACCATCAAGGTGCTGGTCGAGGGGCAGCAGCGCGCACGTGTGGACGACATCCGGACCGGGGACGAGGGCTTCTTCACCGCCGCCTGGAGCATTCCCGAGCAGACCGGCGAGCAGACCGGCAAGGAGCTCAGCGTGCTGGTGCGCTCGGTCACGAACATGTTCGACCAGTACGTGAAGATGAACAAGAAGGTGCCGCCGGAGATCCTGTCGTCGATGAGTGGCGTCGATGATGCGGATCGGCTGGCCGACATGATCGCCGCCCAGATGTCGCTGCGCGTCGAGGAGAAGCAGGCCATCCTGGAGCTGTTCGATTCGGGCGCACGGCTCGAGCACCTGCTCTCGCTCATGGAATCCGAGCTGGACATGCTGCAGGTCGAGAAGCGCATCCGCGGACGCGTCAAGCAGCAGATGGAGAAGAGCCAGCGCGAGTACTACCTCAACGAGCAGATGAAGGCGATCCAGAAGGAGCTGGGCGAGATGGACGATGTGCCCAACGAGACCGAGGAGCTGGCGCGCAAGATCGACAAGGCCGGCATGTCCAAGGAGGCGCACAAGAAGGCCACCGCCGAGTTCAACAAGCTGAAGTCGATGTCGCCGATGTCCGCCGAGGCGACGGTGGTGCGCAACTACGTCGACACGCTGGTGTCGCTGCCATGGAAGAAGCGCTCCAAGCTCAAGAAGACGCTGGTCGATGCCAACCAGGTGCTCGAGAACGACCACTACGGGCTCGACAAGGTGAAGGAGCGGATCCTGGAATACTTGGCGGTCCAGCAGCGCGTCGGCCATGCCAAGGGGCCGATCCTGTGCCTGGTGGGGCCGCCGGGTGTGGGCAAGACCTCGCTGGGCAAGTCGATCGCGCGCGCCACCGGGCGCAAGTTCAGCCGCATGGCGCTGGGCGGCGTGCGCGACGAGGCCGAGATCCGCGGGCACCGACGCACCTACATCGGCTCGATGCCGGGCAAGATCGTCCAGACGCTGGCCAAGGTCAAGAAGCGCAATCCGTTGATCCTGCTCGACGAGATCGACAAGATGTCGATGGACTTTCGCGGTGACCCCTCCTCGGCCTTGCTCGAGGTGCTGGATCCGGAGCAGAACCACACCTTCACGGATCACTACCTGGAGGTCGAGTTCGACCTGTCGGACATCATGTTCGTGGCCACCGCCAACACCATGAACATTCCCGAGCCGCTGCTCGATCGCATGGAGGTGATCCGTATTCCGGGCTACACCGAGAAGGAAAAGGCCAACATCGCCGAGCGCTACCTGCTGCCGCGCAAGATGAAGGACAACGGCCTGGACGAGACCGAACTCACCGTCAGCGACGAGGCGATCATGGAGATCATCCGCAGCTACACGCGCGAGGCCGGCGTGCGCAACCTCGAGCGCGAGGTGTCCAAGATCTGCCGCAAGGTGGTGCGCGAGGTGCTCGAGCGGGAGCTGGCGGCCGAGTCGGCAGAGGCGACCGAGGCGGACCAGAGCGCGCCCGACAGCGATGCCACCTCGTTGAGCAAGACGGGCGTGCAGCCGGGGCAGGGCGCGATCGCGATCACCGCCGAGAACCTGTCGGACTACCTGGGCGTGCAGCGCCATCGTCACGGCCGTGCCGAAACCGAGAACAAGATCGGCCAGGTCACCGGCCTTGCCTGGACCAGCGTGGGCGGCGAACTGCTGACGATCGAGTCGGCGGTGGTGCCCGGCAAGGGCAAGCTGTCCTACACCGGGCAGCTGGGCGATGTCATGCAGGAATCCATCCAGGCGGCGATGATGGTGGTGCGAAGCCGCGCCGCGGCACTGGGTATCGAGCAGTCGTTCCACGAAAAGCATGACCTGCACGTGCACGTGCCCGAGGGCGCCACGCCCAAGGACGGTCCGAGTGCCGGAGTTGGCATGTGTACGGCGTTGGTCTCGGCCTTGACGCAGGTGCCGGTACGCGCCAACGTCGCCATGACGGGCGAGATCACGCTGCGCGGCGAAGTGCTGCCGATCGGTGGTCTGAAGGAGAAGCTGCTGGCAGCGCAGCGCGGGGGCATCGATACCGTGCTGATTCCCGATGAAAACGCCAAGGATCTGGTCGAGATACCCGACGAGATCCTGGAAGGGCTGGACATCCGACCGGTCAAGTGGATCGATCAGGTGTTGCAGGTCGCCCTGGAAAGCGCACCGTCGGGCGAGGGCGATGACCGGGTGGAGCCGCCGGCATCGACCGACGAGCGCAAGTCCGACCCGGCGCCCGGCGTACGCCACTGACGGCGCGTTGCCCCGATCCGGGTCTTTCCGGGTCGGGGCGATGTTCGGCTCCGGCGCGCGCTTCTCGATGCGGGCGGCAGCCGTGCGCGGTTCCATCCGTTCGGATGCGTCACTCGTGCAACGGTCTGTGATGCTTTTCGGTTTGCAAATCCGTTATCATCCCGGCACTTCGTGGTCGTGGCATGTGCAACGTGCCCGGCTGCCGAACCCCATGAATGCAAGTGAGAGGATTGCGCTGAATGAACAAGGCCGAGTTTGTCGATAGCGTTGCCGCTAAGGCGGGAATGTCCAAGCAGGATGCCGGAAGTGCGGTCGATGCCGTGCTCGATTCGTTGACCGATGCCATGAAGGACGGCAACCAGGTCACCCTGATCGGCTTCGGCACGTTCCTGGTCCGCGAACGCGATGCGCGCACCGGCCGCAACCCCCGAACCGGCGAGGCGATCCAGATCGCCGCCTCGAAAGTTCCTAGCTTCAAGGCTGGCAAAGCGCTGAAAGACGCGGTAAACTAGCGAGCTGTTCCGGCATCGGCACGCAGTTTCGTGTCGCTGCCGAAACGGGTGCTTAGCTCAGCTGGTAGAGCATCGCCTTTACACGGCGAGGGTCGGCGGTTCGATCCCGTCAGCACCCACCATCTGTGGAGCGGTAGTTCAGTTGGTTAGAATACCGGCCTGTCACGCCGGGGGTCGCGGGTTCGAGTCCCGTCCGCTCCGCCAACATCTTTCCTGACGTCATCGCCGCCCTGTCGGCAACGGCGATCAGGACGATCAAAGGGTGCTCCGGCACCCTTTTTTCGTGGGCGAGACCCCTCTTCGCCATCGAACCGTAGCGGACGACGCCATGCTGCTCGATCTCAGAGAAACCATCCGCAATTCCAAGCCGCTCAAGTACAGCTTGATCGGCTTGATCTGCGTGCCCTTCGCGCTAGTCGGCGTCGGCTCCTACTTCGCCGGCGGCAGCGCGCAACCGGCCGCGCTGGTCAATGGCGAGCCCATCGACGAGCAGGCCCTGGAAACCGCCTACCGGCAGCAGCGTCAGCGCTTTGCGCAGATGTTCGGCGGAGAGATTCCTCCCGGATTCGATGACGAGGCGCTGCTGCGCCAGCAGGCGCTCGATCAGCTGGTCACGCAGCAGGTGCTGGCCGAGGAGGTCGCCGCGCAGCGTTTCGCGATCGGCGACACCACGCTGGGGCGCACGATCCGGCAGCGTCCGGAATTCCAGACCGACGGCCAGTTCGACCCCGAGCGCTACCGGCAGCTGCTGGGCGGCTCTCGGGCCAACCAAGTGGCCGCCTTCGAGGCCCAGGCCCGCAACGAGGCCGCCATGAACCAGTTCAGCGCCGGCGTGGTGGGCACCGCGTTCCGACTGCCGAGCGAGGCGGCGCGGCTGGACGAGTTGGCGCGTCAGCAGCGCACCATCGATGCGGTGCGATTCGATCTGGCCGCGGCCAAGGCGGACGTCGAGATCGAGGACGAGGCCATCGTCGAACGCTTCGACCAGAACGCCGACAGCTACACCTTCCCGCCGCGCGCCAAGGTCGCCTGGCTGGAGCTGTCCGCACAGGTCCTGGCCGACACCATCGACGTCTCGGAGGACGATGCCCGCGATTGGTACGAGGTCAATCGCACCACCTTCATGACGCCTGCCTCGCGGGATGCCTCCCACATCCTGTTCACGGTCGAGGACGCCGGGGATGCGGACGCGATCGCCGAGGCGACCGAGCAGGCGCAGCAGGCGCGGGCTCGGCTCGAGGCCGGCGAGTCCTTCGCCGAGTTGGCCGGTGAGCTGTCGGACGATCCGGGCTCGGCTTCGACGGGTGGCAGCCTGGGCACGATCGCGCCGGGGCTCATGGTACCGGCGTTCGAGAACGCGCTCGGTGAACTGGCCACCGTCGACGAGGTGTCGCAGCCGGTGGTGACCGAGTTCGGCGTGCACCTGATCAAGCTCGATGCGCTGGTGCCCGAGTCCGGTCGCGGCTTTGACGAGGTGCGTGACGAGGCGCTGGCCAATGCGGCCAGCGACGCCGCCGATCGGGAGTACTTCGAGGTGCGCGAGCAGCTGGCCGAGCTGGCCTTCGACAATCCCGAGTCGTTGGAGGTGGCCGCCGATGCCACCGGGCTGCCGATCCAGACATCGGACTGGGTCGATCGCGACAGCCTGCCCGAGGACATCGGTGACGTCCTGGCCAACCCGCAGGTCATGACCGCGGTGTTCAGCGAAGACGTGCTGCAGGATGGCAACAACTCGGAGTTGATCGAGCTCGGCGAGCGACGCGTGGTGGTCGTGCGGGTCACCGACGACGAAGGGCCTCGTCCGAAGACGCTCGATGACATGCGCGACGTGCTGCGTGACGAGATCGCCACCGAGCGGGCCGGCGAACTGCTCGACCAGAAGGCGAGTGCGGCCCGCGGGTCGCTCGACGCGGGCGAATCGGCCGACACGCTTGCCGATGCCGATCCGCTGGCTACCGCGCTGGCGGGCGAGACGTTGCAGCGCCGCTCTTCTGCGTTTGATCCGGCGACGGTTGGCGCCCTGTTCGCCGCGCCGGTGCCTGACGGCGACGAACCGGTCAGTGGCGTGCAGACGCTTGCCGGCGGTGATCGGCTGGCGTGGCGGCTGATCGATGTGAGCACACCCGCTCGATCCGAGCCGGACGATGCACCCGCCGCGAACGCACCGCCGTCGGGTGTGACTGCCGGGGCCGATCCCCGGCTGGGCACCGTGGAATTCGGTGCGCTGCTCGATAGCCTGCGCGCCCGAGCCGATATCGACCTGCAGCCATAGGGTCGGTGGTGCGAATCGGGAAGGGCTGCGCTATCGGATGGCGTCGCTGCAAGGCGCTCGCGACTCGATGAGCCTGTGCAAGTGTCGTCCGTAGGGCGAGGCGTTCAGGCGTCGTGCGGTATGTGCGACCGCCTCGATGTCGATCCAACCATTGTCGAGAGCGATCTCTTCCAGACAGGCGATGGAGCGGCCTTGGCGCTCCTGGATGGTCTGTACGAAGTGACCGGCGCTGAGCAGTGAGTCTGGCGTGCCGGTGTCGAGCCAGGTGATGCCACGCCCGAGTGTCTCGAGCCGGGCTTGGCCTGTCTCGAGGTAGCGGTTGTTCAGTGCGGTGATCTCCAGTTCGCCGCGCGGCGAGGGGATGAGTGTTCTCGCCGTTTCGCTCGCCTGGCCGTCGTAGAAGTACAAGCCGGTGACGACGGTGTTCGATGGTGGCCGCCGGGGCTTCTCGACGATCCGCCTTGGCGTCACGCCGTCCGCGGCGAACTCGACCACGCCGAACTCCTCGGCCCGCGCCACATGATGGCCGAACAACAGGCAGCCGCTCGTCAACGTCGAGGCATCGAGCAGCATCGGGCGCAATCCGTCGCCGTAGAACAGGTTGTCGCCGAGGATCAGGCAGCACGGCTGGCCGTCGAGAAAGTCGCTACCGACCAGTAGCGCCTCGGCAATGCCGCCCGGTCGATCCTGGATCGCGTAGCTCAGCGACAGGCCGAACGCGGCACCGTTTCCGAGCAACCTGCGTATCGCCTTCAGATCCCGCGAGGTGCAGATGACCAGGACGTCGTGGATACCGGCGAGCATCGGCACCGATAGCGAGTAGTAGACCATCGGCTTGTCGTAGACCGGCAGCAGGTGCTTGGTCACCGCGACGGTCGAGGGCCCCAGGCGACTGCCGCTGCCCCCGCACATGATGATTCCCTTCATTTCGCCGTTCCGTGTGGTGCCAGCGGTGCCGGGTATCCGTCCGGCGTCGGAAGTGCCGGCGCGAGGTTGCCCGGACTCATTCGTCGTCGAGACGATCGGGTCGTCGCGAACCCTGCCCGGGACGGGCGGGACGCGGCGCGCGCGCCCGTGCCCCGTCGACCGAGCGCTCGCGCAGGGCGCGCTTCATCCGTGCCCGGGTGAGCGCATCGAGTGGCACTGTCCGTCCTCGGTTCGGCTCGGACGGTACGGGCGTTTCGGGCCTGCGCGACACCGGCGCTCCGGGAGGCCCATCGGCCGGTGGGTCGGACAAGGTCGGCCACGATTCGGGCACTGCCAGCTCATCGGCGGCGTCGCGTCGTTTCCGGTATCGCAGGATGGCAGCGACGATCAGGCAGAACACCATCCAGCCGACGCTGCACACGAGCACGAAGTGGGGGTTGCCCCGCCACAGCGCGATTCCCGCGACCAGCACCAGCAACGCGACCAGCAGGGCGAGAACGGCCAGGGACTCGAAGAAGTGCCGCCGACGCAGGAGCGTCGGGTCGTGCACGATGCTGCGGTGCAGGAGCCCGGCGAAGAACAGATTGGCGACGCCCAGGGCCAAGGGTGCCAGCAGATCGCTGTAGTCCGACGCGTTCATGATCGTGCACTCGTGCGAGGTGCCGTGTGGCGGCCGCACCGCTCCATTGCCAGGCCGATCACGGTGCGGGCGAGGCGGGGGGGGCCGACAGCGCATCCAGAACCGCGTCGAGCGCGCGCGTCTTGACCGTCGCCAGCGACTCGGACGCATCGATGACGAGTCGGGGGGCGTCGCCGAAGCGTAGCGAGCGGGCGACGGCAACGCGTCGGGCGAGTTCCGCCTCGGGCTCGTCGGGACGACGCCGACGCGCCAGCGCAAGCGGCACGTCCAGCAACAGCACCCGGTCCGGTACATGTCCTGCGAGCCAGGCGTAGAGGCTTCGCTCGACGCGTGCGAACGCGCTCCCGAGGCAACCGGCGGGTGCCGCGAGCAGATGGCCCAGACGCGGGCCATCGTGGATGCCGGCCAGCTCGTCCTGCGGATAGCGATCCGTGACGACGATGAATCCCGCTCGCCGAGCCCGCACCAGAGATCGCATCTTGCCTAGGCGCTCCCACGCCACGACCGTCGCCCAGATCAGCCTGAGCGATGTCGGCGTGGTATCGACGGTGCGCACCGGAGCCACCACCGCGCCGCCGCTTCCCGACGCCGGGGCGACCGCACCGAAACGACTGCGACGCTTCAGGCCGTTGAGCGCGCGACGTACCGGCGAACCCGGGCCGTCACCGGTGCCGAAGTACTGGAAGCGTGCGCCGAATGCCATGTCGAGCGTCTCGGCGAGCCAGCGCGATACGGTCGACTTGCCCGAGCCGTCGGAGCCGATGACGGCGATCGCGAGAGCGGGTCCGCTGCGCTTGCGCAAGGCGAGAAGCGGCAGTCGCGGGCCGCGGCGGTTGAATGCGGCAAGCCGGCATAGCGCATGTCGAGCGCGCTCGCGCAGCCGGTCGCGCACCGAGCGCCGCGGCGCCAGGTCGTCCAGCCGGCGTCGCAGGGTCGTGGCATCCGCGAGGACGGCGGCGTCGAGTACCGCCTTGGCCGGACCCGGGCCGAACAGGGCGGTGAACGCCTCGGCGTGAAGCGTGTCATGGCCCGGCTCGTCGGGCGCCGGCTGCTGCGTACCGGCCGCGCCACGCAACCTCGACTCGCACAAGGTCAGCGCACGCGACATCGCCTGCGCCGTCGCGACTGCTTGTTTCGCGATCGTCGGCGCGGCTCCGATGTCCGGCTCGCGTCCGATCGGCAGCCAGCCGCCGAGGGCCGATCCGAGCACGAGCCTTCGCTGCGTGCAGACGTGCAGCAGGGTGCCGTCGGCTGCATCGACGCCGTACCGGTCGCTCGCCGCGGGCGTCCGGTACCAGGGCGCCAGCGCGACCGCACGGAAGTGTCGCTCATCGAGCAGGGCGTGTACCGCGTCACGATCAGCGGCGGGCACGAGCAGGCGAAGCCGTTCGACGGCCACGTCCTGCTCGTCCGCCTCGCGAACCGTCCAGCGCAGCGTGTGGGGCGACACGATGTCGAGCGCCCGCTCCAGTCCGGCGAGCGCTGCGCTGCGCTGTTCGGCGATCACGCCTCCGCCGTCAGGCGCCCGGCCCCTTCCGCGGCAACCGCCGGATCGCTCGTCATGCTCATTCGTTCGCCCGGGGCGTCGTCGAGCTCGCGCCGCCGCAGCTTCATCACGACGAACAGGCACGGCCACAGGCCCGCTCCGATCGATGTGGAGCGTTCCACATCATCGGCGTGCCACGCGATGGCCTTGTCGCGTGCCAGATCCTGGCTGAACATCGATATCGGAATCGCCCACTTGGACTTGCCGAGGTAGCCCTGCACCCGCTCGATCTCGAAGTACTTGTCGATGATCGCGAAGCTGTCCTGGGTCAGCGGCCATTCCCAGTCCTTGTCGGATTGGAACGGTCGATACAGTGCCCGCATCAAGCGGGCCGACAGTGCGGTCTGCAGCGGATCGTTGGTCAGCACGATGCCCCCGGGCGCCATGCGTTCGTGCAGGATCTTGAGGAACACCTCGAAGTGCTGGAAGTGGTGCACCACGCTGCGCGCCAGCACGATATCGAAACCCGTGGCCGGAAACTCGGGCGCGAGGAAGTCGGCGGCGATGCCGCTCGCACGGTCTAGTCCGCGACGCTTCAGATCGGCGTTGAACGCATCGATCGCCATCGGGCTGAGATCGACACCGAGGTAGGATTTCGCCTGGTCCGCGAACAGGAAGGTGTTCTCGTGGCCGACGTTGCAGCCGAGCTCCAGCACGCGCTTGCCTTCGACCTCGTCGATCCAGCGGCGGTGCAGCTCGTCGTTGACGCTGTTCAGTCCGGCCATCTCCTGGACCAGGCGACGGCGCCGCTTGATGGTGGCCCAAAGGCGAAAGGCCAGATTGCCGCGCGAGCGCGACGCCGTCACGCCACCGACCCGGGTGTTGGTGGCCGCCTTCTGCGAGGCGATCTCGTCGTAGAGCCGAGCCTGGGTGACATTGACGTCGAGCATCGCTTGACGCCTGCGATCGAACTCGGTGCGATCCATCGTTTCCATCGGTGTGCCCGGGGTATTCTCGAAGGCTGGCGGGCGGCACGCTACCGTCCGGTAGAGCCGACCCGCGAGGTGGCGTGAACGATAGCGCCTGATCGAGTGACGGTGCAACCGTGACGTTGCAGCCCTGTCCCGGGCGGCATCGAACGGTTGCCCTCATCGCGTCACGGCGCCGTGCGGAACTCGACCACCAGCCGAGCCGCCGCGTCCGGTTCACCCTCGAACGCTTCGGCCACGCGCAACCCGTTGCCACTGAAGACGAACACCAGTGCGTTGCCGTTCGACCAGTCGGACCGATCCACGATCTCCTGGACCACCACCGACAGGTCCGGTGTCAGCTGATCGGATCCGTTCGCCCCGGACGCCGTCCACGGCGGTGGCGTCCAGGCGACCGCGGCACCGGTGAGCGCGCGCGATGAGATCGAGTAACGCGTCGACGTGAAGGGCGCGGCATCGTCGCTGGCTTCACCGTGAACCAGCAGGTCGGTGGCGTCCGCCCCCGCATCCTCGGCGGTGAACTGCACACGAGCGGACTCGATGGTTGCCGAATTCGGAACCGCGACGCCGGCGAAGCGGATGCCGATCAGCTGGTCGACATCGTCGAACACCAGTTCGAGGTCGCTGCTGGCAAGCCGTATCCTGCCGGTGGTGACGAGTTCTTCGGCATCGTCGTTCTCGCTGGCGACGGCGATCTCTACCCGACCCTGGCCATTGGCGTCGACGATGCTGACGAGCAGCGTGCCGGTGCCGACGAGTTCGCCGTCGAAGGCGGCGAGTTCCAGCGTGTAGACGCCGACGCTGGGGAAGACGGCCGTAGTCGAGGCGCTGCCCGGATCGGCGAAGGCGACCTCGTCGGGGCCGGCGACCTGCGACCATGTGATCACCGGCGGCGCGACCAGGCCGTCATCGTCGACGCTGCCCGACAGCGAGACCGTCTCGCCGACGCCGGCGGTCAGATCCGGGCCGGTCGACACCGCAGGAGCGGTGTTGCCCGCCGACGGCTCGACGGTGACGACGAGCTCGTCGACGCCGGTGAGCTCACCGTCATCGGCGGCCAGGCGTATGCGGTAGCTGCCGATGCTCTGGAAATCGACCGTGGTCGACAGGCTCGTGGCATCGGCGAAGTCTGTCGGCACGGGGCCATCGGCGAGCGACCACCGTATCGACAGGGCGCCGGGTGACTCGGGCTGGCCGTCGTCACTCGCCGTGCCCTGCAGCGACAGCGTCTGGCCAAGCACGATCTGGCGATCGGCCCCGGCGTTCACGTCCGGCGCGGCGTTATCGAGCGTGTAGGTGACGACGAGCTCGGCTGCGGCCGCTGACGAGCCTTCAAACGCTTCGGCCACGCGTATGCCGTCGCCACTCACCAACAGCGCCAGTGCGTTGCCCGGCGTCCAGTCCCCCCGCGTCACGACGTGCTGGAGGATGGGCGCGAGATCGGGCGTGCGCTGCTCTGCGCCGGCGGCACCGACGCTATTCCAGGGCGGCGGCATCCATCCGACCGAGACCGGCGTGCGCGCACGCGAGGAAAGATTGCGGCGGGCGCGCACGAACGGCAGCGCATCACCGCTGTCCACGCCGTGGATCTCGAGGAAGGCCAGGTCCGACGAGCGCTCGTCGGCCTGGAACTGGACCGAGGCGGACAGGATGCCCGCACCCTGCGGTATCGCGACGTCGGTGAAGCGCAACCCGACCACCTGCTGGCGACTGCCGTCGAAGGTCAGTTCGAGATCACCGCTGTTCAGCGAGACGCCGCGAAAATCGCGTTCCTCGGCATCATCGGCGCCGGTGGCGATCCGGTAGCGCACCGTCGTCGTGCCGCCGCCGACGGGGGTCACCTGTACCGAGACCGAGTCCGAACCGACGGCCCCCTCGGTGTCCGTGACGATCGCCGTCAGAAGGTGGGTGCCGGCGGACAGGCTGACCGTAGGCTCGCCGTCACCGAGCGCACCGTCGAGATCGGACGCCCAGTCGAGCGCTGCGGACAGATCGCCGTCCTCGGCATCGTTCGCCGAGGCGACCAGGGTGATCGCGCTGTCGGTGGTGAACACCGCGCCGCCGGCGGGCGCGGCGATGATGACGCTCGGCGGCGTGTTCTGCACCGCCTCGACGACGATGTCCACCGTGTCCACGGCGAGCTGCCCGTCGCTGTCGGTGACACGCGCGCTGATCCGATGGGGGCCGGTCGAGAGCGTGGCGATGTTCAGCAGGGGGCCGCTGCCGAGCGGCCCGTCACGGTCGGATTCCCAGTCGATCAGATCGCTGAGGTTGCCGTCGGGCGCGTCCTCGGCCGAGGCGGCCAGGCTGATCGGGTCCCCCGCGCCGAAGCGTGCACCGGGGGCGGGGGTGCTGATCGCCACCAGCGGCGGCGTCGGTGTCACGCCGTAGCGCACGTGCAGCAGCGGCGCGGCGTCCGGATCGGTCTCGAAGGCGATGGCCGCACGGCGAGCGTTACCCGTACCCGGGCCCTCGACGATGAACAGCATCGCCTGCCCGCTGTCCCAGCCCGGTCGGTCGATCAGTTCCTGCACCAGCGGTGCAAGATCGGCGGTGCGTTGCGCAGGGCCGCTGTCACCGGTCAGCTTCCAGTCCGGCGGCTGCCAGGCCACCGTGGCGTCGGTGGTCGGGCGCTTGCCCAGGTCATCTCGACCACGTGTGATCGGGGCTGCGTCGTCACTGGCCTCGGCGCGTACGCTCAGCGTCATCGCTCCGGCCTCCGGTCGATCCGCCTGGAACTGGATGTAGGCGAAATCGATGTGCGCGCCCCGCGGCAGCGTCAGCGCGTCGAAACGCAAGCCGACGGTCTGATGGACCGAGCCGTCGCGGGTCAGCTCGATGTCCTCGCTGCCCAGCCAGACCTTGGCCCCCTGGCCGCGTTGCTCGGCGTCGTCGGCACCGCTGGTCACCCGCGTTTCGACGATCGTCGTGCCGGCCGAGGCGATGCGCAGCGACACGCTGTCGACGCCTTGCGCATCGTCGCCGTCGGTCACCGATGCGTTGATCTGGTGAAGGCCGACCGATAGCGAGGCGATGGAGATCGCGGCACCGCTGCCGAGCGGACCGTCGATATCGGAGGTCCAGTCGATCGCCGCCGACAGATCTCCCTCTTCGGTGTCCACGGCCGAGGCGGCGAAACCGATGGTGTCTCCGGCGGTGAACACGCTATCGTCCAGCGGTGCGGCAATCTCGACCGACGGCGGGGCGTTGTCCGGCAGCGGCGGCAGCGTGAACTCGAACAGTCGGCCATCGTTCTCGGTCGGATCGGAATCGTTGTCGACGCCGCGATCGACGATGAAGAGGCTGTCGGCACCGTTGTCCAGGCTGCTCGGCGCGATGACCAGCCCGGCCGGCTTGAACAGGGCCGGGCTGTCGAGCGTCACGGTGCGCAACGGCTGCCCGTCGGCGGTGAGGTGCAGCACGGACTTTCTCGGCTTGCCGATGATGTAGAGCTGTTCGGTCAGTGGATCGAACGTCACCCCTTCAGGATCGGTGACCCCCAGCGAGGCCAGGTCGACGCTGTCGACGATGTCGTCGCCGATCGGCGGCACGCCGTCGAACAGGCCGTTGCTGCCGGGCTCGATCGTGTAGAGGCGGTCCCCCAGCCCGTCGACCAGGTGCAGCGCACCCCGCGCCGGGTTCCAGCTCAGCCCCTCGGCATCGGCGCTGCCGAAATCGACGGTACTGAACGAGGTGACGATGTCGTCGGCGGTGAAGGGCTGCCCGTCATCGCCGGGATCGATCTCGTAGACGCGGCGCGGCGAGTTGTCGGTGGCGATGAACAGGTGCCCGCTGGCCGGATCGTGGGTCATGCCGGACGGCTCGTCGGTGATGCCGATCGAGCTCAGCGAGCCGTCCATGTCTCCTGTCTGTGCGGCCAGGAAGACGTTGTCGCCTGTGAACAGCGTCGGAATCTCGTTGACCTCGGCGTCGGCGATCAACAGCCGATCCGTAGCGGGCAGGAAGGTGATGGCCGATGGATCCGGGCTCGGCGTGGCCCAGAGCGAGGTATCGGTCAGGCGTATCAGCGTGGCGTCCTGGGCGGTCGCCGTCGCGGCGAACGCGAGCGCAAGCGCCCCGAGACACGCGCGCCGCAGGCCGCGCGTCCGACGAGGTCTGGCCTGGCTGAGAGCTGTATCGTTCATGAGTGCCTTCGCTGTCCATATGTTGCCGAGCGGGTCGTCCGCTCAGGGTTGGCGGGCGACGAGCGCTTGCCACAGCGCTTTGCGCCAGCGCATCGTCGCCTTCGTGCCATCATCACCGATCTCGACGAATGCCGCCCGGGGGTACCCGGTGCCGTAGGTCGCCGGGTCGCCGGGATGCAGCACCATATCCGGTTCCGCCGCGTCGTCGAGCTCCGCCGCGCACCGTTGCAGCGCACGTCGCGCGGAACCGGACGTGCCCGGAACACTCGCGGCGACGGCGAGCGCTTCGCGCAGGTGCGACGGGTTCCAGCCGTAACAGATGGCGAGCGAACCCCCTGCGGCAGCGAGGATGGCGTCGCGCAACGTCGCGCTGCGACGGTGGCATCGTCGCAGCAGCCGCGGCGCCGAGTTGCCACCGTCGACATCGGGCAGCTGGAACGAGCGCAGCCGAAAGGTGGCGCCGAGCCAGTCGTCGAGCGCCCGTCTCGTCCGGCCGTCACGCTCGGTACCTGCGCAGACCACGATCAGCAGGCCGAACGGCAGGGTCTTGCGCCAGCCTAGCAGCTTGCCGAGGGCCCTGATGACGATCACGCCGTAGCGCACGACCGGGGTGGCCAGCGGTGCGATGCGGGACCAGTGACTGAAGCGACGGCGGTAGGCGAGTCCGGCGATCACCTCGTGGTGCAGCGGGCCGGTCTCGACGATCGTTGCCGGCCAACCGTCGATCGGTCCGCCTTCGTCGGGCAGGCCGCGGTGCCGTTCGAGCCGTGCGCGCTCGGCAAGGTAGCCGCGCCGTTCGCTGTGGTAGAGCCACGCACCGGGCAGGCAGGAAAGCTTGATGCGGTGACGGAGCAGGTACAGCTTGCGCTGCAGCCAGGGATGCATTTCGCGCACGCCGAGTGCGTTGCGCGATGCGGGAAGCGCGTCGAGGTAACGTTCGAGCGGCACCACGTACTGCTTCACGTGGCTTTCGCCGGTGACCAGCCGAAAGTAGCAGTGCAGGTGGCAGAGCGTTCCGCTCGGTTCGTCGAGCCCGTAGTAGTGCACGACCCAGGGATGGGCCTTGTGGGTCTCGATCCGCACGAAGCCATGAGCGCGCAACGCGTCGATGAAGGCGGCACGGGAGCACGGCCGCACGTAAAGATCGATATCGTCGTTGCCTGCCAGGGCGGCGGGCAGGTCGTTCAGGTTCTTCCAGACGCAATAGTCGACCCCGTCATGCTCCAGCGCATCGAACAGGCGTCGGTACAGCGCGAGGATCTCGGCGCCGTCCGACCATGCCTCATCGAGCGTCATCGATCGCCTCGTCCGAGGTCCGAGTACCGCTGTTCACATGAACTTTGTCGTGCGCCCATGTCGTATCATCATCATCGCCCACTGGGGTTCCGGATCTCGGACAAGGGTAGCGGTTCGCAGCGACCGGCGAACCGCCGCGATCCCCCGCTGCTCTCGATAGCTTGCAGGCAGGGAGAATCACGTTCGTGTCACGGTCCTCGACAGACGTTCCCGCCGCCCGCTCGGGCGGCGATTTCTGGAGTGGCGCGCCGTCCCGGGCAGCAGCCCGATCGTTCGATCCACTCGTGCATTTCCGTTCCGTTCTACAGTACAAATGGCCGATCGTGGCGGTCACGCTGGTCGCCGCGACGCTGGCCGTGATCTATACCGCGACCGCCACGCCTCTCTACCGTTCCACGCAGGTCCTGCTGCTCGAAGGCAGCGGGGCCAACGTGGTGGGCGTCGAGGAGCTGGTCCGGACGCCGGAGGAGATGGACGGGTACGTGCAAACGCAGATCGAGATCCTGCGCTCGCGTGACATCGCCGAGCGGGTGATCGACACCCTCGACCTGCTTGCCGATCCGCTGTTCGTCGGCATGCTGGCGGCCCGCAGCGGCCACGATCCGGCAACCCTTCTCGTCGCGGACGACGACACCGCCTCGCCGGGGCGCCTGCCCGAGGCCGAAAGGCGGGCGCTGGCGGTCGACGTCGTGCTGTCGGGCCTGTCGGTTCGAGCGGTGCCGACGACGCGGTTGCTGAACATCGGCTTCCTGTCCTCCGACGCCGAGCTTGCCGCGAACCTGGCCAACGAGATCGGCCTCCAGTACATCCTGAGCCACGTCGAGGCCAACCGGCAGCTGGTCGACGAAGTGTCCGTCTGGCTCGACGAACGACTGGTCGAGCTCAAGGGCAGCCTCGATCGCTCGGAGCGCCGCTTGCTCGAGTTCAAGAACGAGAATGGATTGTTCGGCGTCGACGGCGACGTGGGCAGGCTCGGCGAGCAGGACTTGTTGCAGAGCGCCGCGGAGCTGGCGGAGGCCAGACTGAGGCTTGCCAGCGTCACCGATCAGCTGGAGGAGCTGCGTGGCGAGACGACGGCACAGGGACGCCTGGCACGCCTGCAGTCCGACGCGCTGATCCAGCAGACCCGCGTCGACATCCGGCGGGTCACGCAGGAAATCCAGGGCCTGTCGACCCAGTACGGTCCGCGTCATCCGCGTCGGGCCGAACTGAGTTCCGAGCTCGAATCCCTGCAGGACTCCCTCGAGCTGGCGGCAACGATCGCGCTCGCCTCGCTCGAGAACGATCGCCGACTGCTCTCCAGACAGGTCTCCGAGCTCGAGGCACGTCTGGCCGTCAGTCGGGAGGCGATCCGCGACGTCGACGCCAAGTCGGTCGAACTCGTCGTGCTCGAGCGGGAGGTGCAGACCAATCGCGACCTCTACTACCGCTTCTTCGATCGCATGGTCGAGACCCGCTCGACCCAAGGCCTGGAATCGACGAACGCCACCGTGGTCGAATACGCCAAGCCTGCGCTAGCGCCCGCCAAGCCCGACAAGGCCTTCATCGTCGCGCTCGCCACGCTCGGCGCGCTGGCGTGCGCAACGCTTGCGGCGATCGTGCTGAGCACGTTCGACGACTCGATCCGGCGCTTGGCGGATGTCGAGGAGCGGCTCGGTACGCGAGTGCTCGGTGTCATTCCGACGTACCGTCGCCGACGCGCGAACAACGGCCGCCTGTTGCGGTTCGGCCGCACCGCATCGGACGAGAAGGCCAGGCGGACGTTCGCGGAGGCCTACAAGAGCGTGCGCACCCACCTGCTGCTCGGTGATCGTGATGGCCAGCGCCGTATCGTGCTGCTCACCTCGTCGGTACCGGGTGAAGGCAAGTCGATGTCGTCGATCTGCCTGGCCCGCACCCTGGCCTCGACCGAGCGCGTGCTGCTGATCGATGCCGATATCCGGCGTCCGTCCATCGCTCGTGCACTTCGGCTGGACGCGCAGGCGCCCGGTCTGACCCACGTGCTGGCCGAACGCGGCAGCGTGGCGAACGTCATCCAGCGATACCCGGCAGGCGGTTTCGATGTGCTGCCGAGCGGGCTGGGCACCGACTACCCGCTCGAGCTGCTGTTCTCGACGCGTTTCGAGTCGATGCTCGCGGGATTGGCGCGCAGCTACGACCGGATCCTGATCGACTGCGCGCCGGTCGAGGCGGTCAGCGATGCGCTCATCCTGAGTCGTCTGGCCGATCTGGTGATCTACGTGGCGAAATCGCATGACACTTCGCTGCGCGTCGTCGCGAGCGGCCTGGAGAAACTGAGAGCGGCCGATGCGCCGCTGGCGGGATTGCTGCTCACCCAGGTCGATCTCGACAAGCTTGCCGTCTATGGTGCCGACTACGAGTTCCACGGCCACTATGACTACTACGACTACTCGGAGCCGACCCGCAGCGGCGCCGCCCTGTCGCTCGATCGGAACGAGCTGCGGAGCCTGGGTCGACGCGAGGGGGAACGACGCGGTGGGGAGAGACTGTCCAAAACGGGCCGCCGCGTGGGTACCCACGATACGGGCTCGCTCATCTGAACCCGGCGACATGGGTCATCGAGCCGCACGGCCACACCGTCCCGACGCAGTGCGTCCGGCGTGGCGCATTTCGTCACGGTGGCGTGCTCGCTGGTGGCCGCTCGTCCTGGCGATGGGGCTTGGGACCGGAGTTGCATCCGACGCCCCCGGCACGTCCGGTCCCGGCGCATCATCGGCCGGATTCGACTGTCTCGATCACGTCGCCGCGTTCGAGCGGCGGCACTTCGGCTTCGAGGGACGCTGCAAGGGGCATGACGAACGGTCAGGCTGCGCGTACCACGACCTTCGCAAGCTCGAGCTCGGGGACGGGGCAGGCGTCGATCAGCGGGGCATCGTCGCTCACCAGGTGACCTTTCCCGGCGAGGAACACCTGTGGGCGGCGCTGTCGATCCGCGAGCCGTCCGCGAACCGCTTCTGCTGGATCGGTGGCGCCGTCGTCGGGCGCAATCCAATGGCGATGACCTGGGGTGGCCCGTCAGGCAGCAAGGCGCGCAAGAACAACTTCCTGTTCACCCAGGGTGGGCGAATGGTCGTGGAAGGCGCACGCGTTCACAACATCCACGACGCTTTCCTGGCCTCCAGCGAGGGCACGGGCTTCGATATCCGCCGTAGCTGGATCAGCTGGAACCGAGACGACTTCTTCGAGGGCTACCTGCACGATCTGCGCATCGAGGACACGCTGGTCGACGGCACCTTCACCTTTCTCAGCGATCCGGATGGCGTGTGCGACGAGGGCAAGGCCGCCGGCGAGCGGGTGGTGGTCATCGAGAACTCGCTGATCCGTCTGCAGCGCATGCCCGGGCCCTATTCGGGACACACCGATCGCTGGCGCTGGGAGCCGGAAGGGGGGCACAACACGCTCTGGAAGCTCGACAGCTGTGGCTGGGCCGACTGGCCGCGGTTCGTCCTGCGAAACAACGTGTTTCTGGTGGAAGGGCCGCGCACCACGCGCCGGGAACTGCACGAGACCGATTGCCGTCTCGCCCTGCCGAGCGACTGCGAGGGCGCACCGCTGGCGAACCTGGCCGAATGTCGCAACAACCTGTTCCTTTACACCGATTACCATCACTGGCGCGATGCGGATACCGCGCCCGGCCCGGTGCCCCGACCCGACGGGCCTTTCCACGCCGTCGACAACCCCGACTTCCTGCCGAACGGGCGGGACTGCTACCAGCGTCTCACCGACGATCCGCATGATCCCGGGTACGCCGATGTCCGCGCGATCTGGCGCGGCCTGCGCGCGCGCTGGATCGAGCGGCACACCGTCGAAGCGCCCGCCGAGCAACGACTGATGCGGGTGCCGGGTGTCGACTTTCCGCCCTTCGAAAGTGGTAGCCGGGTGATCGTCGAGAGCCGCTCGGGCAAGGCTTGCCTAACGAGCCTGCCCGACGGTGCACTGGTGTCGCTAAGGTGCACCGCGTCGGCCAAGCAGCGGTTCACGGTCGTGACGTTCGACGACGGCAGGCTCCCCGGTGCCGTGCTGCTGCAGGACGAACGCGGACGCTATCTGCGTTCGCCACCCCCGCCGCTCGACGGTGCTGCCGAGGCGGTCCGGTCTTCGCGCTGGCCGGTCTTCGCACAGGCGGCCTTGGGTGGCAAGCCGCCGTTCGCCGAGCGTTGGTACCTGTTGCCGCTCGACGAACTCGATGCGCCCGGCGGGAGGCTGTTCGGTATCGAGTCGGATGTCATCGGACGTTCGTTCGTGCGCGAGAGCGCCGGACAGGTGGTCGTTCAGTCATCCTACGCTCAGGGCGTGAACACGCCTCTGCCGCAGCCGCGCTTCAGCCAGGGCGACGATCCTGCCCTGCAGTGGCGCGTGAAGCGTGTCGACGAGGAGGCCGAAGGATGAACGAGGCTGCCACGGCGACGTATCTGCAGCCGAGCACGCTCTTCTACCGGGCGCTGTGCGGCGCGTTCGGTCTGTTCGTGATCGTCGCCTGGATGCCGCGTGCGACGACGATCGGTGACAGCGACGTCGGTGTCGGTGCGGTGCTGCTCGCGATCATGGCGTTGCTGATCCCGCTCGTGCCGACGCGTGCACGGCTTGACCGGCAGGCCGACGGCTATCGGATCGCGATCTTTTGCAGTGTCGGCTTCCTGCTGTTGTGGGGCTGTCTGGGGATGTTCCGTCTGGACAATCCGTTTCGGGCCGGGCGTTTGATCCTGTCGGCCGGGCAGGGCGTCATCCTGCTGTTCGTCATCACTCACGTTCTCTCGGTGAGGGCAGTGCGGCTCTCGATCGTGCTCGCGGCCGTCGCGCTTGCCGGCACCTGCCTGCTCTCGCTCTACAACTATCTGGGCGGCAGGCCGGAATCGTTGACCATCCTGATCCCCGGGCACGATCGCTCATCGGGCCTGTTCAAGAATCCCAACCAGTTCGGGATGATCCTGGCCATGAGTGTCCCGTTCGCCGTGGCGCTGTGCTTTCGCCGCGGGTTCGGTCTGTCCGGAGTGCTGCTGCTCGTGACGATCTTCACCGGGCTGATGCTGGCCGCATCGAAGACGAACCTGATGCTCGGCATGCTGTTGCTGCTCGTGACGATGAGCTACATGCTCGCCGTGCGCGGACGCATCCGCGTGTTGCTGGTCGCGCTGCCGCTGGTGAGCCTGGCCACCCTGTTCGGCAGTCTGCCGCTGCTGGAGTTGGTCAACCCGCGCGCGGCGACGATCATCGCCGACCTGGTGGTCGGCAGCGGCGTCAGCGAGAACGCCACCGTTGCGCAGCGCTTCGACATGTGGTCCCACTCGCTCGAAGAGGTTCGGCGCTCCCCGCTGTTCGGGCAAGGCACCGGACAGCGGATCGACACGACCGCCCAAGTGCACTCGCACTCGCACAACATGTTCGTCGACCTTGCGCGCACCACCGGCATTCCCGGCGTGATGAGCGCGCTGACGTTCATCCTGGTGGGTTGCTGGATGGCCGTGGGCACGCTTTTGCGACTGGCGCGCCTGCCCGCGGATGTCGTGCCCGAACTACGCGGTTTCCCGTTCATCATCGGCGCCAGCTTCGCCGTGTTCAGCTACGTCGCCAGCAACCAGATGAGCGACTCCTTCGGCCCGTCCACGTCCGTGTTCTTCTGGCTGTGCGTAGGGCTGTTGCTGCGGCGCGACGATCTGCTGTTCAACGATGGCGCGACCGGTGCCTCAGGCCTGACGTCGCGAGAGGGGGGCTCGGCATGATCGTGAGTCACCGGCACCGCTTCGTGTTCATACACTGCCGGAAAGTCGCGGGCAGCTCGATGAAGCTGGCCATCTCCCCGCATCTCGGTGACGACGATCTGGTCGTGGGGAGCCTTCACGAGATGCTGGACGTCGGCATTCGCCCGACCGCCGCGATGAGGCGCGTCCTGGAACGCCCCGGTATCCGGTTGACGACCGCCGCGGCCCGCCTGGCCGGTTTCCGGACCAACCGGGCGAAATCGATCGCGTACAAGCGCAGCTTTCGCTCCACCCTCGGTGCCAACCCGCCTCATCCGCCGGCCAGCCTGGCGATGGCATGGATCGGCGCGCGTTGCTGGAGCGAATACACGAAGTTCTGCTTCGTCCGCGATCCGTACCGACAGGTCGTCTCGGACTACCTGTGGAAGAGCCGCAACACGCGCACCACGTTCGACTTCTCGCAGTACCTAGACGCTCTGGCCGCGCCAAAGGCCCATCCGGGGATCGCGCCGGACGGGTGGGTGTCCAACTGGGACATGATGTCCATCGACGGGAAGCTGGCGGTCGATTACGTGGGGCGCTTCGAGAACATGCAAGAGGACTTTGCCGCCATCACCTCCCGACTGGGCCTGGGCAGGCTGGAGATCGCCGGTCAGTCGGCAAAGGCGTCGCCCAGTTACGACTACCGGTCGTTCTACACCGACGGCGACCTGGCAAAGGTCAGCGCGCTGTTTCGCGAGGAAATCGAGACATTCGGCTACGCCTGCCCCGGCCAAGGCTGACGCAGGCGATCGTCCGGCCTACAAGGGCCTGACTGTCCGGTAGACGCGCTCTATCCCGGCAACCATCGCACCGGTTTCCCACCGACTGACGTCCACCCGGGGAAAGCTCGGCGCGAGCCCCGTGGGCAGGTACTCGTTGTCGTGAACATCGACGAGTTCCTGCATCAGGCTCGGGAAGTCGTCGTCGTCGATGACCGTCGCTCCTGCGTAGCCGTCGAGCAGCTCGTCGATGCCGGGCAGTCGCATCAGCACGACGCGCTTGCGCGCGGCGACGTACTGCACGAGCACCCTCGGCAGTCCTTCGCGCTCCGAGCAAAGGGCGCAGACGTCGGCGAGCGCGATCAACTGTTCGGGTCGCGGGTCGTGGCCGAGAAAGCGAAAGCGCGGCGCGAACCCGCTGCGCTCGACCGCCTCGCGCACCTGCGATTCGCTGTGCCCTTCTCCGGCGAAGCAGATCAAGGCGTCGGGTACCGCTTCGAGGAATGCACCGGCTGCCTCGATGAACTCGACATGCCGCTTGCGGCGGTCAAACGCGGCGAGCATCAGGACGATGAACGGCTTCCCGTCACCGGACCAGTCGAGTCGCTCGCGCCACCGCGGGGGGGGCTCGGCGTCAAGGTACTTGTCGAGCTCCATGCCCGAATGCACGACGTGATGCTGGTCTGCGCGCCCGATGCGATAGCGCCGGTAGGCGTTCATCATGCCTTCGCTGACGGAAATGAACCGGTCCGTGAATCGTGCCGCCACGTGCTCGAGCACCACGTAGACCACTCGCTGCACGGTACCGACGTTCACGAACGGTGCGATGTGGACGGTGTGAACGACGGTGACATCCGGCAGGCCGGGTACGGCAAGGCGCCCGACGATGCCGCCCTTGCTCTGATGGGTGTGCAAGATCTGCGGGCCGATGCGCTTGAGCAGGCGCCGCATCGCGATGACCGCCTTTACATCTGCAACGGGATCAATGCTGTGGACCAGATCCTCGATTCGGATCGTCTCGATGGTCGACGGCACGGTGTCGCGCATCTCCTGCTGGACTTCCGCGCCGTGAATCAGGAAGACCTCGTAGCCGAGTGCGACCTGTCCGACGCAGGTGGCGATCGTGTTCTCCTCGGTACCGCCGCGCGACAGCCGGGTGAGAACGTGCACGATCCGGCCTCTCGACGCCCGTTCCCCGGTAGTCGCCACGACCTCTCGTGCTTCGGTGACGGCGTCAGATGGCGCCACGAGAGGCGATGACTGCCGGCAGCGTGCGCGCAAGGATCGAGACGTCCAGCCACAGCGACCAGTTGCGCACGTACCACTTGTTCAGCTTGACGCGATCGTCGTACCCCAGCTCGCTTCGTCCACTGATCTGCCACAGTCCCGTCAACCCGGGCCTTACGCCCTGGTAGATCGACAGGGAACGGCCGTAGCCGGCAACCTCGTCCACCAGTATAGGTCGCGGACCGACCAGGCTCATGTCGCCGGTCAGCACGTTGAAGAACTGCGGCAGCTCGTCCAGGCTCGTCGTTCTGAGGAAGTGCCCGGCACGGGTGATGCGCGGATCCTGACGCAGCTTGAACGTGGCATGCCACTCCTTCCGCGCCTCTGGGTCGTTCTCGAGGTGCTCGCGCAGGATCTGGTCGCCGTTCTCGCGCATCGATCGCAGCTTGTAGCACTTGAAGCGCCGCCCCTTGCGACCGATACGTTCCGAGCCGTAGACCGCCCTGCCGCCGTCCTGGCCTACCCACAAGGCAAGCCCGAGCAGCAACGGGGCGGCCAGCAGCAGAGCGCAGGATGCACCGACGATGTCGATGGCGCGCTTGATCACCGCCCCGTGCCGGGCGATGCCCCGGGAGGAGAAGCGGAAGAACAGCGTGTCGTGCTTGTCGATGCACAGCGGCTCGGCGTTGAGCGCCGGCAGACCGTACATCTGCTTGGCGACCACGATGTGCTCGAAGTGCCCGGACACGGCCTCGACGAGGGTCTGCTGCGACTCGAGGATGTCGCGATGATCGAACGCGAGCAACAGGCGCGGCCGACGGTACAGCCTGGCCAGCTCGATCAGTGTCATGGCGAGCTCCGTCTGCACGACATCGTTCGTTTCCTGCGACAGGCGCGTCGCGTCGACGCGCGCGGCCACGTGATAGCCGAGCGTGAAATCGCTCGTGATCGCCTTTTCGCAGGTGTCGAGCAGGCCACGGTCACCGACGACGATCAGCGGTGCGAACCAATAACCCAGTCGTCGCATCAGCGATTTCGCCAACGCTCTCATCAGTGGCGCGAGCAGCAGCAGCGACAGGAACGTGGAGACCAGCCAGATGCGCGAGACCTCCGTCTTCATGACGAATGTCAGCCCGACGGCCAACGCGCTCGAGAACGCCACCATTCTCAGTAGCTCCTGCGCCTCGGTCCAGAACGGCTTGATCCGGAAGTAGTGACCGTGTCGTGAGGAGCCGTAGAGGATCACCGCGGAGGGCACCAGGGCGACGGCGAGCAACACCGGCGCGGTGACGATGTTGAGTGGCTGCTCCAGTCCGAGAAAATCGCGAGTCCCGAGGCTGACGAACAGCCCGAGCAGCGCCGCGAGCGATGTGCCGATCAAGTCAAGCGATGCAAGCGTGACACCCCGCTGCCAGGCTCTCATCGTGAACCGGTCGGGCATTTGGACGAGCTCCACGTCCGGTGACACGCGGCTCGGCGGATCGATCGTTCCGGCCGGAGCGCAAGCCACGGCGGCGCGCGCAGAGCGCTCTGAAACGGGGCTCATGTCGTACCGTGCTCCGGGTGGTCGTGCGCTTGCAAGCCAAGGGTCGTGTGGCGGGCACATGGCATTGCCATGACAGGCGCATAGTATTTTTTCTGTAACACAAGTCAAGTATTTCGAAATCGAAATAATGACTCATTGGCCATGCGGATCGCTGCGCCGACCTTGCTGTGCGCTTTTTACTTTCCACATCGTCACGATGAGCGACGTCCTCGTGGCACGTTGCCACGCCAACTCCACCCTGGCCGATCGGTTGCCGACCCGTTTCCCTGCCGGCCTCGACGGGTGCGCGGGAGCGCCATCGACCCGATCCTCAGCTGGTACTCTTGGCGGCGTCCTCCGAGCTCGACGACAATTCAGGAGCGACGGGCGCACGTCGCGAGAACCGATGCTCGATACACGATCTCCGAAACCGAATCTGCTGCTCGTGGGCATGCCGCGCTGCGCGAGCACGGCACTGGCGACCGCGCTCGGCAAGCACCCGGACGTCTTCGTCTGCGATCCCAAGGAGCCGCACTTTCTCGCCATGCACGGCTCCGGGCGAACAATGCAAGGGCCGGGTACCGAGGAGTTCGATGGCCAGAGGCGCCTGGATCACGAACGCTGGTCACGATTGTTCGCGGACCGGGACGAGCGCTACCGCGTCGATGCGTCCGTGACGACGGCGACCTATCCCGATGTCTCGATACCCAACATCAGACGCTACTGCGAGCCGGACACGAAGTTGCTGGTCATGTTGAGAAATCCCGTCGAACGCGCCTACTCCAGCTACATGTATTGCGTCGCTCGAGGATGGGAAAGGGCATCGTTCGAGCAATGCCTCGACGATGAGCAGCGCCGGATCGACGAAAACTGGCAGCACCTGTGGTTTCTGAGTCATCTCGGTCGGTACCGGGAGCGACTCGCGCCGTTTCACGACGCGTTTTCCGAAAAGGATATCCACGTGATCGTCAGCGAGGAATTCGCGAGCGCGCCGGACGAGACGATGGCCCGGCTGTACGAATTCCTGGACATCGCGCCGGCCCAGATCGACGCGTCCGCCCGGATGAATTCGGGTGGCAAGCCCAGGAACACCGTCGTGCGAGGACTTTCCACGCTCGTCCACGGCCAGCCGCTGCTCCGAAAGGGTGTCAGGATGTTCACCACGCGCGGGTTCCGCGATTCGCTGCGAACGCGTAGCCTGGTGAAGGAGAACATGGGCGTCCATACGCGCGCCCGGCTCGACGCCACCTTCGCGGACACGCGTTCGTGGATGCAGGAGCAGCTCGGGCGACAGTTGCCGGGATGGGACTGAACGCCGGTCCGCCGGACAGCGTCGGTCCCTCGAGGGCGTTGGGAGTTCCCGTTCCTCGCCTGAGCGCCGCCGCTCGCAGACGGCTCGGCGGCATGCTGTCGCTGGTCCGTGGAACTGCCCTTGCGCAGCTGGTCTTCGTGTTGGCCACGCCGATACTGACGCGCGTCTATTCGGCCGAAGAGCTCGGTATCTTCGGAGTGTACGCGGCGGTGGTGGTCGTCGCCAGCCGGGTCGTCGGCCTGCGCTACGAGTTGGCGACGCCGTTGCCCCGCCGCGACGAGGTCGCGCTGCATCTCGTCTGGCTCACCATGCTGCTTTCGGTGGGCATGCTGAGCGCCGCCTACGTCGCCTATGCGTTCATGACCCACGGTCTCGGACTGTTCGCCGGCGCCCATCCGCTGCAGTCCTACGTGTGGACCGTGCTGGCGGGCATCTTCATGTTCGTGCTGAACATGGCGCTGTCGATGTGGTTCATCCGCAAGAAGGCGTTCGACACCGTCGCGAACTCGCGCATGATCAACGCGCTGCTGCTGGCCGTGTTCCAGCTGGCAGGCTTCCTGTCGTCGGCGAAGCTGCTGATCTTGCTCGGCGCCTACCCGCTGGCCCTGACCTTCAGCAACCTCTACCTGCTACGGCGTCTCGATTGGCGGATCGTTCGTTACCGTCGACACCGCACCGCGAAGCTGCTCGGTACGCTGGTCAGGCGTTACCGGGAGTTTCCCCTGTACACCACGCCGTCGTCGGCCATGTCGGAGCTGTCCCAGGCGCTGCCGCTGTTCGTGCTGTCGGCCTTCTTCGGCAACGTCCAGGTCGGCTACTTCTTCATGGCGCGGCGGATCGGTCTGATGCCCACCTCGATCGTCGGTCGAGCCATCTCGCAGGTCAATCATGCCGAGATGCTCGAACACCATCGCAGCGGCGCACTCGGTGGCGTGCTCATGAAGCAGATCCACCTGCTGCAATGGGTGTCGATCGTACCGGCCGCCGGGCTCGCGGCACTGGCCCCGGCGATCTGCGAGCGATTGCTCGGCGATGAGTGGCGGCTTGCCGGACAGTACCTGCAGCTGATGACCCCCTATGTCGTCGTGCGCCTGGTCTTCGCGCCGGTATTCTCCGTCAACTACGTAGCGGAATGGCAGAAGGAGGGCTTCTGGGTCGCGCTCGCCTCCACCGTACTGTCGACCGGCGTTCTCATCGGGCTCTCGATCGACGGTACGGCCTATGCGGCGGTGGGCGGGTACTTTGCCGTGCAGTGCATCGCCTATCTCGTGTACCGCAGTTGCCTCATGCACCGCCTGGGCACGAACCTTGTGCATCTGCTCTGGCCGGCGGCGTTGCAGCTGGGCGCGTTGTCCACGATCTGGTTCGCCGTGCGCCAGTTCCAGCAGGGATAGCTCACGAGCCGATCCGACAGCTTGCCTGCTAAGATGACAAGGACATGACAATGATCACTGCCATCGTGTCATCTTCAAGCATCATTTTCGCATCGCCCCGGCTGTCGCCCGTTACCAGGTTGGCCCGGGCCTGGAATCCTGCTTGGTGGTAGTCGAACTCGTCGGGCTGCCGGGCGTCGGCAAGTCCTTTCTTTGCCGCTCCTTGGAGGATGTGTACGCCAGCACCGACGGCGTGCGCGTCATCGTCGAGTCGGAGACGACGGCGATCGGCATTCTGGTCGCCAAGCTCTGGCGCGCAATGCGCTTCGCCACGATGCATGCCTCCATCACCCTGAAGCTCGTGCGCACGCTTCGCACCAGGTGTCCGATCCTTCACGGCGGTCGTCTGAGCAAGCTGGTCAATCTTCTGTCCGAGGCGGATCGCTCGGTGTGCGCCGGGCCCCTGGAGACCATGATCAGCGAGCAGGGCGTCCTGCAGGCGATCTGGTCTCTCGAGATGCGGAGCGACGAGAGCGTGCATGCCGAGCTGCTGGCGGTGCTGAAGCGGTGGTTGCCGGATCATGTGGTGTTCGTCAGGGTCGAGCGGCAAGAGCACGAGACGCGCTTGCGCCGTCGCGAGAACGGGAAGAGCCAATTCGATCGGCTTGCGCCCGACAGGCTGCCGGAGGCGATCGAATGCGGGCTGCGGCGCACGGATGAGATTCTCGACGTCTGGGCGTCGCGGGTGCACGGTGCGGAGCGCCTGGACTTTCACAACGATCGGGGCGCGAGGGTGGGCGATATCGTCGGATGGGTGGACCGGTTGCGCGTGCCTGCCCCGTGCGTTGCTTCGCGCGTCCGCAGCGACGGTGTCGGCTAGCGCACCTGTCTACGCCTTCGGCCGCGACGGCACGTTCCAGCGGCGCGCCAGAGCGTACGCTCTGGGTCCGAGCCGGGCCAGGCGCAGCTTCCAGCGTAGCCGCTTGCCAGCCTCGTCCAGCGAGGCGGCGTGATCGGGAAAGAGCGGCCGCAACGTTTCCAGCGCATCGAGCTTGTCGGACAGCATCCGCTGTACGCCGTAGAACGTGCTGAGGTTGTCGGCATGCACCCTGTGCACCGCCATGATGTCGGCGAAGTACCCGATCCTGCCCGCGCGACCCATCAGCACGTTGAACAGCCAGTCGGCCGAGGCGACGCGGGTGCTGCGGTACCAGTCGGGCAGCTCCAGGAAGGCTCGCCGCCGCACGACGGTCGATATCTTGGGAGCGAAATTCGCGACCATCAACTCGCCGACATCGTGCACGGTTCCCGCCGGTGCGCCGTGGAAGTACGGTCGGATCGACCGCTCGCGCAAGCCGTCGTCCCGGAGGTGGATGACACGGTGGGCGCACAGGGCGCATTCCGGATGCGCGTCGAGGAAGTCGACCTGACGCTGCAGCTTGTGCGGATCGGTCCAGTAGTCGTCCCCGTCGAGAAAGGCGATGTACTCCCCCCGGCTGGCGTCCACGGTACTCATGAAGTTGCTGAGCCCGCGATCACCGAGATTGCGCTCGTGCAGCAGCAGCCGCACCCGATGCGGGTGTCGGGCGGCGATGGCACGCAGAACCTCGCGGGTGCCGTCGGTCGAGGCATCGTCGCCGACGACGACCTCGACCGGGAAGTCGGTGCGCTGGGCAAGCACGCTCTCGATCGCCTGGCTGACGTAGTCCGCCTGCTGGAAGGTCACGATGGAAACGGACAGCCGGACGTCGTTCTGCGCACCGGTCGGCGGGACTGAAATCATCGTTCGATCACGGCGGGCGGCGCCCGGTAGGCCGGGAAGAAGCGTCCGTCGGGACGTCCGATCGGATGAGCTGCCGCTGACAGGTGGGCGTCGAGCTCGGCATCGAGAACCCAGCGGCCGAGCACGAAGTCGTGCCTCAGCGGCGAGAAGCGGCCCTTGAAGGCGAACAACGAATCCTCGTGACCGCCGCGCCCGGCACCCAGGTGAAGCCGCGTCGCACCGTGCCCACGGGCCAACTCGGCCACGCCGTCGATCAGCGCCTTGAGCGGTGAGAGATGCCGCCACTCCGCGCTCGCTCCGGTCAGGTGGGCCTGGGCGATGCCGCCGCGGACGGTGAACAGGAGAAGGGCCACCGGCACGTCACCGACGCGGGCGAGCGCAAGGTGGCCGGTGTCACCGAGCGCGTCGCGCAACGCCGCGAAGTAGGCATCGCTGTACACGTAGCGATCACTGGCGGCATTGCGCGCCATGGTCGCCCGGTACAGTTCGGCGAGATGGGCAAGGCAGGTCCACCCCACGTCTTCCTCGACGATGAGCCCGGCACGGTAGGCGGCGGCGATCTCCTGACGAAGGACCTTGCGATAGCCACGGCGACGCGCCTCGGACGATGTCGCCAGATCGAGCGACACGCTGCGTCCGATGGTGAGCAGCTCGCCGCCTTCGGGGGGACGCGCACCGTGCAGGGCGGCGCACGGCGCGGCGTTGTCGAGCAACGGATGGAGGCGCGTGAACAGCGTGACGAGCCGCTGCTCCGCCCACGCTTCGCGGAACGACGCCCATGCCCGCGTCAGCAGGGCCGGATCGCTCAGGCCCGGGCCGAAGGGGCCGCTGTAGCCGTACACCGAGCACCCGTCGACGTGGTCGTCGTCGATGGCGCGCACCAGGTAGGGCCAGGCGACGAAGCGTTCGGGATTGCCATGCACGAGCAGGTACGCCGTTCCTTCGCCGGCGTGTTGCGCCAACGCGTGGTAGGCGGCGTCGTGATAGAAATCGTGTGCCGCCCGTTCACGCCACTCGTCCCAGTCGGGCTGATCCGGCCGCAACCGCCACGTGCTGTCAGCCACCGCGTTCGGGTTCCCGCGTTCCGTCGTCCGACGTCGGCCACAAGATCGGGAAGATGTCCGGGTCGGTGTAGTCGGGTCGGCCGTCGTCGTTGCGGCGGCACAGTTCGTCGTGCGGTAGCACGACCGGCGCGCCGTCGACGGTGGCGTAGGCGCGGTAGCCGTTGCTGCCGTCCTGCAGGTGGACGGCCAGTGCGAAGCGTGGCGCGGCGGACGTGTTCGGTGCGCTTGCGTGAAGCGCGCGCATGTGATGAAAGCTCGCTTGCCCCTTCTTCAGGCGCATCGGCACGATCGCCTCGCGCGGCACCGCTCGTCCGAGGCGTCGCTCGAGGCCATCGAGATCGGGATCGTTGAAGCCGCGCAGGTGCTCCGACTCGGGCCAGAGGTGGCTGCCCTCGACGACGTACAGCGTTCCGTTTTCCTCGTTCGTGTCGTGCAGCGGTATCCAGGCGGTCAGCATGCGCGTCGACGTGCAGGTCGACCAGTAGGAGTGATCGGTGTGCCAACCGACGGCGCTCGGCACCTCGCCGCCACCGGCGGCTTCGGGGACGACGGCAAGCGCGGGCGGCTTCCAGATCGCCTGGTCGTCGAACAGGCGCACCGTCGCGCTGCGCGCGAGGCGGGCCGCGATCGCCGCGATCGCCGGGTGGTGGACGAGCGGGCGTACCCCGTCGTTGCGCAGCGAGCAGAACTCGTTGTTGCGCACGCCCTCGCCATCGCCCTGCCGCCAGTCGCTGAAACGCGCCGTTCGCGCCAGCGCGCGATCGCGGTGTCCGGCATGGTGGGCCTCGATGGCCGCTCTCACCGAGTCGAGCAGCGCGTGCGGCAGCACGGGCGGACTCACGTGCCAGCCGCGGCGCTCGTAGTCGACAACTGCGGTCTCGTCCGGCAATGTCGCGCTCACGCCGCGCCTCCCTGCGTCTGATCGAGGAAATCGGGGCGGCGCGGATCGGTGCTGCGTCGCAGCGCCGTGCGCACCTCGGCTGCGCGCTGCACGGTCGCCGCGATACGCTCCGTCAGCCGGGCGATATCGCCGGTCGCGACCGACAAGCCCGTCGGCAGCACCATCACGCGCCGTGCGAGGGTTTCGGTCACCGGTAGCGTCAGGCCCGCCTGGGGGAACAGGCCGTCGTAGGGTGCCATCCGGTGGCACCCGGGATGGAAGTAGCGGCGTGCCAGCACGTTCTCGAAACGCAGGGCCGCCACCAGTTCGTCGCGCGAGAGTCCGGCCACGCGCTCGTCCACCTCGGCCACGACGTAGTGGTGATTGTGGCGGGCATTCGTGTCGCTGCGCACCAGGCGAACACCGGGCACGTCGAGCAGCCCGGCCGCGTAGGCCGATCGATTGCGCCGGTTGTGCTCGATGATCGTGTCGAGCGATTCGAGCGATGCCAGGCCCATCGCGGCCGACGCCTCGCTCATCTTGCCGTTGGTGCCGAGGTGAAGGACGCAATCCTCGCCGTCGAAGCCGAAGTTGATCATCAGCCGCAACCGCCCGGCGAGTTCGGCATCATCGGTGACGATCGCGCCGCCCTCGAAGGCGTGCACCACCTTGGTCGCGTGGAAGCTGTAGACCTCGGCGTGCCCCGCACCGCGGGGGCCGCGCTCGTCCGAGTGGCAGCCGAAGGCGTGAGCGGCATCGAACAGCAGTTTCAGGCCACGACGCTGGGCGAGGCGCTCGAGCGCCTCGGCGCCGCTGCGGTCGCCCCACAGGTGAACGGCCAGGATGCCGGTGGTGCGCGAGGTGATGGCCGCCTCGACGCGGTGCGGATCGAGCGTGTGCGTGTGCGGATCGACATCGCAGAACACCGGACGCACGCCCTGCCGCCAGAGGGCGTGCGCGTCGGCGACGAAGGTGAAGGAGGGAACGATGACGTCGCCTTCCATGCCGAGCGCGTGCACCGCCAGCTCCAGCGCGACCGTGGCGTTGCAGGTGGCCACGCAGTGCGCCGTGCCGGCCAGGCGCGCCACTTCGCTTTCGAAGGCCTGCGTCATCGGGCCGAGATTGGTCAGCCGGCCGCTGTCGAGCACCGCATCCATGCGGGCGAGAAAGGCGGCGCGGTCGGGCATGTTCGGTCGCCCGACGTGCAACGTCTGCGGGAACGCCGGTGCGGCGCCGAGCACGGCGAGTTCCGGACAAGGGATCCGTGGCGCCGCCACCGGGACGGGGTCGCCGGCGCTCGCGAGCGTTTCGGGGCCATGAGCCCTGCGTTCAGCGTGACAACTCATCGACAGCCTCGACATCGCGGGCGAAGGACGACACCCGGGCGAGCACACCGCGACAATCAATAACGTCAACATGATGACGCTAGAAGGGCGTGCCTGTGCCTGAATGATCGCGTTCTACGCGCTCGATGACAAGCGAGAAAGATGGAGGCCGCGTATCGAGCACGCGTGCCGAGGGCGCTTGGCTGGCAGGGCGGGAGTGGATGGCGACGCCGGGGCAGCGCCCGCGGCGGGCCGCTCCGGCGTCGGCGATCAGTCCGACGACAAGTCCGGCATCGACACGATATTGAAACCACCGTCCACGTAGACGATCTGTCCGGTGATGCCGGACGACATCGGCGAGGCCAGGAAGGCCGCCGTGTTGCCGACCTGATCGATGGTGGTGTTCTCGCGCAGCGGCGCCACCGAGCAGACGTGGCCCAGCAGCTTCTTGAAATCGCCGATGCCGGCCGCGGCCAGCGTCTTGATCGGCCCGGCCGAGATGGCGTTGACGCGGATCTGCTGCGGGCCCATCGCATGGGCCATGAAGCGAGTGTTGGCCTCCAGCGACGCCTTGGCCAGGCCCATGACGTTGTAGTTCGGCATGGCCCTGACCGCGCCCAGGTAGGACAGCGTCAGCAGCGATGCGCCGCTTCTGAGCTGCGGGCGCAGCGCCTTGGCCACGGCGGCGAAGCTGTACGAGCTGATGTCGTGCGCGATGCGGAAGTTCTCGCGGGTGACCGACTCGAGGAAGTCGCCGTCGAGCGCCTCGCGCGGGGCGAACGCCACCGCGTGCACGAATCCGTCGAAGCCCTCCGGCCAGGCGCTCTCGAGTTCGGGTATCAGGGCGTCGATCTGGTCGTCCTCGCCGACGTCGCAGGGCAGCGCGATGCTCGAGTCGCAGGCCGCGGCCATGTCCACGACCCGATCCTTCAGTCGCTCGTTCTGATAGGTGAATGCAAGTGTCGCCCCTTCCCGGTGCATCGCTTCGGCGATACCCCAGGCGATGGAGCGCTTGCTGGCGCAGCCGATGATCAGGATGCGCTTGCCGTCCAGCATGCCCATGGAGTCAGTCTCGGTCGGATGAAGGAAAGCACGGATCGAGCAGACGCTCGATCAGTCCTGCATAGATGGACGATAGCGAGTCGAGCTCGGCGACGTCAACGCACTCGTCCACCGAGTGGATCGTGGCGTTGATCGGTCCGAACTCGACCAGCTGTGCGCCGGTCGGTGCGATGAAGCGTCCGTCCGAGGTGCCGCCGCCGGTGTTGGCATCCACCGACAGGCCGGTCAGTTCGGCGATCGTTTCGCGCAGCGCCTGCACCAGCGTACCGTCGGCGGTGATGAACGGGCGAGCGCTGTCGACCCACTGGAACCGCGCGTCCAGGCCGTGCGCGGCGACCAATGCCTCGATGCGCTGGCGCAGCTGCGGCTCCGGGCTGGCCGGTGAATACCGGAGGTTGAAATCGATGATCAGTTCGCCCGGGATCACGTTGGTGGCCCCGGTGCCGGCGGCGATGTTGGACACCTGCAGCGTGGTCGGCGGAAAGTGCGCATCGCCGCTGTCCCAGTCGATGGCTGTCAGCTCGGCCAGGAAGGGGGCCGCGCGGTGCACCGGATTGTCCGCCAAGGTGGGGTAGGCGACGTGCCCCTGCTGCCCGGCGACCGTCAACCGAGCACCGAGCGAGCCGCGTCGGCCGATGCGCATCGAATCGCCCAGCGTGCGGGCCGAGCTTGGCTCGCCCAGCACGCAGTAGTCGATCGTCTCGCCACGCGCCTGCAAGGCCTCGATCACCCGTACCGTGCCATCGCGTGCCGGGCCTTCCTCGTCGCTGGTCAACAGCACCCCCAGCGAGCCATTCAGCGAGCCATTGCGTGCAGGATCGGCGCAGACGCGCTCGATGGCGGTGATGAACGCGGCCACGCCGCCCTTCATGTCGGCCGCGCCGCGTCCGTAGAGCACCCCGTCCACCACCTCGGCACCGAACGGATCGTGCGACCAGCGCGCCGGGTCGCCGGTCGGCACGACATCGGTGTGACCGGCGAACACCAGCAGCGGACCCTGGTCACCGCGCCGCGCCCATAGGTTGTCGACCTTGCCGTGGCGCATCGTCTCGATGCGAAAGCCGGATCGTTCCAGCCGTTCGGCGATCAGGGCCTGGCAACCGGCGTCCTCGGGAGTGATCGAGCGGCGGCGGATCAGTTCCTGCGCCAGTGCCAGGGTGAGCGATGGCCCGCCATCCGCGGCGGCGCCGGTGCCGCCGCGCCGGTCATGCGGTGGGTTCGAGGCCGTCATCTCACAGGCGCTGCACGAGGGCGTCGCGCAGGGCGTCGCGGGTGGCCGGGTCGTCGATGGCGTTGCCCCGGCCGTCGGAGACGAAGAACACATCGTCGATGCGCTCGCCCAAGGTGGTGATGCGGGCGGAATGCACGGCCACGCCGGCGTCCAGCAGCGCGCGCCCGATCGTGGACAGGACGCCGGGTCGGTCCGCGGCGTCGATGCGCACCTCGGTCAGGTCGTCGTCGCGTTCGGCGAAGTGCACGGTGGTGGCGACCGCGAAATGCTTGAGACGACGGGACGGTCGCTGCGCCGGCATGGGCGGCAGGCGTGCGTCGCAGGACAGGGCGAAATGCAGCGCGTCGCGGATCTGCTCGATGCGGTGCGGGTCATCGATCAGCACCCCGTCGTGCTCGAGCAGGTCGAAGGTGTCCAGCGCCCACCCCTCGGCGGTGGTGCCCAGCGTGGCCGACAGCACGTTCAGGCGCAGCGATTCGAGCACCGTGGCGATCAGCGCGAACAGCGCATCGTCGTCCGGGGCGTGGATCAGCAGTTCGGCCGCGCCGCGCACCGGTGCGGCACCGAGCCAGACGAGCGGACCGGCTCGCTGGTCATTGGCCAGCAACAGGGCGGTGTGACGCGCGATGTCGGCTGCCTGGTACTGGCCCAGGTAGTCGTCACCGAGGCTCACCCACAGCGCTTCCACGCGCGGATCGTCGGCCAGCGCCGGGTCGATCAGGGTGCGTGTCTTGGCCCGCCGGTTGGCGATCACGGTGGCCTTGGGCAGCGGCGTGTCCAGCCCGCGTTCCAGGATCAGGCGCGCGTGCCGGTAGAGCGCCTGCAGCAGGCTCTGCTTGAACGAGTTCCACAGTTGCGGATTGGTGGCGCGGATGTCGGCCACCGAGAGCAGGAACAGGAAGTCCAGCCGTTCCTGCGTGCCGACCAGCTGCGCGAACGCCAGCTGCACGTCCGGGTCGTCGATGTCGCGCCGCTGGGCGGTCATCGACATGGCCAGGTGATGGTGCACCGTCCAGCGCATCAGCTCCGTCTCGTCGGCATCGAAGCCGTGGTCAACGGCGAACCGGGCGATGTCGCCCGCGCCCAGTTCGCTATGATCGCCGCCGCGCCCCTTGGCGATGTCGTGGAAGAGGCCGATCAGGTACAGCAGGTGAGGGCGCTCCAGGGCCATGGCGATGTCGCTGCACAGCGGCAGCTCGCCGGCGTGTTCGGGCACGGTGAAGCGGCGCAGGTTGCGGATCACGTGCAGGGTGTGCTCGTCCACCGTGTAGATGTGGAACAGGTCGTACTGCATGCGTCCGACGATGGCGTCGAAGGCGGGCAGGTAGGCGGCCAGCACGCCAAAGCGGTTCATCAGCCGGATGGTGCGCACCAGCTTCACCGGTTGCCGGAAGATCGACACGAACAGGGCGCGCATCGCCGGGTCGCTGCGAAAGCGGGTGTTGATCAGCTTCAGGTGAGCGCGGATCGACCGGACGGTGTGCGAGCGCACGTCCAGCGCTTCCGGTGTGCGGGCGAACACCAGGAACACCTCCAGCAGCGCGCCGGGGTAGTGCAGGAACACCTCGTCCGAGGTGGCCTCCAGGTAACCGTTGCGCATCTGGAAGCGGGCGTTGATCGGCACGATGTCGCTGGCGGCGGTGATGCCCGACAGGATGCCGCCGATGCCCTGCAGGCAGATGTCGGTCAGGCGTTGCAACGAGATCACCGTGCGGTAGTAGCGCTGCATCAGCGCCTCGATGTCGGCGTTCCCCGGACCGCTCTGGCCGGCTTGCGCGTCCGGGCCAGCCGATGAGTCGTGCCCCAGCGCATGGGCGATGCGCCGCTGGTAATCGAACAACAGCCGGTCCTCGCACCGCCCGGCGTAGTGGTGCAGCAGGTAGCGCACCTGCCACAGCAGCTCGAGCCCGTCGGTCAGGCGTTCCAGTTCGCCGGGCTCCAGCAATCCCTCGTCCACCAGCGGCGCCAGCTCGGAGACGCTGCCCGGCCGGTGACCGAAGTGGCGCTGGCACACCCAGGCAATGGTCTGGATGTCGCGCAGGCCGCCCTCGCTCTCCTTCACATCCGGTTCGAGCCGATAGGCGTTGGCACCGAAGCGCTGCCTTCGCGCCTGTCGCTCGGCCAGCTTGGCGTGGAAGAAGTCGCTGCCGTTCCACATGTTATCGGGCGCGATCGCCCGGCCCACCGCCTCCAGCAGCGTCGGATCCCCTGCCAGGTGGCGAGCCTCCATCAGGTTGGTGATGACCGTCAGGTCGGCGGCGGCTTCGCGGGCGGATTCGGCCACGGTGCGCACGCTGTGCCCGATCGACAGTTTCAGGTCCCACAGCGCGGTCAGCCAGCGCGACAGGGCCGCATCGCGGCGCGTGCGGGCGGCATCGCCTGCCGGCGGCTCGTCCGGCAGCAGGATCGCCAGGTCGATGTCCGAGTGCGGATGCAGTTCGGCGCGCCCGTAGCCGCCCACCGCCACCAGCGCCAGGCCGGCGAAGGCCTCGCCCTCGGCGACCCAAAGGCGCGTGAGCACCAGGTCCACCACCGCGGTGCGCCCGGCCAGCAGGTGACGCGCCGGCACGCCTTGCTCGAAGGCGGCGTGCACCGCCTCGCTGCCCGCGGTCAGGGCCTGCAGGCAGACGGCAGGGGACGCGGCGCCGGCATCGACGATGCGCGCCAAGGGCGCCAGGTCCAGCGGCGGCGTGGCGCTGCAGCGGCTCACCGGATGAATCGGGCCGTGCCGACGGTCACAGCACCCGGCCGTCGTCCAGCGTGAGGATCTCGCAGCCCTCGTCGGTGACGTGCACCGTGTGCTCCCACTGCGCCGACAGGCTGCGATCCTTGGTGACCACGGTCCAGCCGTCGGCCAGCACGCGGGCGTGACGCTTGCCCTGATTGACCATCGGCTCGATCGTGAAGGTCATGCCCGCGCGCAGCGTGACGCCGGTGCCGGGCTTGCCGTGGTGCAGCACCTGCGGATCCTCGTGGAACTGGGCGCCGATGCCGTGGCCGCAGTATTCCTCGACCACCGAGTAGCGGTGCGACTCGGCGTGGGTCTGGATGGCGTGGCCGATGTCGCCCAGCGTGACGCCGGGGCGTACCGCGCGGATCCCGATCACCATCGCCTCGTAGGCGGTCTCGCACAGCCGCTGCGCGTGCGGGGCGACCTTGCCGACGTAGTACATGCGGCTGTTGTCGCCGTACCAGCCGTCCTTGATCACGGTCACGTCGATGTTGATGATGTCGCCGCTCTTCAGGCGGCGCTCGGACGGGATGCCGTGGCAGATCTGCTGGTTGATCGAGATGCAGGTGGCGTGCTGGTAGCCCTTGTAGCCGAGCGTTGCCGGGATGGCCCGCTGGCGGTCCACGATCCAGCGGTGGCACAGCCGATCCAGCTCGGCGGTGGTGACGCCGGCACGCACGTGCTCGCCGATCATGTCCAGCACCTCGCTGGCCAGCCGTCCGGCCACGCGCATCTTCGCGATCTGTTCGGCAGACTTGAGGATGATCGACATGGGCGGGGCGGTGTTTGGCGGGCGGGCTGACCCACCAGTGTAACCGCTCGCTGTGTTATAAAGCCGGGCTGGGCGTGACCGATCCACAGGTCACGTCACTTCACACGCGAGCCGCTTGGCCGGGCGAGTCGTCCGGACAAGGTGGCACGACCGGGTGCCTCGGCGTTTGCCGGGGTCTGTCGTTGCAGGTTCGCGGAGGCCAAACCCAAACCTAAACGAGGAATGCCCCATGGTCGATGTCACCATGCGTCAGATGCTGGAAGCCGGTGTGCACTTCGGTCACCAGACGCGCTACTGGTCACCGAAGATGGCGCCGTACATCTACGGCGACCGCAACAACATCCACATCTTCAACCTGGAGAAGAGCCTGCCGGCCCTCCAGGACGCCGCCAACTACGTCGGCAAGATCGCCGCCAAGAACGGCCGGGTGCTGTTCGTGGGCACCAAGCGCGCCGCGCGCGACCCGATCAAGGAGTTCGCCAACGCCTGCAACATGCCGTTCGTCAACCGCCGCTGGTCCGGCGGCATGATGACCAACTTCAAGACGGTCAAGCAGTCTGTGAAGCGCCTGCTCGAACTCGAGGCCATGCGCGAGGACGGCGGCATGGAGCGGCTGAGCAAGAAGGAAGCGCTGGGCCTGACGCGCGAGTGGGAAAAGCTGGATCGCGGCATGGGCGGCATCAAGCACATGGAGCGACTGCCCGACGCGCTGTTCATCGTCGACGTCGGTCACGAGCGCATCGCCATCACCGAAGCCAAGAAGCTGGGCATTCCGGTGGTCGCCGTGGTGGACACCAATTGCTCGCCCGAGGATGTCGACTACGTGATCCCCGGCAACGATGACGCGATTCGCGCCATCAACCTGTACGTGCAGGCGATCGCCTCGGCGATCAACGACGGCAAGCGCGCCAGCGGCAAGTTCGATGCCCAGGCCGAGGCCGACTCCCCGGCCGAGCAGGCCGGCGTGAGCGATGCCGGTTCGCTGGGCGAGGCACCCACACCGGCCGCCGCCGCCGCCTCGGAGCCGTCCGAGGCGCTCGAGCCCGCGGTGGCCACGGCGCCGACGGATGCCGCCGCCCAGCCGGTTCCCGCCACGCCGGCCCCGGCCGAGGGGGTCGAGGGCGACATCGCCGATGCGCAGGCGGCCCAGGCCGCCGGTGCCGAGCTGTCCGAGTCCAGTGCCGAGGACGCCTCGGCCGGTCGCACGACCTGATAGGCCGTCCACGCCACCCCTTTCACGAGCCTGAACACGCGAGACCGAACGTTATGACCGCCATTTCCGCCAGCATGGTGAAGGAGCTCCGCGAGCGCACCGGCGCCGGCATGATGGAGTGCAAGAAGGCCCTGACGGCTGCCGAGGGCGACATGGACGCCGCCATCGAGCAGATGCGCATCAGCGGCCTGGCCAAGGCCGACAAGAAGTCGGGCAACCAGGCGGCCGAGGGCGTCGTCAACATCGTGCTGGCCGACGATCGCAAGCGCTTCGCGATGGTGGAGATCAACAGCCAGACCGACTTCGCCGCCAAGGCCGAGGACTTCGTCGCGTTCACCGACAAGGTCAGTGCCACGGTGCTGGCCGATCAGCCGGCCTCGGTCGATGCGATCGTGATCGACGGGCAGCCGCTCGAGGAGGCCCGCAAGACGCTGGTCGCCAAGATCGGCGAGAACATCCAGGTGCGACGCTTCGAGGCCGGTTCCACCCAGAGCGGCGTGTTCGGCGACTACCTGCACGGTGGCCGCATCGGCGTGGTGGTCGAGCTGGAGGGCGGCGACGAGGCCCTGGCGCGCGACATCGCCATGCACGTGGCGGCCAGCAAGCCGGTCTGCGTGGACGAGTCGGGCATGCCGGCCGATCTGCTCGACAAGGAGCGCGCCATCCTGATGGCCGAGGCGGCCGAGAGCGGCAAGCCGCCCGAGATCGCCGAGAAGATCGTCAACGGTCGCATGAAGAAGTACCTGGCCGAGGTCACGCTGGTGGGCCAGCCGTTCGTCAAGGACTCGGACCAGACGGTCGGCGAGCTGGTCAAGGCGCGTGGTGCGAGCGTGAAGGCGTTCCACCGCCTCGAGGTCGGCGAGGGCATCGAGAAGAAGCAGGAGAACTTCGCCGAGGAAGTGATGGCACAGGTTCGCGGAAGCTGACATCAGCCTGACCCGGAGCAGACGGCAAGTCCGTCTCTTCCGGTACCCTGCATCTTCCCGTCCCGGCCCTGATTCTCTTCTCGATGAACGATGCGGTGTCCACCCTCTCGACGTCCGGGCCCGGTGCCCGCACCTCCGGTCGCCCGGTCTACTCGAGGCTGCTGCTCAAGCTGAGCGGCGAGGCCCTGATGGGCTCGCTGGACTACGGCATCGACCCGGCCTTCATCCGGCGCCTGGCCGGTGAGGTCAAGGCGGTCGCCGACCTGGGCGTCGAGGTGGCCATGGTCATCGGCGGCGGTAACATCTTCCGCGGGGCCGGGCTTGCCGACAAGGGCATGGACCGGGTCACCGGGGACCACATGGGCATGCTGGCCACGGTCATGAACTGCCTGTCCATGCAGGATGCGCTGGAGCGCCAGGGCGCCTACTGCCGGGTGATGTCGGCGCTGCCGATCAACGCGGTGTGCGAGGACTACATCCGCCGCCGCGCGGTGCGTCACCTGGAGAAGGGTCGCATCGTGCTGTTCGCCGCCGGTACCGGCAACCCGTTCTTCACCACCGATTCGGCCGCCGCGTTGCGTGCGGTCGAGGTATCGGCCGACGTGATGATCAAGGCCACCAAGGTGGACGGCATCTTCGACAAGGATCCGATGAAGCACCCGGACGCGGTGCGTTACGATCGCATCACCTTCGACGACGCCATCGACCAGCGGCTGGGCGTGATGGACCAGACCGCGATCGTCATGTGCCGCGACAACGACCTGCCGGTGCGGGTCTTCAACATGAATACCGACGGTGATCTGATGCGCCTGGTGCTCGGCGGGGACGTCGGCACCAGCGTGCAGCGTGCGTCGGGTGACTCTTCCTCGCAGGGCTGATCATGATCGACGACATTCTCAAGGACGCCACGATCCGCATGGGCAAGAGCGTGGATTCGCTCGACAACGACCTGGCCCGCCTGCGCACCGGCCGTGCGCACCCCAGCCTGCTGGAGAACGTCAAGGTCGACTACTACGGGGCCGAGTCGCCGCTCAACCAGGTGGCCAACATCAATACCGAGGATGCACGCATGCTCACCGTCACGCCCTGGGAGCAATCCATGGTGAAGGCGGTCGAGAAGGCCATCATCGACTCCAACCTGGGACTGAATCCCAACACCGCCGGCACCGTGATCCGTGTGCCGGTGCCGCCGATGACCGAGGAGCGTCGCCGCGACATGGTCAAGCTGGTGCGCGGCGAGGCCGAGAACGCCCGCGTGGCGGTGCGCAACATCCGTCGTGACGCCAACACCGACCTGAAGGAGCTGGAAAAGGAGAAGGAGATCTCCAAGGACGACCTGCACCGCGGCGAGGAGCGGGTGCAGAAGGCGACCGACGAGGCCATCGGGCGCATCGATCAGGTGCTTTCGAAGAAAGAAGCCGACCTGATGGAGGTCTGAGCCGATCGCCGGCTCGGCCCAGGCGATGAGCGCGCCGCTGGAGCCCGGCGGGACGGCGCCACCGGCCCACATCGCGATGATCATGGATGGCAACGGGCGGTGGGCCAGGCAACGTGGTCGAGCGCGTGCCGCCGGTCATCAGGCGGGGTTTCGCACCACGCGGGCCGTGGTCGAGGCCTGTGTGCGTCGCGAGATCGAGGCGCTCACGCTGTTCGCCTTCTCCAGCGAGAACTGGAGCCGGCCGCAGGCCGAGGTCGGGCTGCTGATGGACCTGTTCCTGCGCGCCCTGCGCAGCGAGGTCGACAAGCTGCGCGACAACAACGTGCGCATCCGCTTCATCGGCGAGCGCAGCGCCTTCCAGTCCAAGCTGCGCGATCAGATGGAGCGAGCCGAGGCCAGGACCTGCGACAACGACGGGCTGGACCTGGCGATCGCGGTCAACTACGGCGGGCGCTGGGACATCGTCAACGCCGCGCGCGCGGTCGCGGCACGGGTGCGCGACGGTGAACTGGCCCTCGACGACATCACCGTCGACTCGTTCGGACAGCACGTCTCGCTGGCCGGGCTGTCCGATCCGGACCTGTTCATCCGCACCGGTGGCGAGAAGCGCATCAGCAACTACCTGCTGTGGCACCTGGCCTACACCGAGCTGTACTTCACCGACGTGCTGTGGCCGGACTTCTCGGACGTCGAGCTGGGCAATGCACTGGATTTCTATGCCGGTCGCCAGCGGCGGTTCGGGCGAACCGGCGAGCAGGTGGGGGGCGAGCATGCTTAGGGTACGGATCATCACGGCGGTCGTGCTGCTGGTGCTGTTCGGGCTGGACCTGTTCCACGCCTCGGTCGACCTGTTCGCGCTGACCATCGCCGGCATCGTGGCCGCCGGCGGCTGGGAGTGGAGCCGCCTGGCCGGCGTGAAGACCGACGCGGGCGAGGTGGGTTACGCGTCGGCCCTGGGCGTGGTGGCGTTGGTGTGCCTGTACTTTCCGCCCTCGGACGAGCTGCTGCGCTGGAGCATGCTGGTGGGCCTGATCTTCTGGCTGTGCGTGCCGGCGGTGTTTGCGCTGCGCCCGGTGCTGGCGCCGATCGTGCGCACCCACCGGATCCTGCTGCTGCTGGGCGGTGCCGCCCTGCTGTTCGCGGCGATGGCCATCCAGTTCCTGCGCGAGCGCGCCGATCTGGCCTCGCCGTGGCTGTTGCTGTACGCGCTGGGCATCGTGTGGCTGATGGACATCGGCGCCTACTTCTCCGGACGGCGTTTCGGCAAGCGCAAGCTCAGCCCGCTGATCAGCCCGGGCAAGAGCTGGGAAGGCGTCTGGGGTGGCCTGGCGGTGACCTGCGTGACGATGCTGGTGGTGCTGGTCAGTGTTCCGGTGCTGCACGATCACGTCGGCAAGGTGGTGCTCGCCACGCTGGGCGCGGCGGCGGCCAGCGTGGTCGGCGATCTCTACGAGAGCCGGGTCAAGCGCGGCGCCGGCCGCAAGGACTCCAGTCAGCTTCTGCCCGGGCACGGGGGCGTGCTGGACCGGATCGACGGCGTGCTGGCCGCCATGCCGGTGTTCGCGTTCGCGTGGGCGTGGGGGTGAGGCCGGGCAAGGCGATACCGGCGCCGATGATCGCACCGGCGCACGCGATCACCGTGCTCGGGGCCACCGGCTCGATCGGCACCAGCACGCTGGACGTGCTGGCGCGTCATCCGGAGCGCTATCGGCTGCACGGCGTGGCCGCCTTCGCCAGCGACGAGGCCCTGGCACGGATCTGCATCGCGCACCGTCCGGCGGTGGCGGTGATGGTGGACGAGGCGGCCGCCGGACGATTGCGTCAGGCGCTGCGCGATGCGGGTTGCACCACACGCGTGGAACAGGGCGAGCGGGCGCTCGAGGCGCTGGGGCGCGACGAGGCAGCCGACACCGTCGTCTCGGCGATCGTGGGGGCGGCGGCGCTGCTGCCCACGTTGGCGGCGGCCGAAAGCGGCAAGCGCCTGCTGCTGGCCAACAAGGAAGCGCTGGTCATGAGCGGCGACCTGATGATGAGCGCGGCACGCGCTTCGGGTGCGCTGGTGATGCCGGTCGACAGCGAGCACAACGCGATCTTCCAGAGCCTGCCGGCCACCCCGAGCGGTGTTTGCACCGAAGGTGTCGAGAAAATCATCCTCACCGCCTCCGGTGGTCCGTTCCGGACGACCCCGCTCGAGGCGCTGCGTGTTGCGACGGTACAACAGGCGCTGGCGCACCCCAACTGGTCGATGGGGCCCAAGATATCGATCGATTCGGCGACCCTGATGAACAAGGGCCTGGAGGTCATCGAAGCCTGTCGATTGTTCGATCTTGACACCACCGACATCGAGGTGGTGGTGCACCCGCAGAGCCTGATTCACTCGATGGTGCGCTACGTCGACGGCTCGGTGATCGCCCAGCTGGGCCGGCCCGACATGCGCACACCGATCGCCCAGGCCCTGGCGTGGCCCGAGCGCATCGATGCCGGCGTGGCCCCGCTGGATTTCACCGAAGTGTCGGGATTGCATTTCGAGAAGCCCGACACCGAACGCTTTCCCGCGCTGCGGCTGGCGTTCGAGGCTCAGGCGGCCGGTGGCACCATGCCTGCGGTGTTGAATGCCGCCAACGAGGTCGCCGTGGAGGCCTTCCTGGCGGGCGGTGTGGCATTTTTGCAACTTGCCGAGATCGTCGAGCGAACGCTGGCTTCGGCGAAAAGCGCCCCGGCCAGCGATTTGCCCTCTATCATCCAAGCCGACCGGGAGGCGCGCGAGATCGCGCAACGGCAGCTGGCGACCTTGAACTGAGCGACGTCCTCGACGCGCGCCCGAACACGATCGCGGCCTCGTCGTCCCGGTCGAATCGCCTGTCGCCGCATCCCGTCGCCATTTCGCTCCTCACGCCGTCGCCCACCGCATGTTCAGCAACGTCGCCTTCAGCGCGCTCGCCTTCGTGCTCGCTCTCGGGGTGCTGATCGCGATCCACGAGTACGGGCATTTCTGGGTCGCCCGCCGGGTCGGCATCAAGGTGTTGCGCTATTCCGTTGGGTTCGGTCGTCCGCTGCTCAAGCGCATCGGCAAGGTCGACGGCACCGAGTTCGTGCTGGCGGCCATCCCGCTGGGCGGCTACGTCAAGATGCTGGACGAACGCGAGGCACCGGTATCGCCGGCGATGCGCGCTCGCGCCTTCAACACCCAGCCGCTGTGGTCGCGCAGCGCGGTCGTGCTGGCCGGCCCGCTGGCCAACTTCGCGCTCGCCGTAGTGGCGTTCTGGCTGGTGCTGATGCTCGGCATCTCGGGGGTCGCCCCGTTCGTGGGCGATCCGACCGAGGGCAGCGCGGCCGAGCAGGCAGGCTTTGCCTACGAGGATCGCATCCTGGCGGTGGACGGGGTGCCGACCCAGACCTGGCAGGACGCGCGCATCGCGCTGCTCGAAGCCGGCCTGGACGCCGGCGACGATGCCGTGCTGCCGATCCAGGTCGTCACCGCCGACGGGCAGAGCCTCACCCGCTCGCTGGCCTTCTCCGGTGAGGCGATGCTGATGGCCGGCGGCGACGCCGTGGCCAACCTGGGACTGACCAGCTGGTGGCCGCGGGTGGAGCCGCGCATCGGCGAGGTGGTCGAGGCCAGCGCGGCGTCCCGTGCCGGCCTGCAGGCCGGCGACCTGGTGCTGTCGGTCGATGGTGAGCCGGTCGGTGAATGGCGCGACCTGGTACGACGGGTGCAGCCTCGGCCCGGCGAGACGCTGGCGCTGGAGGTCGAGCGGGACGGTCGCGTCAGCACCTTGCAGATCGTGCCCGAGCCGGTCGAGACCGGCGAGCGGATCGTGGGGCGCATCGGCGTCATCGAGACCGCCTCGCAAGGCCTGCTCGACAAGGCTCGCGTCACCGTGCGCGAGTCGCCGCTGGCGGCCTTCGGCGGTGCGCTGCAGCGCACCTGGGACATGTCGGTGCTGACGCTTCGCATGCTCGGCAAGCTGGTGGTCGGGCAGGCCTCGCTAGACAACATCTCCGGGCCGATCAGCATCGCGCAGTACGCGGGTCAGTCCGCCAGCGTGGGGCCGGCGCATTACATCAACTTCATCGCCTTGATCAGCATCAGCCTGGCGGTGCTCAACCTGCTGCCGGTGCCGATGCTCGACGGTGGCCACCTGATGTACTTCGCGCTGGAGGCGGTGCGTGGCAAGCCGGTGTCCGAGCGGGTGCAGATCATCGGCCAGCAGGTCGGGCTGGTGCTGCTGGGCGGATTGATGCTGCTGGCGTTCTACAACGATCTGTGGCGGTTGTTTTCGTGATGGTCGAGCGTCTCCGCCGCTGGCGCACGGGCGGCTGCCTGGCGCTGATCATCGGCGTGTTCGCGCTGCTGCCCTCGATCGGGGTGGCGCAGTCCGAGCCGGGTGCCTTCACCATCGGCGACATCGTCGTCGAGGGCAACGAGCGCATCGACCTGGGCACCGTGCTGACCTACCTGCCGGTACGCGCCCGCGAGCGCTTCGAGCCGGCCAGCGATGCGCCGCGCAGCCTGCGCGCGCTGTACGCCACCGGGTTGTTCGAGGACGTCTCGCTGGCCCGTCGCGGTGCCGACACGCTGGTGATCACGGTGGAGGAGCGCCCGGCCATCGGCAGCATCGAGATCGACGGCAACGACAAGGTGCCGACCGAGGAGCTGGAACGCTCGCTGGCCCAGGCGGAGGTGGCGCCGGGCCGGGTCTACAACCGCGCCGTGCTCGAATCGATCGAGCGCGAGCTGCGTCGGGTGTACTTCAGCGCCGGCAACTACGGCAGCCGCATCGACATCGACGTGCAGCCGCTGGAGCGCAACCGGGTGGCGCTGGACATCGACATCGACGAAGGCTCGGTGGCCCGCATCGAGCACATCAGCATCGTCGGCAACGTCGCGTTCGACGAGGACACGCTGACCTCCCTGCTGCAGTCGCGAGCCGATCCGATCAACCCGTTCAGCTCGGCCGACGAGTACTCGCAGGTCAAGCTGGCGGCCGACATCGAGACCCTCAGGTCGTTCTACCAGGACCGCGGCTACCTGCGCTTCGACATCGACTCCACCCAGGTGTCGATCTCCGAGGACCTGGCGGACATCTTCGTGGTGATCAACGTTCGCGAAGGCGAACGATACCGCATCGACGACATCGCCCTGTCCGGGGAGATCGACATGGATGCGGACGAGCTGCGCGCGCTGATCGACGTCGGCGCCGGCGACGTGTTCTCGCGCAAGGACGTGGTGCGCAGCACCAACGCGATCACCGATCGGCTGGGCGAGGACGGCTACGCGTTCGCCGACGTGGACGTGCTGCCGGAGGTGGACGACGAGGCGCGCACCGTGGCGCTGGACTTCCGGGTGCGTCCCGGCTCGCGCGTGTACGTGCGCCGCATCCTGTTCACCGGCCAGTACAAGACGCGTGACCAGGTGCTGCGCCGCGAGATGCGCCAGCTGGAGGGCAGCCGCTTCTCGCCGCAGCTGGTCAACCGCTCACGCATCCGCCTGCAGCGCCTGCCGTTCATGCAGAGCGTGCGCATCGATACCGAGCGGGTGCCGGGCAGCGACGATCAGGTCGATCTGGTGGTCGAGGTCGGCGAAGGTCCGTCCGGGTCGTTCAGCGCCGGCATCGGTTACGGCTCCGAGGGCAGCGTGTCGGCCAACCTGGCCTTCAGCCAGGAAAACCTGTTCGGTACCGGGGAGAGCGTGCAGTTCTCGTTCGACACCTCCGAGACCACCCGTCAGCTGGCGCTTAACTTTCAAGATCCCTATTTCACCGACGATGGCATCAGCCGTACCGTGGGGGCGTTCATCCGCGAGACCGACACCCGTCGGGAGAGCTCGCGCAGCCGGTTCCTGTCCAGCACCCGCGGGGCCAACCTGCGCTTCGGCGTTCCACTGTCGGAGTTCTCGACGTTTCGCATCGGGGTGGGCTACGAGCGCACCGAGATCGGCAGCACCGAGAACACCCCGGACGATATCCTGGACTTTCTCGACGAGCGGGGCGACACCTTCGATGTCTTCGATGTGAACCTGGGGTTCACCTACGACACGCGCAACCGGACCGTGTTCGCCACCGGCGGAGCGATCAACCGACTGTCGCTGGAGGTCGCCACGCCGGGATCGGACCTGACCTACTACAAGCTGGGCTACGGCCTGGAGTACTTCCGACCGATCAACGACACGCTGACGTTCTCGACCACGCTGCGGGTGGATGGCGGTACCGGCTACGACGAGCTCGGCTCGCTGCCGTTCTTCCAGCGCTACTTTGCCGGCGGGGTGCGTACCATCCGCGGCTACCGCACCGGATCGCTCGGCCCGCGCGACAGCAACGAGCGCGCCTCGGGCGGGGATTTCCGGACCCTGGGCACGGTGGAGATGATCTTCCCGCCGCCGTTCGTCGACGAGCCGGGCGCCACCCGCTTCAGCCTGTTCACCGACTTCGGCAACGTGTTCGACGACATCGAGGACTTCGATGTCGACGAGTTCCGGGGCTCCTACGGCGTGGCCTTCGTCTGGCTGTCACCCGTCGGCCCATTGACATTCAGCCTCTCGGAGCCCTATAACGACACCGACGATGACAGGCTCCAGCGCTTCCAGTTCACGATCGGTTCGATCTTCTGATGGAAGGCATTCCGTGAATCTCAGACACCCCGCCGTCACGTCCGCCTTCAGGGCCCTGATCCTTGCGTTGCTGTGCATCGCGCCGGCCCATGCCGACACCGAGGGGCAGGGAGCCGCGCTGTCGCGCATCGGCTTCGTCGACATTCCCTACCTGATCGACCGCGCGCCGCAGGCGCTCGAGGCGGAACAGCGCCTGGAGACCGAATTCGGTCCGCGTCAGGCCGAGCTGGAACGGCAGCGCGCGGAGCTGGCGGTGCTGGCGGCCCGCCTGGCCGATTCGGGCATCTCGATGGACGATACCGAGCGGGTTCACCTGGATCGCGAGACGCGGGGCCTGGAACGGCGCATCAAGCGCAACGAGCAGGACTTTCGCGAAGAGCTGAACATCCAGAAGAACAACGAGTTCAAGAACGTGCGCATCCTGGTGCTCGAGGCGATCGCCCGCTTCGGCAAGCAGGAGGATTACGACCTGATCGTCAGCGACGGCGTGCTCTACGCCGACAACCGCATCGATGTCACGGAACGGATCCTGGATGCGCTGTCGCGCGAGCACGCCAGGCTGCAGTCGGCCAACTGATGCGCGAGTCGACCGCCTGATGCGTGCCGCAGCGCTGGCCAGCGCGCTCGATCTGCCGCTGCACGGCGATCCCGAGCGCGAGCTGGCGCGTCTGGCACCGCTGGCCCATGCCGGCGCCGACGAGCTGACGTTCGTCACCGGGCGGCGCCACCTGACGGCGCTGCAGGGATCGAGCGCCGGGCTGGTGATCGTGCCGCCGGCCCTGCTCGAGCATAGCCCGGCCGATGCGTTGGTGGCCGAGGATCCCTACGCCGCCTACGCGGCCGCCTCCTGGCTGCTCACGCCCGAGCGCGCCGCGGTGCCCCCGTCGGCCGTGATCGACATCGGTGCGCAGGTGGCCGACGACGCTTCGGTGGGGCCGAACGCGGTCGTGGGCGCCAATAGCCGGATCGGCGCCGCAGCACGGATCGGGGCAGGGTGCCTGATCGGCGAACAGGTCGATATCGGGGCGCGCACTCGGCTGTTCGCCGGGGTCACCGTCAACGACGATGTCCGGCTGGGCAGCGATTGCCGGGTGCAGAGCGGGGCGGTGATCGGCGCCGAGGCCTTCGGGTTCGCGTCGGCCAGCACGGGATGGCAAGCGATCCACCAGACCGGCGGAGTGCGCATCGGCGATCGGGTGCACATCGCCGGCAGCACCACGATCGGTGCGCGCTGCCTGATCGCCGGTTCGTGCAACATCAACGGCCACATCGAACTGGCCGACGGGGTGGTCATCACCGCGACCGCCTTCGTCCCGCACACCATCCGGGAGCCCGGCAGCTACGGCTCGTCCATGCCCCTGCAGCCCGCACGCGCCTGGCGGCGCACGTTCGCAGCCATCGGCCGGCTGGACGAGCTGGTCAAGCGGGTGCGTGCGTTGGAACGGCGTGCGACGGGACCTTCCACTTCTCGAGAATCGGAGCCGTAGATGCCCGTCAGCGACGCGATCGACGACATTGGCGAGATCCTGAAGTACCTGCCGCATCGCTATCCCTTCCTGCTGGTCGATCGGGTAACCGGCTACGAGAAGGGCACCCGGTTGCAGGCGTTCAAGAACATCACCTTCAACGAGCCGGTGTTTACCGGGCACTTTCCCCAGTCGCCGGTGTTCCCCGGGGTACTGATCCTGGAGGCGCTGGCACAGGCAAGCGCGCTGCTGGCGTTCAAGGACATGGGCGGCTATCCCTCCGATCGCACCCTGTACCTGCTGGCCGGCATCGACAAGGCGCGCTTCCGGCGTCAGGTGGTGCCCGGGGACCGGCTGATGATCGAGGTGGTCCTGCAGCGCGAGAAGCGCGGATTCTGGAAGTTCGAGGGTCGGACCAGCGTCGACGACGTGCTGGCCTGCAGTGCCGAGATCACGATCGCGCACAACGAGCTGGACGAGTGATGATCCACCCCACCGCGCTCATCGACCCGGTAGCCGAGGTCCATGAGGATGTCGAGATCGGTGCCTACGCGGTGATCGGACCCGGGGTGCACATCGGTGCCGGTACCCGTTTGGGCCCGCACGTGGTCATCAAGGGCCCGACCCGCATCGGCACCGGCAACCGCATCTTCCAGTTCGCCTCGGTCGGCGATGACCCTCAGGATCTCAAGTACGACGGTGAGCGCACCGAGCTGGTGATCGGGGATCGCAACACCATCCGCGAGTTCGCCACCATCAACCGCGGCACCGAGGGTGGCGGCGGCATCACCCGGATCGGCGATGACAACCTGTTCATGGCCTACATCCACGTGGCGCACGACTGCTGCGTCGGTAACCGCACCGTGTTCGCCAACGGCGCCTCGCTGGCCGGTCACGTGACCGTGGGCGATCATGCCATCCTGGCAGGTTTCGCCTGCGTGCATCAGTTCTGCACGGTCGGCGAGCACGCCTTCCTGGGCCTGAACTCGGTGGCCAACCGGGACGTGGCGCCGTTCACCCTGGCGGTCGGCAACTACGCCCAGGCGCACGGCATCAACAAGGAGGGCCTGCGCCGTCGCGGTTTCTCCGATCTCACCATCGCCGCGCTGCACCGGGCCTACATGGCATTGATCCGGCAGCACGGCAAGCGGGAGCAGGCGGTGGCCGCGCTGCAGACGGTGGCGGCCGGGCATCCGGAGGTGCGTCGCTTCATCGACTTCATCGCCGCCAGCGAACGCGGCGTGGTGCGCTAGTGGCCCGTTCGGGAAATAAGGTGACGCTCAGCGAGCCTGTCCGCCGGGCTGGCAAGGCGTTCGGGCGAAGGCGTACCGCGGTAGGCTGGGCGCCCCCCTCCGAGCACGAACAACGCAGTCAGC
>Ga0209303_1000112_pt1 | contig 97652 bp, 86 predicted proteins | sample SidtaG_3_FD_187449 | JGI IMG/M metagenome (GOLD analysis project Ga0209303, IMG submission 187449) | Marine algal microbial communities from Sidmouth, United Kingdom - Sidmouth_Asex1 metaG (SPAdes) (version 2) | ecosystem: Host-associated > Algae > Red algae > Unclassified | place: Sidmouth...
GGAACGAAGACCCCAAGCCGTTCGTCTGGCACAAAACAGCCGACGAGATTCTCGAACGACTCGGCCGCTACTGCGCCGACGTCACCAACATCGAATTCATCGACGGATCAGCCTGACGGCACACTAGGCGACGACGCCCGCTTCGCCACTCGCCCGTGGGAGGTGTCGCCGCCGTACGAGCCCGACGGACTCACGGTCGGAGGCTCACTCACCGGTGACCCGAGATTTCCGCTCGTCGCGACCCCCTGAACCGTCGGTCGGATCGCCGCCGGGCGCAATCGATGCGCTCACACGTCGGCGCCCTACGCTCGGATCATGGCTCTCGACGACGAACTCATCAACCGTGTGACCTGGAAGATCCCGAATGCACTGGCGCTCGTCGGGTCGGCTCACGATGGAGTCCGCAACGGGATGACCACGAGTTGGATCACCCAACTGTCGATGGAGCCCGTCCTGATCGGCATCGGCGTCGACAACGACGCAGTCACCCACGGCCTGATCTCGGGGAGCGGCGCGTTCTCGGTCAACCTGTGGGACGCCGAGAACACCCGGGTGTTCGTCAAGTTCTCGAAGCCGGCGAACGACGACGGAGCGACGCTCAACGATCGGCCGGTGTCGATCGCCACGACCGGCGCCCCGATCTTCGACGAGGCGATCGCATGGATGGACTGTGCAGTCCGCCACACGCTCGACCTCGGCACGCACACCCTGTTCGTCGGAGAAATCGTCGAGGCGTCGATCTCGGACGACGAAGCCCGACCTGCGTCGATGAACGACACCCGGATGAAGTACGGCGGCGTGAAACGCCACTGACCGCGCCGAGCCACGCCCGCGGCGATCGGTAGCCTCGGGTCACCATGGCGCACGAATTCATCTACCAGGCCTACAAGCTCAAGCGGATCTACCCGCCAGACAAGACGGTGCTGGAGAACATCTCGCTGTCCTTCTACCCGGGCGCCAAGATCGGCGTGCTCGGCTCGAACGGCGCCGGCAAGTCGTCGCTGTTGAAGATCATGGCCGGCCTCGACGACGGCTTCCAGGGCGAAGCTCGCCTCACTCCCGGTTTCAGCGTGGGGTACCTCGCACAGGAGCCCCAGCTCGACCCCGAGAAGGACGTGAAGGGCAACGTCATGGACGGCGTGTCCGAGGTCCAGGCGATCATCGACGACTACAACGAGGTCATGGCCAAGTGGGCCGACCCCGACGCCGACTACGACAAGATCGGCAAGCAGCAGGCGATCCTCGAGGACAAGATCGCCGCCACCGACGCCTGGTCGCTCGAGCGCAACGTCGACATCGCGATGGACGCTCTGCGCTGCCCGCCCGACGGTGCCGACGTATCCGTGCTGTCCGGTGGTGAGCGCCGTCGCGTCGCACTGTGCCGACTCCTGCTCAGCCGTCCCGACCTGCTCCTCCTCGACGAGCCGACCAACCACCTCGACGCCGAGTCGGTCGACTGGCTCGAGCGCTTCCTCGGTGACTACAGCGGCACCGTCGTCGCCATCACCCACGACCGCTACTTCCTCGACAACGTGGCGAAGTGGATCCTCGAACTCGAACGCGGCAAGGGCCTGCCGTTCGAAGGCAACTACTCGTCGTGGCTCGAACAGAAGCAAGACCGGCTCGAACGCGAGGAGCGCGGGAACGACGCCCGCAAGCGCACGCTTGCCCGCGAGCTCGAATGGGTTCGGATGGGCACGAAGGCCCGGCAGGCGAAAGGCAAGGCGCGCCTCAACGCGTACGAGAAGCTGCACGCCGAAGCCAAGGCTGCCGAGATGCAGGACTCGTCGCTGCAGATCTCCATTCCCGCCGGCCGCCGTCTCGGCGACCAGGTGATCGAGGTCGAGAACCTGCGCAAGGGCTTCGGCGACAAGCTGCTCATCGACGATCTGTCGTTCACGCTTCCGCCTGCCGGCATCGTCGGCATCATCGGCCCGAACGGTGCCGGTAAGTCGACGCTATTCAAGATGCTCGCCGGGCGCGAGGAACCCGATTCCGGGTCGATCAAGATCGGCGAGACCGTCGACCTCTCCTACGTCGACCAGGACCGCGACGACCTCGACCCCGATGCCACCGTCTACGACGAGATCACGGGCGGCGGCGAAGTGCTCGAAGTCGGAGGGCGCGAGATCCACGGGCGGGCGTACGTGTCGAGCTTCAACTTCAAGGGCACCGATCACGGCAAGCGCGTGGGCGACCTGTCGGGTGGTGAACGCAACCGCGTCCACCTCGCCAAGCTGCTCAAGTCGGGCGGCAACGTGCTGCTCCTCGACGAACCGACCAACGACCTCGACGTCGACACGCTCCGAGCGCTCGAAGCGGGTCTCGAATCGTTCCCGGGTTGCGCCGTGGTGATCTCGCACGACCGCTGGTTCCTCGACCGCATCGCCACGCACGTCCTCGCGTTCGAGGGTGACAGCCAGGTGCGGTGGTTCGAAGGCAACTTCAGCGAGTACGAGGAGCGCCGCAAGGAAGAACTCGGCGCCTCGGCCAACGTCCCCACGCGCATCAAGTACAAGAAACTCAGCTGAGCCCCGTCGCCCTCGCCCGAACTGTGAGCTGACGACCGAGGCTTCGGCGCCGGGCGCTGACACTTCGCCGCAGTCTTCAGCGCCGGCACCAGAGCTGCAGGGGCGTCAGCTGGCAACGGCGAGGCGGGGGCGGCGTGAACGAGCGGGCGAACTGCCCGAATCACCAACCGTCGTCCGGCGCACCGAGTCGATCAGGTCGAGCCCGGCGAGGCCCGGCAAACGGTGAATCCTTCGGTCGATGCGCTGTGCCATGGCCGCCCCTTCCTCGCCGGCGAAGAGATGCCGGACGACGTGGTCCGTCTCGGCGGACGGCATGACGTTCGAGCCGACGGGCTGCCACTTGTGCTTCAGCGCGAACCGCGTCACCCGACGGGCCGTGCGCGCTGCAAGGCGCTCCTCGGCCTGGGCGGCGTAGAAGTCGATGTGGCGGCCCTCCTGGCGGGCGATGCGTGACAGCAGCGTCGACAGCACGGGGTGGTCGGCCGAGGAAGCCAGGCGGAGGTATCCCGCCTGGGTCGTCCACTCGTTGATCGCCCCCCACGTCATCGCGACGGCCACGATGTCGTCGGTGATGGCGGAGGCGGCCATGAAGCCGAGCGTGCGGAGCCGGTCCTTCCCGACGCGCTCGCGGGTCTCTGCGACCCGCATCCGTCCGGCGAACTCGCCGTGACGTTCGAGCACCTTGCCGATCGCCTCGCCGTGCCAGAACTCCTCGTATCCCCACATCGTGAGGAACGATGTGACGGCCGGGTCCTCGTGAGCCGAGGTGACCAGCAGGTCACGCATGTAACAGACCGTGTGGTGCTCGACGTCGTGCATGTACTGGAGACAACGCAGCGTCGCGTCGTCCAGGGGAACGTCGAAGAAGGCGTCGTAGTCGATGCCGGACTCGTCGAGCGGCTCGACGTTGGCCAAGTAGCGATCGATGTCGAAGTTCACGCCGACTCCATGGGGACCGGTGGCGCGAGCTCGGGTTGTCCGCCCGCCCCTCCGAGCGGCGACGCGGGATCGAGTACGGAGAAGTCCTCCTGCTCGGCGAGACGGTCCAGCAATTGTGCCTCGGGCATCGGCTTCGCGAAGTGATATCCCTGCAGCAGGTCGAAGCCGAAGACCGTCATCAGATCCGCGAGCGTTGCATCCTCCACGCCTTCGGCGACGACGCTGAGGCCGAGTCGGTGGCCGAGTTCGCACACCGACCGAGTGATCGCCTCGCTGGCCGGCGACGTGAGTGCGTTGCGCACGAACTGCTGATCGACCTTGAGTTCGTCGAGAGGCAGGTGCGGCAGCGAAGCGAGCGACGTGTACCCGGTCCCGAAGTCGTCGATCGAGATCCGGACGCCCTTCTCGCGAAGCGGAGCGAGACGCTCGACGGCTTCGGGAATGTCGAATGCGACCGACTCGGTGACCTCGAGGATCAGCACGCCCGGAGGGAGGTCGCGGTCTTCGAGTTGGCGCATCACTCGGTCGCCGAAGTCGACCGAACGAAGCGACAGCGGCGAGATGTTGACCGATACCGTGATGTCGAAGCCGGCGACCCGCCAGCGGGCCTGCGCGTCGAGAGCTTCAGCGAGCACCCAGTCGGTCAGGCGGTCGATCAGACCGGTCCGTTCGGCGAGCGGGACGAAGCGCGCTGGTGGCACGAATCCGTGGATCGGACTCTCCCAGCGCAGGAGTGCCTCGGCAGCCACGGTCTGACCGTCGGGGATGCGCACCTGGGGCTGAAACGCGATCCACAGTTCTCCTCGGTCGGCGGCCTGGCGAAGATCGGTGAGGATCGCCAGGTCGGCGGCGGTGAGCGTGGTGCTCTCGCCCTTCCACGACGACACCGACCGGCCCGAGTCCTGGGCCGAACGGGCAGCGAGCGACGACTGTCGAAGGAACTCACCCGAGCCGACCTCGACCGGTCCGGACGGGACGACCGCCACGCCGACGTGGACGCTGAGCGTCACTTCGATGGCACCGACCACATAGCGACCGGTGCCGATGGCCGAGTCGATCTTGCGAACGAGCATGTCGGTCGTCGAATCCACGCTCTGCGCCAGTAACGGATCGTTCTCGAGCAGCACGACGACATCGTCGCCTTGACGGCCGAAACGGACTGCCGTGGGCAGCACCTGCCCGAGGTCTTCGACGGCGCGGCGGATCATCTCGATCGCAGCGCCCGGTCCGAGTGCGTCGCGGACCTCACCGACGCCGCGCATGCGCACCGTGGCGATGATCGTCTCGTGTTCGGTCGTGCGTTCCTCGAGGTCGTTCTCGAGCCCTCGCGAGTTCATGATGCCGGTGTCTGGATCGATCAGTCCCGCCATGCGCGAGTTGCGAGCCGTCAAGGCGATCATGGCCGACAGGAGGAAGGAGAAGGTGACGACGGTGACCGAGTCGCCGAATGCGGTTGCGCCATACGTCAGCGCGGTTGCGACGGGGAGCATGACGAGCGCGATGAGTTGGCTCACCAGCAGTCGCCGAGCGCTGAGGAACAGCCCGGTGTAGACCGACAGGGTCGCCGCGATCGGCACGATCATGACCACGCGATGGTCGTTCGACGTCGACACGACACCCGCCAGCACCGACAGCCGGGTCACCATGACGAGAATCGGCCCGTGCTCGGCGCTGAGCGCCCGGGCCTTCAGGAGGAACGCCATGGCGCCGGACGAGACCAGCACGAGCGCTGCGCCCACCGCAACCGGGTAGATCATCGACGCCGTGCCGATGACCCACGTCGCCAGAGCGACGAGCCCGACCACCCGGGCGATCGACAGCGGGCTCAGGAGTTCGAGCGGGGCACCGAGGGCGATCCACGACCGGACCTTCGGGAACATCTTGCTGGCGACGTCGTCTTGGTCCAGCCGGTCACTCGTGACCTGCAGCGATTCTCCGGACGCAGACGTGGCCCATCCGGTCCACTCGCCTCCGTTTCCGCCAGCTCTCACCTTGCTTGTTTCGGCATCCTGGAGGCCGTCTTGAGGAATTCAGGACGATTCGAACCAATCGGTGAGAGCGGCCGCAATCGCCTTCCAGGTGTTCGATGACGGGACGATCGCGTCGCGGTGACGTCCGCCTTCGATGATCTGTACCTCGGCGTCGTCGCCTGCCTCGCGTGCGACAGCCACGTATCCGGTCGACTGACGTTCGATCACCGTCTCGTCGGAGTCGCCGTGCACGCAGAGTGTCTTCACCCCGATCGGGACGCGGTGGTATGGCGAGGTCAGGGCATATCGGTCGGGCTCGGGTGCTCCTTCGGTCAGGTCGTGCACCGCTCCTCCGACCGTCTGACGGGCTCGCTCGATGTTCGTGACCCCGGCGGCGGAGATCACTCCGAGCAGGGGGATCTTCGTCTCGGGCACCACCCAGAGCGCGAGGTGACCACCAGCCGAATGCCCCACGAGGACCACCCGATCGAGATCGACGACATCGTCGTGGTCGGCGAGCAGGTCGACGGCGGAGCGCACGTCGTCGAAGGTGGCGGGATAGCCACCGCCGCCGCCGAAGCGACCCAGGCGACGGTACCCGACGTTGAGCGAGGCCCAGCCCCGCGACCGCACGTCACGGGCCAGCAGCAGCATCAGCCAGCGGCCGTAGGGCCACCGCCAGAAGCCACCGTGGATGAGGACGACCGTTGGGCGGGGCCCGGGCTGCTTCGCCGGGCGGATGACGGCCGTCTGCCCTCGCACTTTCCCGTATCGAGGCCGTCTGCTGCTCACCATGCGTCGTCAGCCCCCCGGGCAGACGCGAGTCTGCCAGAAATCCCCTGGTGCTGCCATGATGGCGGCGTGGCCCCCATCGAGTCGGATGCAGCATTCGCCACCCGCCTCGCCGTCGAGACCGGCGAACTGCTCGTCGAACTCCGTCCGCGACTCTTCGCCGACGGGTTGTCGCAATGGGACGTCAAAGACGCCGCCGACGCCGCAGCTCAGGCTTTCATCGCCGCCGAGTTGCACACGCACCGTCCCGACGACGCCGTGCTGTCGGAGGAGGAGGGCCAGACCGACCTTCGGCGATTCGACACCGAGAGGGTCTGGATCATCGACCCACTCGACGGCACTCGCGAGTTCAGCGAGCCGGGTCGCCACGACTGGGCTGTCCACGTCGCACTGTGGGACGGCGACGGTTTCGGCGCTGCCGCAGTGAGCCTGCCCGCCATCGACGCCGTCTTCGCCACCGATCCGGCGCCGCCGATGCCCTCGATCGACCGGGATCGGCCGCGCATGATCACCTCTCGCAACCGCGTCCCGTACTCGGCGATCCTCGTGTCGGAAGGGTTGGGGTGCGATGCCCTCCGCCTCGGCTCGGCCGGCGCCAAAGCGATGGCGCTGATCATGGGCGAGGCCGACGTGTACGTGCACGACGGCGGCATGTTCCAGTGGGACTCCGCCGCTCCCGCCGCCGTCGCCATGGCCGCCGGCTTCCATGCCAGTCGACTCGACGGCTCGCCGCTCGTGTACAACGAACGGGACCCGTGGCTGCCCGACTTCATCGTCTGCCGCCCCGAACTGACCGACGCGATCCTCCGATCGATCTGGGGATGACCAGGAGCTACACGTGACCGCACGCGACGACACCGCACTCCCGCAGCCCGGCACCGGTCCCGAGACCGACGTCGAACTGACCAGCATCCGCTTCGACGTGACCGACGAAGTGGCCACCGTCTGGCTCGACCGCCCGCATCGCTCCAATGCGTGGACCGGGCGGATGCACGCCGAGTACCGCTTCGCGATGGACCGGTTGGAGGACCGAGACGACGTGCGCGCCGTGGTCGTGACCGGCACGGGTACGGCCTTCTGCGTGGGGGGCGACAGCCGAGCGCTCGCCGATCACGCCGACCGCGGTGGCTACGACAACGGCCTCCCCACCGAGATCGCTCGGCCGGGCGGAGGCGACCGGCTCGACGCCGACTTCGCCTGGCAACTCGGGTATCGCTTCCCGATCGTCGCCGCCGTCAACGGAGCGTGCGCCGGTGTGGCGCTCGCCCTCGTCCTGTTCTGCGACCTGCGCTTCGTGTCGGCATCCGCCAAGATCACGACCGCCGCCCCCAAACTGGGCCTTCCGGCCGAATACGGCCTGTCGTGGACGCTTCCCCGGGCGATCGGCACCGCACGAGCCGCCGACCTGCTGCTCTCCGGACGCACCGTGACCGGCGCCGACACGGCCGACTGGGGGCTGTGGAACGAGGTGTGCGCCGACGGCGAGGCCACACTCGACGCCGCGAGGCAGTGGGCGCTCGAGCTCGCCGCCACCACCGGACGCGACGCCGTCACGACCACCAAGCGTCAACTGGCCGCCGACGTCGTGCGCCACGATCCCCAGGCAAGCGTCGACGACTCGATCCGGCTGCTCGACGAGGCGATGGGGACCGACGAGTACGCCGAGGGAATCGAACGGGTCTTCGGCAACCGCCGCTGACATTGCGCCGGCCCGACTCCCTCCTCTCGGGTTCTGGCGGCCAGACTCACTCGATGCCCCGCATCGGCCAGGTTCCGTTCGACGACGCCCACCCGCTCGCGCAGACGATCTACCGGATGATCTTCGGTGAACGCGACCCGGTGGACGAACCCGGAACTTCGTCGGGGACTCCCGGGAACTGGTGGACGGTCTTCGCCACCGTGCCCGACGCATTCGACCACACGACCGCCGGATTCCAGTTCTACCGATCTCCCGACCGGGCCTTGTCTCCCATGCATCGAGAACTCGGCCAGACCCGCGCCGGCTACGCCTCGGGCAGCCAATTCGTGTTCAGCCAACACTGCAAGGCGATGCGCGATGTCGGCTTCACCGACGAGCAGGTGGCGGCGATCCCGAGTTGGTCGACCGCCGACTGCTTCTCCCCCGACCAGCGGGCGCTCCTCGCCTACACCGACTGCCTCGTCCTCGAACACGGGCGGACGCCCGAGCCGCTCTTCGACGCGCTGCGCGAACACTTCACCGATCAGGAGATCCTCGAATTCACGTACGTGACCTGCACGTACGCGATGCACGCCACCATGAGTCGGGCGCTGCGCCTCGAATACGACGACGTCGACGAACGAGTCGTCGAGGTGCCGGACCCCGACGGAAACCTTGCCGGCCTCGACGTCATGTCGGTCGTCGACGACGAGTAGCGATGCGCCGCCACGTGCGCTCAGCCGAGAGCGTCGATGACGTCGGCGGGAGCCTGGACGAGTTCGATCAGCACACCCTCGCCCGACCGGGGAGCGTCGTCGTTGCCCTTCGGGTGCAGGAAGCACACGTCGTGACCGGCAGCGCCCTGGCGGATCCCGCCCGGCGTGAAACGCATGCCCTGCTCCGTCAGCCAGTCGACCGCCGTTGCGAGGTCGTCGATCCAGATGCCGATGTGGTTGAGCGTCGGGGTGTGGACCTTCGGGGAGCGCTCGGGGTCGATCGGCTGCATCAGGTCGATCTCGACGGCATGCGGACCTTCGCCGAGGCGGAGGATGTCTTCGTCGACGTTCTCCGATTCGGCCCGGTAGTCGCCGACCTTCTCGACGCCCAGCAACCCCGTCCAGAGACCCGACAACGCACTCTTGTCGAGCCCGCCGATGGCGACCTGCTGGATGCCGAGGACACGGAACGGACGATCACTGCTCATGCCCTGATGATACGCGTCAGAAGAGCTTGAGTTCGTCGGACTTCATGCCGCGCAGTTCGTCGTAGTCGACTTCGACCCAGGTGAACCCGCGTGACTCCGCCAGCACCTTCGCCTGAGGTTTGATCGACTGCGCAACGTACACGCCCCGGACCTCGCCGAGCGACGAGTCGAGCGACAGTCGCTCGATGTACCGAGCGAGTTGCTCGACACCGTCGATCTCACCGCGCCGCTTGACCTCGATGGCGACCACCTGGTCGGACTCGTCGCGACACAGCAGGTCGACCGGGCCGATCGCGGTCGGATACTCGCGGCGCACCAGCGTGAGCCCGTCCTCGATCGAGTGCGGACTGTCGGCGAGCAGCTCCTGCAAATGCGCCTCCACACCGTCCTTCTGCAGCCCCGGATCGTCGCCCAACTCCTCTGACACGTCGCTGAGCACCTCGTGCAACGTGATGGTGAGCGTCTCCTTCTTCGGGTTCGTGATCGTCCACGTCGCATCGTCTTCGACGAGCGTGTTCGGCGCATTCATCCAGTTGAGCGGTTTGTAGGCACCGCCGTCGGCGTGAATCGCCACGCACCCGTCGGCCTTCACCATGATGAGGCGATTCGCCTCGGGCAGATGGGCGTCGAGGCGTCCGGAGTAGTCGACCGAGCAACGAGCAATCACCAGACGCACGGACGATGACGTTACCGACCGACGACTCGTCAGTCGCGGCCCTCGACGTGATCGGACATCCGCTTCTGGATGAGCGCACGTCGCTGCTGCAACTCACGGTAGGTCAGCCCACTGGCGCTCGACTCCAGGCCGACGCTCGCCTTGATCCCGTCCATGTCGAACTCGACTGCGCTGGGGTCGACGCCGAGTTCGCGCCCCAACCGTTCGCCATGCTTCATGGCGAACAACATCGAGATGTTCTGGACCTCGCCGATCAGGTCGAGGTCGGGAGCGAGGCGTGCGATTGCGCCGTCGAGGAACACGAGGTTCTTGACGTACAACATCAGCTCTTTGGGCAGCTTCGCGCCGTAGCCCAGCATCGCCTTGACGACGCGCTGGACTTCGAAGACCATCTCTTCGCCCGTCAACTTCGTCGGGTCGAGAACTTCTTCGCGATCGAGGCCGAGGTCCGAGACGACAGCGGCGATGTCGGTGTCCATCGGAAGCGCACCCAGGTCGCGCAGCGCCTCGACCTGCCCCTTCGGGTCGTTCGTGGTCGCCCCGAGCATGAGCCGCAGGAAGGCGTTGCGTTTGCCTCCGTCGAGGCGACCGACGATGCCGTAGTCGAGCAGCGCCGTCCGACCGTCGGCGAGGACGAGCAGGTTGCCCCCGTGCAGGTCGCCGTGGAAGATGCCTTCGACGACGGCGCCCTCCATGAAGGCGATCATCGCGGTGCGCACGACGTCTTCGGTGTCGATCCCCGCGTCCTGCATGCCGGCGACGTCGTCGAAGTTGTAGCCGTACACCCGCTCCATCACCAGCGTGCGCCGAGTGACGAGTTGCGGATGCGGGCGTGGCGTGACGTACCGCTGCTGTTCGAGGTCGTGGAGCATGCCGGCCACGTCGAGCATGTTCGCCGCCTCCATCCGGAAGTCGAGCTCTTCGACGATCGTCTCGGCGAACAACTCGACCAGGGCCGGCGGGTTGGCCAGCGCGGCCACCGGAATTCGACCGACGAGGAACGGCGCCAGCCACGACATGACCTTCAGGTCCTTGCGCACCAACGTCGACACCTGCGGGCGCTGCACCTTCACCACGACGTCTTCGCCGGTCCGCAACTTCGCGACGTGGACCTGAGCAATCGATGCCGCAGCCAGCGCTGTCTCGTCGAACGACTCGAAGATGTCGTCGAGACGAGCACCCAGATCCTGCTCGACGGTCAACTTCACCACGTCGAACGGCTCGGCCGGGACCTGGTCACGACACTTCTTGAACTCCTCCACCAGCTCGGACGGGAACAGACCCTCGCCCGACGAGATGATCTGGCCGAGCTTGATGTACGTGGGGCCCAGCGCCTCGGCCGCCGTGCGCAGCCGCTTCGAGATGTCGGAGCGACTCGCCTCGGGGTTCGCATGGCGTCCGAGCTTCTTGCGGACGTACCAGGGCACGATGGCCACACCGAGCCGTCCGACCACGGTGAGGACGCGGAGTCCCGGCGGCACCTTGCGCGCTGCGGTGAGGCGAGGCACTTCGCCTTGAGCGCTGCGGCGAAGTGTCGCTGCGAGCGGCAGCCAGCGGGCGTCGGATCGCTCGATCTGCCACGGCCCGTCGTCGGTGAAGGCAGCCCAATCCCGATCGGTGGTGTCCGGCACGAGAGTCATGGTCCCATGATGTCGTCGGATGGTGCCGAATCCTGATCAAAACGTGAATCAAGTCGGGGTCCGCAACGGACGAAAGACCAGCATGGCAATGGTCGTCTACACCTCGATGGAGCTCGTCGTCCTGAGCTCGATGCTGGGCTCGCTCCTCTGGAAGCGCCAGCAGGATCGCCGCGCGCTCCAGGCGCTCCAGCCCCTCCCCGTCGAATCCTGAACGACCTCCCGGCGGGCACTACGGTCTCGCCCATGAGCCAAGAAGTCCAAGGAATCGTCGCCACGGCCAAGGGCGAGCCCGTCTCGATGGAGACGATCGTCATCCCCGACCCCGGTCCGGGCGAAGTCGTGGTGAAGATCCAGGCTTGCGGCGTCTGCCACACCGACCTGCACTACCGCGAGGGCGGGATCAACGACGAGTTCCCCTTCCTGCTCGGCCACGAAGCTGCGGGTCTCGTCGAGACGATCGGTGAGGGCGTCACCCACGTCGAAGTCGGCGATTACGTCATCTTGAACTGGCGCGCCGTGTGCGGCGAGTGCCGCGCCTGCAAGCGCGGCGACGCGCAGTACTGCTTCGACACCCACAATGCCGACCAGAAGATGACGCTCGCCGACGGCACCGAGCTCTCGCCTGCTCTCGGGATCGGCGCGTTCTGCGAGAAGACGCTGGTTCATCAGGGCCAGTGCACGAAGATCGACCCCGATGCTCCTCCCGCCGCTGCCGGGTTGCTCGGATGCGGCGTCATGGCCGGCCTCGGTGCAGCGATGAACACCGGTGGAGTCACGCACGGCCAGTCGGTTGCCGTGTTCGGCTGCGGTGGAGTCGGCGACGCAGCGATCGCAGGCGCCAAGTTGGCCGGCGCCTCGACGATCGTTGCCGTCGACATCGACGATCAGAAGCTCGAGTGGGCGACCGGGTTCGGCGCGACGCACACGTGCAACTCGAAAGAGACCGACCCGGTCGAGTTCATCCGCTCGGTCACCGACGGCAACGGCGCCGACGTCTGCATCGAGGCGATCGGCCACCCGGAGGTGTACACGCAGTGCTTCGAGGCGCGCGACCTGGCGGGTACCGTCGTGCTCGTCGGGGTGCCGAACCCGGAGATGAAGGTCGAACTGCCCTTCATCGAGATCTTCGGTCGTGGCGGATCGCTCAAGTCGTCGTGGTACGGCGACTGCCTACCGGAGCGCGACTTCCCGATGCTGATCGACCTGTACATGCAGGGTCGCCTCGACCTCGACGGATTCGTGTCGGAGAAGATCGGTCTCGGCGACGTCGAAGAGGCGTTCCACAAGATGGAACGCGGCGAGGTTCTTCGTTCGGTCGTGATGCTCTGATGGCAGTCGAGTTGATCACGACGAACGGTGTCTTCGCGCTCGGAGGAGGTGAGTGGGAGGTCGAGAACAACATCTGGCTGGTCGGCGACGACCGCGAGGTGCTCGTCTTCGACGCCGCCCACGACCATCAACCGATCGTCGACGCCGTCAACGGTCGCAAGGTCGCCGGAATCGTGCTCACCCACGGCCACAACGACCACATCAACGCAGCGGTGGCGCTGCGCGATGCGGTCGACGCTCCGATCATGCTCCACGAGTTCGACCGGTTCTTGTGGGATGTCGTCTACCCCGACCACGACTTCGACCGCCCGATCGAACCGGGTCGCACCGTTTCGGCCGGCGGCCACGAACTCGCCATCCTGCACACTCCCGGCCACTCCCCCGGTTGCTGCTGCTTCCACGACGTCGCCACCGGTGCGGTCATGAGCGGCGACACCCTCTTCTGCGGCGGTCCTGGAGCGACGGGACGTGTCTACTCCGACGAGCCGACCATCCTCGCGTCGCTGCGTGACGTCGTGCTCGAGCTACCTGATCACACCGTCGTCCACACCGGTCACGGCGACACCACGACCATCGGCGCCGAACGCGACACCGTGCTCGCCCGCGCCGCCGAACTCGGCCTCTGAGCCCATGCCGGTCCGGGTCGTCGAGGGCGTGGTTCAGCACTACGCATGGGGCGACCACGAGTTCATCCCGAAGCTGCTGGGAGTCGCGGGCAGAGGCGAGCCGTGGGCCGAACTGTGGCTCGGCACACATCCGAACGGCCCGACCGTTCTCGACGACGGCACACCGCTCAGTGACCGCACCGGGGAGTTGCCGTACCTGCTGAAGGTGTTGTCGGCGGCCGAACCGCTGTCGCTCCAGGCTCACCCGTCATCGGAGCAGGCCGCCGACGGTCATGCCCGGGGGGTCTTCGGAGACCCGTTCGCCAAGCCCGAACTGTTGGTCGCCTTGACCGAGTTCGAAGCGTTGTGCGGCGTACGCCCGGTCGACACCACCGTCCAACTGCTCCGCACGATCGGCGCCGACGACTTCGCCGATCTCGTCGAGCGCAACGGGGCCGGAGCGGCGATGCGCGGCCTCTACCTGGGCGAGATCGATCCCGCTCCGATCGTCGCAGCATGCATCGGGTCGCACCTCCCCCAGGCGCAGTGGGTCGAGCGGCTGTCGGAGATGTACCCGGGCGAGGCGAGCGTCGCAGTCACTCTGCTCCTCAACCACGTCGTCCTCCAGCCCGGCGAGGCGCTGCACCTGACGGCAGGCAACCTCCACGGCTACCTGCGCGGATCGGGCATCGAACTGATGCAAGCCAGCGACAACGTGGTGCGTGGCGGCCTCACCGTCAAGGAGGTCGACATCGACCTCCTGCTCGACGTGGTCGATCCCACTCCGCTCGCACGGCCGATCATGGATGTCGATGATGGCCGGTACCCGTTGCCCGAGGCCGGGGTGGTCCTCGTGCGTCTCGATCCGGGCGACAGCCACGTCGCCGACGGCCACGAACTGGCCGTGTCGCTCGACGGCACCACCCTCTATCTGTCGCCGCGCACACAGATCTTCGCCGACAGCGTCACGTTCGTCGTGACCACCCTCGCGTGACGCAGACCTCCGGCGTGCCCGGTCTGGGTCTGGGTCTGACCGTTACTTCTTGCGGATCTGGACGATCTTCTCGTCGGCCATGTTGACGTCGTCGCCTTGCTCTTCGAGCAGCTTGGCGCGATCCTTCTCGGCCTCACGTCTCGCCTTGTCCAGGTCGGCCCGCTCCAGAGCGGCATCGATCCCGTGCTCGTTGATGAACTCGGCCCACTCGACGAGTTGGCCGACCATCTCGTCTTCGGGCACGACGGCGACGTTCTGCCCCTTGATGAAGAGGTGGCCGCGCTTGTTGCCGGCGGCAATGCCGATGTCGGCGTCACGCGCCTCGCCCGGACCGTTGACCACGCAGCCCATGACCGCCACCTGGAGCGGGAGTTCCCGCTCGCCGAAGGCGTCCATGGCGTCGTTGGCGACCTTGATGACGTCGACCTCGGCGCGCCCACACGACGGACATGCGATGAGGTCGACGTTCTTGCGTTCACGCAGGCCGAGCGCTTCGAGTAGCTGACGTCCGGCCTTCGCCTCCTGCACCGGGTCGGCGGTCAGCGAGTAGCGGATCGTGTCGCCGATGCCCTCCATCAGCAGTGTGGCGATCCCGGCGGTCGCCTTGATCAGCCCAGCGGGCGGCGGCCCGGCTTCGGTGACGCCGAGATGCAGTGGGTGGTTCGTGACCTCACTGAGCGCACGGTACGACTCGACCATCAGCGGCACCGACGATGCCTTGACCGAGATCTTGATCAGGTCGAACCCGACCTCGTCGAAGTACTGCATCTCGGTCTGGGCCGACTCGACCATCGCCTCGGGCGTGGCCGACCCGTATTTCTCGTAGAGCTTCGGGTCGAGCGAGCCGGCGTTCACGCCGATCCGGATGGGGAGGTTGCGGTCTTTCGCCTCGCGGGCGACGGCCTTGATGTGCTCCGGCTTGCGGATGTTGCCGGGATTGAGGCGCAGCCCGTCGACGCCGGCTTCCATCGCAGCCATCGCCATCTTGTACTGGTGGTGGATGTCGGCGATGATCGGTACCGGCGAGCGCGGCACGATCTGAGCGAGCCCTTCGGCAGCCTCGATCTCGTTGCAGGTGCAGCGCACGATGTCGGCGCCCGCTGCGGCGAGTGCGTAGATCTGTTGCAGCGTGCCCTCGACGTCGGACGTCTTCGTGATCGTCATCGACTGCACGGTGACCGGCGAATCGCCACCGACCGGGACGTCGCCGACGGAGATCGTGTTCGTGACCTTGCGGGTGGCGGCAGCGACGACGTCCATCGCCTCAGTCAATCACGCCGACTCCGCTGCGCGCCGGACCCGGCACGTGTGGTCGTCAGAGGGGCTGGGAGATGTCGAGGTAGAGCCCGGCGAACATGAACGCGCCGAGTACGGCCACGACTCCGAGCGCCAACGGCATCAACCGCTCGACATCGGCGAAGTAGCGCTGACGTCCACCTCGCATTGCTTCGCGCACTCGCTCGTAGACGGCGATCAACGCATGGCCACCGTCGAGCGGGAGCAGCGGGAACATGTTGAACACGCCGACGAACACGTTGAGCACGGCGAGCAGCCACAGCACGCCGTAGGCGCCTTCGGACTCCCCGATGTCGTCGGAGATACCGGTGACGCCGACGAGTGTGGTCGGGCGAGTCGCCGGGTCGTCAGCGTTTCCGCCGAGGTGATCGAAGATGTTGACCGGGTTGAGTGCGATGAAGACGCCCTTCGTCGATTCCCAGCCGATCGGGCCGATGTCGACAACCGCGTTGTAGGCCGCTGCCGGGACACTGTGCTGGGTGTACAGGTAGGGGTTCTCGGTCCCGATCCCGATGAACGACGTCCCGAAGAGCGGGTTGTCCTCGGGGACGTCGGTTCGAGCACCGAGCCCCACCGGGATGGTCATTTCGACGTCGTCACGCAGCACCACGACGTCGACGATCGTGCCGGGATCGAACTCGCGCACAGCATCGCCGAGCCCGAGGCCGCCATCGGGTACGACACCACCGATGGACACGATCTGGTCGCCGGCGACGACGCCGGCCTGCTCGGCGGGGAAGCCGAAGATCGCTTCCCTCACCACGACATCGGGTCGGATCTCGGTGGTCCGCTCACCCTGGCCCACATAGACGACGAAGAGCAACACGACCGCGATGATCATGTGCATGATCGAGCCCGCCGAGATGACGAGGAGTCGGCGCGGGAAGCTCTTCTGGCGATACGTGCGATGCTCGTCCTCCGGCAGGACGTCGGGGTCCATGCGGTGCATCCCGACGATGCGCACGAATGCTCCGAGCGGGAGTGCACGGACGCCGTACTCGGTCTCTCCGCGCCGGAAGCTCCACAGGCGTGGGCCCATGAACATGAAGAACTGTGTGGCCTTCATGCCCGTCAACTTCGCGGTGACGAAGTGGCCGGTTTCGTGGAGGAAGATCGAGATCATGATGCCGACCACGAACATGAACCACCAGAGGTTGATCGTGGCGAGCCACACGAACAGCCCGGCGATCACCAGCATCGCGAGGGCTCCACGCCAACCACCGGCGAGTTCGTCGTCGGCGTTCTCGTGTGCTGAGCCGCCCGACACGATCTCGGTGCGGATCTTCTCGCCGCGCGAACGGTCCGAGGGCGGTTCGAGGAACGGGTTGTCGGGACGATCGAGTTGGTCGGTCATGTGGTCTCCACGATCTTTTCGGCAATTCCCCGAGCGACTTGATCGGCTTCGATCACATCGCCGACCGAGGAGGGCTCGACGCCATCATGGCGCTCCAACACGTCAACACACACGTCAGCAATGGCATTCCACCGAAGGTTTCCGGACAGGAACGCCTCGACGGCGACTTCGTTGGCCGCACTGAGCCAGGCCGGGGCGGTCCCCCCGATTCGACCGGCGTCGTAGGCCAGGCCCAGACAGCGGAACGTGCCGAGATCGGGCGGCTCGAAGTCAAGCCGTGACAGCGTGGTCCAATCAATCGTGCCGAACGGGGTGGCACACCGATCGGGATACCCGAGTGCGTAGCCGATGGGCAGGTGCATCGTCGGCATCGACAGCTGAGCGATCGTCGAACCGTCGGAGAACTCGACCATCGAGTGAACGACCGACTGCGGATGCACGACGACGTCGATGTCGTCGTAGGGCGTGCCGTACAACTCGTGGGCTTCGATGACTTCGAGGCCCTTGTTCATCAGCGTGCTGGAATCGACGGTGATCTTCGGCCCCATCGCCCACGTGGGATGCGCGAGCGCCGATTCGACCGTGACCGATGCCAACTCCGTGGCGGACCTGCCTCGGAACGGGCCACCGCTCGCCGTCAGCAACAGCCGCGACACCTCACGCTCAGGGGCGATCGACGAGCGCAGGCACTGGTGCAGGGCGCAGTGTTCGCTGTCGACCGGAACCAGTTCGGCACCCGGGGTGCTGCGGAGCGGCTGGACGACCGGGCCGGCGGCGATCAAACTCTCCTTGTTCGCCAACGCCAGGCGCTTTCCGGCCTTCAGCGTCTCGATCGTGACACCGAGACCGGCGAAGCCGACGACCCCGTTGACCACCACGTCGGCGACCTCGATCAGGTCCAGGGCATCGGCGACCACCGTGAGCCCCGAGACCCTGGAGGCCAGTTCGGACCGGGCGGCGTCGTCGGCCATCGCGACGACCTGGGGCGAGAACTCCCGGACCTGTTCGACCACCAGGTCGACCGACGAACCCGCAGCGATCGCAGTGACTTCGTACGACCCCGGCTCTCGTTCGTTCTCGGCGCGGATGACGTCGAACGTCTGAGTTCCGATCGATCCGGTCGAGCCGGCGACGGCGACGCGTCTGGTCACGGTTCGACCCTCCCGAGCCGCTCTGCGCTCGGGCGAGCCCGTGCAGGTCGACTGGTCAGCCCGTGAACTCGAGCCACGGCTGGAGGATCAAGAAGAGGTAGTACACGCCCGGCACCGTGAAGAGGAACCCGTCGAAGCGGTCGAGCACTCCCCCGTGGCCCTTCACGAGTGTGCCGAAGTCTTTAACGTCGAGGTTGCGCTTGAACATCGACTCGGTCAGGTCGCCGAGCGGGGCGAGCAGCGAAATGACGATGCCGAGGATGAGCAGGTGGCTCATACTGCTCCATGTGTCGCTCCAATCCTGCAGACCCACGATGACCATGACGAGCAGCGTCAGGATCGTGCCGCCGAGCGCACCCTCGAGCGATTTGGCCGGGCTGATCCAACTCCGCAGCGGGGTCTTGCCGAAAGCCGACCCGACGAAGTACGCACCGACGTCGTTCGCGACGACACCGATCGTGATCAACATCAGCGTGTCGGTGCCGGCGTTGCCGAACGCTGCACCGTTCGAATAGTCGAGGATCATCGCGGCGAATGATCCGAGCACGCCGATCCAGACGATGCCGAGCATCGTGATCGCCATGTTCGGCATCGGCCCCGACTCGATCGACGGGGCCCCGATGAAGCCGATCCCACCGGCCAGGAACGCGAGCACGACCGTGATCACGATGCCGTCGGGCCCGACCCAGTAGGCGGCGAGCGGAGCGAACACGATCGCGAGCACGCCAGGGGCGACGGCCGGTCGGTACCCCTTCTCGGTGACCTTGCCAAAGTACTCGATGCCCGCGATCGCCAGCACGACGACCACGAAGAGAAGTGACCCGAGTGGGCCGACGAAGACGGTGAGTGCGATGAAAACTGCTGCCAGCAGGGCGCCAGTGCCGACGGCGACCGGCAGGTTCCGGCGATCGCTCCCCATCGACGCTGCCGCTCCGGCGGATGGAGGGCGCTGAGGGGACGAACCCCGGCCGACGGGGTCGGGACGCCTCGGCATGCCCGATGGGTCGGTTCCGATCGTGATGCGCTGCGGTTCGCGCACTGCGCCAGCCCCACCAGCGGCAGCGGCGTCAGCGACGTCGGCGACTTCCGAGTCGGCCAGCGGGATCGGCGCTCCATCGGACGGATCGTCTTCCCAGCGCAGTTCGCCGGTCGGATCGGCTGGCGGGCCCACTCCGGCGGCGGGCGATGGGGTCGTCGACAGCGAACCCGACGGTGCGTCGACGCTGTCGCCTTCTTTCCAGACCGGCGACTCCGAGGTGAAGGTCGACCACACGTCGAGGTCGTCGGCTCCACTCGGATCGGGCTGGTTGGCTTCGATCTTCGGGATCTCGCCGGTGGCCGGCTCGGTCCAGTGCGGCAGCGAGCCCGTCCTGTCGTCACCGAAGCTCAGCGGAGCTCCCGTTCCGGTCGTCGAGCCTGACGACACCCCGCCCGAGTCGTCACCGAAGAGGGGGCCACCGAACTCGGAGTCGTCGAGCGACCTGGATCCGGTGTCGCCCGCCCCGGGGCGCGCTGCGCCGGTCGTCTCGTCGTCTCCGTCTCGCCAGATGTCGTCACTCACGTCGATGCCCCCTCAGACCTCGAGCAGTTCTTGCTCTTTACGACCCAGTGCGTCGTCGATCTGATCGACGTGCTCCGTGGTCACCTTGTCGAGTTCTTTCTCCGCCCGATCCAACTCGTCTTCCGACACCTCGCCGCTCTTCTCTTCGGCCTCCATTGCCTTGCGGGCGTCGCGCCGCACGTTGCGCAACACGATGCGGCCGTCCTCGGCCATGTTCTTCGCCACCTTCACGTACTCGCGACGCCGGTCTTCGGTCAGTTGCGGCAGCGAGAGGCGAATGGCGATGCCGTCGTTGTTGGGGTTGACCCCCAGATCGCTTTCACGGATCGCTTTCTCGATCGACTCGAGCGAGCCCCGATCGTGCGGCTTGATCAACAGCTGGCGGGCCTCGGGAACCGAGATCGAGGCGAGTTGCTGGAGCGGCACCTGGGCACCGTAGTACTCGATGTTCAGCCGGTCGACGAGGGCGGGTGAGGCCCGCCCCGTCCGGACCGTGGCGAACTGCGAGCGCGTGTGTTCGACCGCCTTCTCCATCTTGTCCATGGCTTCGAGCAGGGTGTCTTCGATCACGGGGCCAGAGTAGCTGTTCGTCAGGCCCGGACGAGGGTGCCCTCGGGGCCGCCCTGGACGATGCTGCGCAGCGATCCTTCCTTGCTCATGTCGAACACCACGATGGGCAGATCGTTCTCGCGGCAGAACGCGATCGCGGTCGTGTCCATGACCTTGAGGTCTTGCGTCATCACGTCCATGTAGCTGATCTCGTCGTACTTCTCGGCGGTCGGGTCGGTGCGCGGATCGGCGCTGTAGATGCCGTCGACCCCCGAGTGCGTGCCCTTGATGACGACATCGGCTTCGATCTCGGCAGCACGCAGGGCTGCTGCGGTGTCGGTCGTGAAGAACGGGTTGCCGGTGCCTGCGGCGAAGATGACGACGCGTCCCTTTTCCAGGTGTCGCACGGCACGGCGCCGGATGTACGCCTCGGCGATGCGCGGCATCTCGATGGCCGACTGCACGCGCGTCTCCTGGCCGACACGTTCGAGCGCGTCTTGCAGGGCCAATGCGTTCATGACGGTGCCGAGCATGCCGATGTGGTCGGACTGCGTGGCGTCCATGCCACGCAGCGAGCCTTCGCGACCCCGCCAGAAGTTGCCGCCGCCGACGACGACGGCGACGTCGATGTCGTGGTTCTGGCGCAGGTCCATGATCTCGCGGGCGGTGGCGTCGAGAGTGTCACCGTCGAGACCCGATCCGGCAGCGCCCGCAAGCGCCTCACCGGACGGCTTGAACAAGATCCGTTTGAAGCTGGGGCGGGGCCGGGAGTCGCTCATCGGCCAGCGATCGTACCCGCCAAACGACCCGCCCCGAAAAAGCCGTGAACCCGCAGCCGAAGCCGCGGGCCCACAAGGTGATCAGCGAAGCTGATTCGGGATCGATTCGTCCGAGTTCAAGGAAGCACGAGCCGAGTGCCTTCCGGCAACGAGCAGCGATGTGCTGACGCAGAGATCGGGCGAATCGGACCGAATCAGCCGATTTCGACTTGGGCGAAGGCGATGATCGAAGCCGAGCCGATGAACTGCGCGACCGACTGCTTGTCGTCTTTCGCATACGGCTGCTCGAGCAGCGCCACGTCCTTGAAGAAACCTTGGATCCGGCCGTCGACGATCTTGCCGATCGCCTGCTCGGGCTTGCCCTCGTTGCGTGTGATCGTTTCGAGCGTCTCGCGCTCAGCTGCCACCACGTCGTCGGGGACGTCGTCCTTGGACAGGAACTTCGGTCGGGCGAAGGCGATGTGCACCGCCACGTCGTGTGCGAGTTCGGGCGAGCCGCCCGACACCTCGGCGAGCACGCCGTTCACTCCGCGACCACCCTGGGAGTGCTGGTACGTGCCGATGTCGTTGCCTTCGGCGGCCTCGATGCGCTCGACAGAGCCGACGCTGATGTTCTCCTTGAGCGTGACCTTCAGTTCTTCGAATTGCTCGTTGCGCTCGGCGACCGCCTCGGTTCCCTTCTCCGCGACGAGCTTCGCGAGCGCTTCGGCCTCGCCCTTGAAGAGATCTGATCCGGCGGTGAAGTCGGTCTCGCACTTCAGTTCGACGATCGCGCCGACGTTGCCGACGACCGTCAGAGCAACGACACCCTGCGTGGCATCGCGGTCTTCGCGCTTTGCGCTGGCTGCGAGGCCCTTCTCGCGCAGCCACTTCTTGGCGGCTTCCATGTCACCGTCGTTCTCGGTGAGCGCCTTCTTGCAGTCCATCATCCCTGCGCCGCTGGAATCGCGGAGCGCCTTGACGTCTTGAGCGGTGAATGCCATCGAGGATCAGCCTTCCGTTGCGGGGGTGTCGGGGATGCTGTCGCTCGTGGCCGACTTAAGTGAGTCGTCGGTGACAGCGGGGGTCTCGGGGATGGGATCGGCGGACGGCTGCTCGGTGTTCGCAGCGGGTCCGGTCGACTCGGCGGCAACCGAATCGGGGGTGCGGGCGCCGTCGGAGGCGGCAGCCGACTGGTCCTTGGCCGTGTTCAGGCGTGCGTCGCGATCGGCCTGCGCCTGCGCGGCGGCATCGCGTGCAGCCTTCTGGGAGTTCTCGAAGGCAGCGAGTTCTTCGGGAGATTTCTCGACCGTCGGCTCGGGAGCGGGGTTGCGCTTCTGGGCGATGAAGCGACCTTCGGCGACGGCGTCGGCGATCACGCGGGCGAACAGGCTGTTCGAGCGGATGGCATCGTCGTTGCCGGGGATCGGGTACGTGATGACCTCGGGGTCGACGTTGGTGTCGACGACAGCCACGACGGGGATGCCGAGCTTCTGCGCTTCGGTGACGGCGATGTGCTCCTTGAGCGTGTCGAGCACGAAGATCGCGTCGGGCGCCTTCTTCATCCCGCGGAGTCCGCCGAGGTTCTTCTGGAGCTTCGTCAGCTCGCGGTTGAGGAGGAGAGCTTCCTTCTTGATCATCACTTCGGTCTCGCCGGAGGCGACCATCCGCTCGTACTCCAGCATCTTGGCGACGCGCTTCGAGATGGTTTCGAAGTTGGTGAGCATGCCGCCGAGCCAACGCTCGTTCACATACGGCATGCCGCACTTGTCGGCGTAGCTCTTGATCGGGTCCTGGGCCTGCTTCTTCGTGCCGACGAAGAGGATGTTGCCGCCACCGGCGACCAGGTCGCGCACGAAGCCGTACGCCGTCTCGACACGGGGCAGCGTCTGCTGCAGGTCGATGATGTAGATGCCGTTGCGCTCACCGAAGATGAATCGCTTCATCTTGGGGTTCCAACGGCGGGTCTGGTGCCCGAAGTGGGCACCGGCGTCGAGCATTTGACGCATCGAGATGACGGCCATGAGGGTTCTCCTTGTTGCGGTTGATCTCACCGGCAGCGCAGGAAACCTGCGACCGCTGTGGCCGATGAGACTCTCTGGTGGTTGAGGTACGCCGAGTGACGTAACGGTTCGTCATGGTATCGGTGGGCGTCAACGACCACACCGCAGGCGTGGCGCGGGCGCGGCTCTGGGCGTGGTGCCGTCGATCGGGATCAGACGTGGCCGGCCGACGAGTCGTCCGATGAACGGGGACGGATCGATGTAGCGCTCTCCGACTCGGACGCCGAAGTAGAAGTCGCCCGATGCGGAACCGATGCGGCTGCCGGCGGCCACCGGCTCGCCGGTGCGCAGCCCACTTGAGTCGAGGCGGCCGTAGGTGATGCGTCGGCCGTCGCCGTGGCGCACGACGACCCACCGGACCCCGGCGATCGTCCCCGCCCACGAGACTCGCCCCGCCGCGACGGCTCGGACCGCCGTACGGGGCCCGACCTCGTACTCGATGCCGCGGTTCCCGGCGCAGTACGGGCATGGTGGCTCACGGAAGGGTTCGACGATCCGGCCGGGTACGGGCGCACGCCAACAGTCGGCGGCTGCGACCGGCCCTCCCGAGGCGGCCACCGCGACGACGGTGACGAGTGAACAGACGAGTGTGGTGACGCGACGAGACATGCTTCCTCCGACGATCGATTCGACGGACGCGTGTGGCGTCGAGTGGGCGTCAGGAGACGCCGGCAGCGCTCAGGCGTGAGCGGAGGTGCAGCACCGACTTGGTGTGGATCTGCGAAACCCGACTCTCGGTGACGCCGATGACGTCGCCGATCTCGGAGAGGGTAAGACCTTCGTCGTAGTACAGCGACAACACGAGCTTCTCACGCTCGGGCAGCTTCATGATCTCGGCACGCATGATCGAACTCAGCTCGCGGTCTTCGATGACGGCAGAGGGCGAGCCCGACATGGCGGTGTCGGGAGCTGACGGCTCGGCACCGGCGGCGATCGCTCGATCGAGCGGACCGATCGTGGTGCTGGCGATCGACGACAACCACTTCGTGAGTTCCTTCTCGGTGATGTCGAGGTGAGCGGCCAGTTCTTCGTCGGTCGGAGCAGCGCCCTTGCGATGCTCGAGTTCGGCAAATGCCTTCTCGACCTCGCGTGCCCGGCTGCGTACTGACCGCGGAACCCAGTCGAGTTGGCGGAGCCCGTCGTAGATGGCTCCTCGGATGCGGGGCACGGCGAAGGTCTCGAACTTGACACCGCGCTCGGGGTCGAAGCGCTCGATCGCGTCGATGAGACCGAACACGCCGGAGCCGATCAGGTCCCCGGAGTCGACGTTGGACGGCAGACCGGCGCCGATACGACCGGCGACGAACTTGACCAGCGGCGAGTAGTGGACGATCAGATGGTCGCGTGCAGCCGAATTCTTCCGGCGGAGCCACCGGTTCCACTGCATCTTGAGGTCTGCGTCTTCGGGAACGATGCTCATGCTCTGGGGTGTGCCTCGCGGTAAGCCGCCGAGAGGCGCTCTCGGCTGACGTGAGTGTAACGCTGCGTCGTGGACACGTCGGCGTGTCCCAAGAGTTCTTGCACGGCTCGCAGGTCGGCGCCTCCGTCGAGCAGGTGCGTGGCGAAACTGTGCCGCAGCGCGTGGGGGTGGGTGGGAACGGGCGATCGGCGGTCGATGATGCGCCGGACGTCGCGCGGGGTGAGTCGGGCGCCGCGCTGATTGAGGAAAAGGGCGTCGGCGACGGCATCGGCCGGAGCCGGCGCTGCGCCAGCGCTGCGGATGTCGAGCCACGAGCCGAGAGCGGCGACGGCCGGCTCGCTGAGGGGCACCCGGCGCTCTTTGGAGCCCTTTCCCCACACGACCGCAGCGCCGCGGTCGATGTCGAGCGACGACGAATCCATGCTGCACAGCTCGCTGACTCGCAGGCCCGACCCGTAGAGGACCTCGAGGACGGCATCGTCGCGACGTCGACGCCATTCCGGCTCACCGGGTGCCTCTGCGCTCTGGTCGAGCGAATCCTCGGCTGCTTCGTCGAGCATCCCCGACAACTGTCGATGGTCGAGCACCCTCGGGAGTCGACCGGCTCCGGCAGGGACCGAGACACCCACGGTGGGGTCGGCGAGGACGAACTGCTGGGCGACCATCCATCGGAAGTACCGACGCAGCGAGGCGGTCTTGCGAGCGATCGTTCGCCGGGCGTACTGGCGGGTGGTCAAGAAGGCCAGGTACCGCCGGATGGTCGACCGCTCGACACCGCCGACGTCGTCGAGGTCGGCCCGCTCGCACCATTGTGCGAATGCCGACACGTCTCCCACATAGGCAGTGACGGTGTGAGGCGACAATGACGTCAGAGACGCCTCGTACCGTTCGATCCGCCACTCGCCCATCGAGACGATCGTACGAGGGTGAGTCGATTCCGCCAGGGATGCACCCCTGTGTCGTGCGTCGGCACGCACCCCTCATGCCAGGTCTGCGAATTCGTCGACCGCTTCGAACCAGCCCCCCGTCTCGACGACCCACCCTCCCCGCTCGAGTCGGGCGAGACGAAGGGCCGCGTCGCGCAGGTCTCCGCCGATCTCCTCGGCGACCGATTCGAGGCTGCACGCCCCCGCCCGACACAGGTCGAGGACCTGCTGTTCGTCATCGCCGGGCGCGAGACGGGAGTCATAGCGTGAACGGCCCGCCCTTCGACCGTCGAGGCCGAGCGCCATGAGCAGTGTCTCGGTGTCAGCAGCGGGAGCCGCTCCGTCGGCGAGCAGTGAGTTCGTCCCGGCGCAGGCTCGTTCGTCGATCGGCCCCGGGACGGCGAAGACGTCGACTCCGCGCTCGGCCGCCTCGCGGGCGGTGATCAGGCTGCCGCCCCGCTCGCGGCTCTCGATCACGACCACCACCTCCGACAGCGCCGCCAGGATCCGATTACGCTGCGGGAAGCGGAACGCATCGGGTTTCGTGCCCGGCGGCCACTCCGACAGGACAACGCCGCGCTCGGCCACCTCACGCCAGAGCGAGTGGTGACGTCGCGGATACGGGAGATCGTGCCCGTTCGCCACGATGGCCACGGGTCCGGGCCCGTCGGAGGAGAGGACGCCTCGGTGCGCTGCGCCGTCGATGCCGAGCGCAAGGCCCGACACGACCGCCACGCCGGCGTCGGCCAGTTCGCGCCCGAAACGTGCAGCGGTCTGGCCGCCACGGCGAGTCGGGTTCCGCGTCCCGACGATGCCGACCCGACGCCGGTCGAGCGCCGCCATGTCGCCATGGGCGAACAGGACGGCCGGCCGCTTCGGATCGTCGATCAGGAGCGGCGGATACAGGTCGTCGAGCGGGAGGAGGATCTGGACGCTCAGTTCGGCGCACCACTCCCCCATCCGTTCGGGCGTCATCGTGCGACCGGCCTCGGCCCACTGACCAGCGAGATCGCCGGACCGGCCGAAGGTGGCGGCGATCGCCTTGCTCGGTGCGATCTCGCCGAGCGCCATCGCGACCGCTTGACGAGGGCTACGACCTGACTGCAGCGCAACCAGGCGGGCCGTGGTCATGTTCGGTAGCGCAGCAAGAGCCGCCACGCATCGGCGATCGTCGTCGGTCCACCGGCCGCTCGAACAGTTGAGCGACAGACCGGGCAGCGAGTCGTTCGCAGCGTTCATGCCGCTCTCCCCGAATCGAGCGACCGGACGACACGGGTCCGCAGGTTGAGCGCCAGTGCGACCGTTGCCTCGTCGATGACCTCGTCGCCGTGCGGCGTCAGGTCGGCGAGGGTCCGAGCGACGCGTCGAACCCGGTGGTAACCCCGACCGCTCAGGCCTCGATTCTCGATCTCGTCTCGCAACACGGCGAGCGCAGCGGGTGTGAGCGGGGCCACCTCGTCGAGGTCGCGCGCTGCCAGGTCGCTGTTGAGATGACCTTGGCGCGCCGTGGCGCGATCTCGGGCCACAGCGACGCGTTCGGCGACCACCCGGGTCGATTCGCCTGGCTGTCCGCTCACCAGGTCGTCGACCGCCGGCCGCTCGACTCGCACACGCAGGTCGAAGCGATCGAGCAACGGCCCCGACACCCTGCCCGAGTATTTGCTGAGCCGGACCGACCCGCACTCACAGTCGCCCGGCCGATTCCCCTCCCCACACGGGCACGGGTTCATCGCCGCCACCAACTGGAATCGCGACGGGATCGTCGTGTGCAGCGCCGCACGCGCCACCCGGACCGTGCCGTCTTCGAGGGGTTGGCGGATCGTGTCCATCACCTTCGGGGTGAACTCGGGCAGTTCGTCCATGAAGAGGACTCCGTGATGCGCAATCGAGATCTCGCCCGGTCGGAGGTCGTTCGAACCGCCGCCGACGATCGACACGGACGAACTGGTGTGGTGCGGCGCCCGATACGGAGGCCGCACGACGAGACCCGACGGCGGCAACTGCACACCCGCCGCCGAATGGATCATGGTGACCTCGAGCGCCTGCTCGCGATCGAGCGACGGCAACAGCCCGGGAAGCCGCGCTGCCAACATCGTCTTCCCCGACCCCGGCGGGCCGACGAACAGGCAGTGATGACCACCCGCAGCAGCGATCTCGAGAGCGTGACGTGCCATCGGTTGCCCGACCACGTCGGCCAGGTCGGGTTCGTGACGCAGGCTCGCGATCGGCCGATCGACGTCGTGGTCGGGCCACGGGGCCTCGTCGGCGAAGACGCCGATCAGTTCCCGGATGCTGGCGACCGGGTGGACACGCCCTCGGGCGACCACCAGCGCCTCGTGTGTGCTCTGCACCGGAACCACGAGATCGAGGTCGTCGAGCGCGCCCGACATCGGCGCGACTCCCGGCACCCCACGGATCGAGCCGTCGAGGCCGACCTCGCCGAGGAAGGCGAGCCCCCGAATCGCATCGACCGGAATCTGGTCGGACGCAGCGAGCACCCCGACCGCGATCGCGAGATCGAGCGCCGACCCTGACTTGCGCTGGCGAGACGGGGCGAGGTTGACCGTGATCTTGATGTCGGGCCAGCTCCCACCCGACGACATGACGGCCGCCCGCACCCGGTCGCGCGACTCGCGAATCGATTCGTCGGGGAGGCCGACGACGTGGAAGCCCGGCAAGCCCTTCGCCACGTGGACTTCGACACTGACGGGGACGCCCTGGGCGCCGACGATGACGGCGGATGGGATGGATGCGAACACGCGGCCTCCTGGATCATGACGACTGGCTGATCGAGGAGGGACGATGCGTGGCCCCACGACACGGATACGAGCACGAACCTACTCAGGGGGTGTCGCAGAGTTCCCCGAGCGCCGCCCCGTCACCGTGGTGAGCTGGCATGATCGTCGCTGTGAACATGTCGGCATCGAACACGAACCGGTCGGCGACACTGCTCGCATCGGCCGCCCTCGTGGTCGTCGCCGGCACCCTCACGTCGTGTTCCGACGACGCCGAACCCGCAGGAGACGCCTCACGCTTCTGCGGCGAGATCCAGGCGAACGCCGCCGAGATCACCGCACCGGTACTCGACGACGCCAGCGACATCGAACCGCTGGTCCAGCTCTACCGCGACATCGCCGAACTGGCCCCGTTGTCGATCGAGCAGGACTGGGATCAGTTGGTGCTCAACCTGGAGACGGCGAGCACCGTGGTCCCGGGCGACTCCGAGTCGGAGCAGCGCGTCATCGCCGAAGCACTCCGCTCGGAGAAGTCGGCCGTGGCCGTGCGCGACTGGCTGATCACGAACTGCGAGGTCGACATCGGCCCTGTCGACACCATTGCCCCGCAGGGCAGTTGATCAGAGGATCTCGCCGCGCTTCAGGATGACCGAGTCGCAGAGGCCGTAGTCCTTGGCCTCTTCGGCGGTGAACCAGCGGTCACGCTCGGAGTCGGCCTGGATGTCGGCGATGTCCTTGCCGGAGTGGAACGCAATCAGTTCAGCCATCCGCTTCTTGGTGTACCGGAGCTGCTCGGCCTGGATCTGGATGTCGGACGCCTGGCCGCGCAAGCCAGCGAGCGGCTGGTGCATCATGACGCGAGCGTTGGGCAGCACGTAGCGCTTGCCGTCGGCGCCGGCCGTGAGCAGGAACTGCCCCATCGAGGCCGCGAGTCCGAGACAGACGGTGGCGACGTCGCACCCGACGAACTGCATCGTGTCGTAGATCGCCATTCCGGCGGTGACGGATCCGCCGGGGCTGTTGATGTACAGCCAGATGTCGGCGTTGGGGTCTTCGCCTTCGAGGTACAGGAGCTGTGCGCAGATCTGGTTCGCGATGTCATCGTTCACATCGGAGCCCAGCATGACGACCCGGTTCTTCAACAGACGGTCGAAGACCGCCGAGCGTGGGTCGAATCCGGCTTCGAGTGCGTTCGGGGTTGACGTCGGGTCTGACATGGCGACATGCTACCGGTGCGAATTTCGGAGTACGGTTCGGTCGATGTCCGTGACTGCTTCCTTCCAGCCCGATCGCGTTCGGGCAGGCGCGGGCGAGATCGCTGCGCTGGCACTCCACTTGCAGAACAACACCGACGCCGAGCGCATGGTCACGCTGCGCGCCGGGGGCGATCTGGCCGCTCAGACCGTGCTCCAGAGCGAGACGATCTACCTCGACCCCAACGAGCACTTCGAGGTGACGGTGATCGTCGACGCGGGCAGTTCGCTCGTCGCCGGGTCACATGACTGCGTGATCGATGTGGTCGACAACAACGACACCACCAGCGCCTCGGCGACCATCGACATCGACGCTTCGGCAGCCTGGACGGCACGGCTCGACCCCGCCCGCTCGATGTCGGGTTCGGCCGGCCGCCACAAGGTCGCCATCGAGAACGCCGGCAACACCCCGGTGACCGTCGAACTGGCAGCGACCACCACCGCCGACGTCGCGAGCGAGATCGCCGCACCTGCCGTCAGCGTCGACCCGGGCAAGACCGCCAAGGTCGAGGTTCGGGTCACCCCGTACAGCCGGTTCTGGAGTGGCGCGCCGGTCGACCATCCGTTCACGGTGCACACCGTCGGCGGCGACGGTTCTCGGAGCAATCTCGACGGCGTCTACGAGCAGGGTCCGCGTATCCGTCCGTGGGTCGCGCCTGCGCTCGCCGGATTGCTCGGAGCGCTCGCGATCGGAACTCTCGCCTGGTTCACGCTCCTCAAGCCCTCGGTCGAAGACATCGCACGTGAGGAGGCCACCCTCCTCGACGCCGCTCAAGACGCGACCATCGACGAACGGGTCGACGAAATGCAGGCAGCGGCTCTCGCTGCCTCCGAACTCCCGCTCGGCCAACCCGCCGACGTCCAACTCCAAGTCGTCGCCCGCCCCAGCGAGTCGGGCACCGCCGGCCAGATCCTCAACCAGAGCGGTGCCGGTCGTCGTCTCTCGATCACCGACGTCGTCTTCCAGAACCCGACGGGCGCCGTCGGTCGGTTGCAGTTGATCCGCCAGGTCGGCAGCGAGCCCGACGCCGGCGAAGACGACGTGCTGCTCGATCAGGAGATGGCCAACTTCCGCGACCTCGACTTCCACTTCGTGGCGCCGTTCAGCATCGAGGGGGGCCAGACGATCGTTCTCCGTGCGGTCTGCGACACCCCCGGTCCCGGGACCGAGCAGTGCGAGGCCTCGGCGACCATCGTCGGTTTCGTCGACGACGTCTGATTCGGCGAAGAGCGCTCGACAACCCCGCGATCCGGGTCAGCGACCGACGCTGGGGCCGACCCCGTCGAGTACGTCGGGGCTCGACCGGTCGCTGGTGCTCGTCACCACCATCGCGGCCGTGACCTCGGCGAATTGATCGACGATGCCGTCGACCGAGGCGCGGATCGGACCCTGCGGGGTGTTCGGGAGCACGACGATCGGGATGTCGAAGGTTCCGGCCTCGTCGACGACGATTGCCTGGTCGACGATGTCGTCGAGGAGCGACAGGCTGACGGTCACACCGGTCGGGAAGCCCGAACCGCGCAGCGTGACGACCTGGCCGACCGTGGCGACTCCGGGGACGACCTGGAGCGTGGGCGGCGGTGCACCCACGCCGGACACCGTCGCCACGATCTCGCCGCCGCCGACGAGTGACGCCGTCAGTGCGATCGTTTCGGCACCCTCAGCCGACGGGGTGAATGCCACGTCGACAGTGCATCGGCCGGCCGCCGGAATGGAGGACGCGCAGGTCGTCGACACGATCTCGAAGGAGGAGTCCACGGCCGCCGCCGCCTCGAGAACGACACCCGAGATCGAGACCGATGACGGCGACGAGTTGACGAGGTCGATGGTCGCGGTGCGACGACCCGCTCCGGCGATGGTCGGCGCGAACTCGAAGGTGCTCGGGCTGAAGTCGACGCCGTCGCCCGGCACGGTCGTGGTCGTCGTCGTGGTGTTTCGGGTGCGGCCGCCCGTCGTCGAGCCGCTCGTGGTCGTCGTGCGCCGGCCAGTCGTCGTCCCGCCGGCCGTCGTCCCACCCGTCGTCGTCCCGCCGGCCGTGGCCCCGCCTGTCGTCGTCCCACCGGTCGTGGCCCCGCCTGTCGTCGTCCCACCGGTCGTGGTCCCGCCTGTCGTCGTCCCACCGGTCGTGGACGTCGCCACGGTCGTGGTCGTGGCCGCCGTGGCGGGCACATCGGGCGCGCCGAGCGCCACGACGTCGGTGGTCGCCATCGTCGCGGGTGTGCTGGAGGAGAGAAGCGTCACCACACCGAACGCATCCTCGAAGAACTCGACCGTGAACTCGATCGTGATCGAGCACGTCGACCCGGGCCGGATCGTGGGCACGCACGTCGTCGACGTGATGCGGAACGGATCTTCGACCTCGACGGACGCCACACCGATACTTGCGGGGCCGTCGTTCGTGAAGGTCACCGTGCTCGACAAGACCTCGCCGATGTCACCCGACCCGAGGTCGAACGTGTCGGAGGCGAAGGTCGCAGCGCTCGCACGCACCGAGATCGAGATGTCGGTCTCCGGTGCGTCGTCGCGACTCTGGACGTCGGCCACGATGGTTGCACCCACCCGGTCGAGATCGACTCCGGCAACCGTGGGTGAAGCGAGGTCGTCGAGTGTCGACGTCTCGGTCACGTCGAAGGGCACGTCACCGCCGCCGAGCCAGGAGGTCACCCGGATCGAGTCGTCGGATTCGTATGAGAGGTGAGCGCCGTCGGCGCTGATTCGGGGGTTCGTCGCTCCGATCGCCAGCCTGTTCAGAAGCGATGAGGGGTTCTCTCGATCGAGGATCGACACTCCGAGCACGTCCTGGAACGCCACGACCCGTCCGTCGCCCGAGATGGTCGGTTCGACGGCGCTCATCTGGAGCGGAGCGATCACGCCTGCATCCCACGTGGACAACCCGAGTGTGCGGATGTCCGCAGGATCGGACCCGGCCGAGAACACGATGACCGTGCCGTCGTCGGAGATGTCGAGGCCACCGTCGACGAAGACGTCGGCCGAACTGCCGGCACCGTCGAATCGATGGGTCTCGATGTACCCGCCGGTCGTCGAGCGGACGAATCGGATGACGTCGTTGCCGTCGGTGACGGCCAGCACGCTGCCGTCGAGCGACAGCACGGCGGCCGAAGCGTCGACGGCGCCTGCCAGCGCGATCGTCACTGGAGCGGCCGGAGCTGCGCATCGGTCGACGATGCGCACTTCTGCGGGAACCTCGACATCTGCGGCCTGGGCGATCATCTTCCTGCTCACGATCACCGCGACGCCCCCGACGTCACGCACCACGTCCGGCCGCGCGATGGCGGTCGTCGATGACGTGGTGCTGGCAGCAGGGGTGGTGGTGGCGACCACGCCCGACCCGGCGTCGGCTTCGGCTTCGGCTTCGGCTTCGGCTTCGGCGGATGATGGATCGGACGAGGTCGGAGTTGCGGTCGTCGGAGTTGCGGTCGTCGGAGTTGCGGTCGTCGGAGTTGCGGTGGTGGGAGTTGCGGTGGTGTCGGTCGGCGGCTCCGTCGTCGACGTGGTGGTCGGGTCGACTGGTGCGGCCACTCCCGGGACGATGTAGCTGACGAGGCACCCGTTGCCGCTGATGCGGGGGTCACTCACGCCAGCAGGAAACGCGCCGACGAGCGGCGACGTGGTTCCGACGAGTCGATTGTGGACCTGGATGGATGCGGCTCCGAACGCATCGACCGAGCGGAAGACGACGATGTTGCCGTCATCGGATACCACCGGGAGCGAGTCGGTTCCGGGGCTGGCGATCGCTTGGGCGGGTGGGGTCTGGGCGCCTCCGGGCGCGCCGACGACGTTGACCGCAACCGCCGCGGTCAGCAACAGGGCTCCGGCGGCGCCCGCCCGAGTCCGCTTGGACATCATCAGCCCAGGCTACTCCGCCCGCGCGAGCACCAGGTAGCGGCCGCATGACGGTTTCCGGGGGGGGTCGAATCGGGGCGAACCCGGAGCGACACGCCCGGCGATCAGCGCGTGACGCCGCTGATCACGAGACCGACACGCTCGGTCGGAGCGAACCGGCCCCCGGCCGTCCCATCGGCGCCTCCGGTGTGCAGGAGTCCGGCGAGACCCGACGCACCGGTCGGGCTTGCGTCGAAGCCGGCTTCGTGCGCCAGACGGTGCGCCTCGATCACGTTCGCCTCGCTCGCCACGACCGATCCGCCACCGGTTCGCCGAACGGCCCCGAGCACGCCGATCCAGTCGTATGTCTCGTCGTCGAGGATCCCGTCGGCAAGCGAATGCGGGTCCTGCCACGGCACCATGATCTCGGACCACCGCCGCCCCGGAGCGTCGACGCCGGTGCTGGCCGCCAACGCCCGATCGAACGGCGCGCACCCTTCCGTCTGCACCGCGATCAGTGGCGCAGAGACACCGCTCTCGACCAGGCCGGCGCCCAGACACGCGGCGAATGCACCGCCGCCGACCTGCACGAACATCGCACCGAGGCGGCCGGGCCCGTCGGAGGCGATCGTCTGGTCGGCGATCTCCCAGCCGATCGTGCGCCCACCGTCGAGACTGAGCGCGTTCTCGGGGCCCTGGACGGTGAACGGCACCGCCCCGGCGTCGACGGCTTCGCGAAAACGCAGCATCGCCGGGTCGCCGGGTGGGTCGTCGACGCGGCGCTCGCAGCGGTGCGTGGTGGCACCGAGTGCGTCGAGTCGGTCGCCGAACCCATTGCTCATCCAGGTCGGTACGTAGACGTCGATCGGCCATTCGGCGGCTCGGGCCAGCGTTGCGGCGGCGAGCGCTGCGTTGCCGCACGACGCAATGGCGAGTCGTGGCCGCTCACCCGACAGGCCCAGCACCTCCATCGCCCGCAGATGCAACAGGATCGAGAAGAGGTGGCGCGCCTTCTGGCTTCCGCCCACTCCCCTGGTCTCGTCCTTGGCCCACACGCCGCCGTCAGCAGCGAAGCCCAGTCGCTCCGACAGGACGCTCGACCGCTCGAACGGGGTGGTCACGAAGCCGACCCCGTCGACACGCCGAATCGCCTCGTCGAGTGAGCCGACGAGTTCGATCCGCTGATCGTGAGACATGCCGTGAACAGCCGCGATGGCCGCCCACGCCAACCGATGGTCGTGAGCGACGAAAGGATGATCCGACGGCTCGCTGCCGGGCGCCGCCCCGGACCTCGTCGCCGCCTCGCTCCACACAGCCGAGCGCAGCGCGGCGACGTCGGAGGGCTCGCCAGGCGAGTCCGTCACGACACCGAGGACATGATGTCGATCGTCGGCGGTCGAGTTCGGGCATCGCCACGGAGCCGTCTCGTCGAGGCCGACGCGTTCGCCGCAGACCACGCACGCCCAACCCGTCACCAGGTGAGGGAAGTGGTGGTCGGGCGAGCCGGACATCTGACGGCGCGCCTCAGCCGGCGGCGACGCGGCCGTTGAAGTCGTCGATCATGTCGTCCCACACGCCGACGTAGCGCCGCAGCCCGCGCCAGAACTCCTGGGAACGGCGAGCCTCGAACATCTCGAACGGCGTGCCCTGCTGCTCGACCCACGTGTAGTAGCCCAGGTTGAAGATTCGGCGACGCTCGGCCTCGGTGCAGTCGATCATGTTCTCGGTGCCGGCACCCACGAGGTGTTCGCCGACGGCGGCGGCAGCGTCGGTGGCCGTGAACTCGTTGCCGTAGCGCGTGGCCAGGAGTTTCGCCCGCTCGCTCGGGTACAGCGCGGCACCGTCGGTGGCAACGGTGATGAGCGCCTGGTCGGGGCCGAGGTCGAGCAACTTCGCGGTCTTGATCGCAGCGAGCGTGTTGCAGATCGCCGAGAACCCGAAGTGTTCGAGCGAGGCGATCAGTTCGTGGCTGAGCCCCTTCGACTGTGCGAGGTACGCACGCCCGGCGTCGGTGTTGAACGTGGCGTCGAGTTCGTCGGTCGCACGATCGGACACTGCGACGACGACGTCGGTGTTCATCACGTTGTGGATCAGCGGGATGTGCTTGTCGCCGATGCCCTGGATGTTGTGCTCGCCGTACCCGTTCTCGAGCATCGTGGGGCATTCGAGCGCTTCGACGGCGACGATCTTGGAGCCGTAGTCGTCTTTCAGCCGATCACCCGCAGCGATCGTGCCGGCTGATCCGGTCGCCGAACTGAACGCGGCGAGTTCGATGTCTCTGCCGTCCTTCTTGAACTGCTCGCGCACGGTCTCGAACACGTGGCCGAGCGCCCGACCGGTGACGTTGTAGTGGCCGAGGTGGTTGCCGAACTCGGAGAACTGGTTGAGGATGAAGTTGCCGGGGTCCTTCTGCAACTCGTTGCAGGCGTCGTAGATCTCCTTGACGTTCGACTCGGTGCCGAACGTCTTGATGACGTCTTCGTCAGGGTTCGCACACCAGCGGTCGAGCCAGTCGAAGCGTTCCTGGCTCATGCCTTCGGGCAGAATCGCGACGCCCCGGCTCGCCATGATCTTCGAGATCGCGATACCGCCTCGGGCGTAGTTGCCGGTCGACGGCCAGACGGCGCGATGCACCGTCGGGTCGAACTGGCCGGTCACGACGCGCGGAGCGAGGCACGAGTACGCGGCGAGCACCTTGTGGGCCGTGATCATCGGGAAGCGGTCGCCGAACACGACGATGATCGGGCTCTCGACGCCCGTCAGCTCCGGCTGGAGCACCACGTGCTCGGGCACGTCGACCCGGTTGCCGGCGAGGTCGTTGTACCAGTGGACTCGCCACAGGTTGCGGGCGTCGGGCCCGTGCAGGTCGGCATCGCCCACCTTGGCGTCGTGGTCGAACGAGCTCGGGTCGGCCAACTCCGAGAACTTCGGCAGCGTGATCCCCTGCTCCCGGAATCGCTGCACGCTGTTCGCGATCGCCCCCTCGTCGACGACCCGATCGGCGAGACCGAACTGGTTCTCGAGGGCGTCGGCGTTGAGGGTCGCTGCGGGCGTGTCGATCGCTGTCACCCGGGCATTCTGTCAAGGTTTCGCAGCGGTCATGCGACCGTCCTGACGAATCGTCCGCCACGGATCGCCGCGCATCACCGCAACGACCCACGGCGCTCCGGAAGGCGGTCAGTACGGGCCGTCAGAACGGGCCGTCAGAACGGGCCGTCAGAACGGGCCGTCAGAACGGGGGTCAGAACGGGCGGTCGCCCGGCGGCTCGGTACTCGGGCCCACGTGGGAGTCGAGCCAGCCGCACACGTCGGCGGCACCGGCCCACACGTCTCTCACACGGCGCTCGGCCTGTCTCGTGTGGATCCACTTCGGCGCTCCGAAGTTCTTCGACACCAGCAATCCCTTGAGGCGGAGCAGTTCGATCCGCGGGTGGTCGCGGTCGTAGCCCCGCGGTGCCGTTTTCAGCTCGCCGGTCGCGCCGACCTCGAACTTCGACGTCTTCGCCGCCCCGACGAGTCGCTCGATCTCGGCGCCGGAGGCGTCGGCGACGACGGCAGCGCGAAACCGCCGCAGCTGGTCTTTGGCCATGGCGTAGTACCCGGCGCCGACCATCAGGCCGTCACCCGAGAACTGGACGTAGTACCCGCTCCCCGCCTCGAGTTCGCCGTAGGCACCCTGGTGCGTCTTGTACGGCGGCTTGTTCTTGGAGAATCGCAGATCGTTGTGGGGCCGGAACAGATGGAACGGGCCGAACTCGCCGAGCGATTCGGCCAGCTCGGTCATCGGCGTCTTGACATGCTGGACGAAGCGGTGCTTGTTCTCCGTCCAGAACGCCCTCGAGTTGTCGGCGGCGAGTTGCTCGTAGAACTCGATCCCCTCGATCGGAAATCCCGTGAACGCCATCCCCCGATCGTAGACGCCTTCGATCAGCCCATCGGTACGTCAGACGCCGATCGACAGGGAGCCGGCGGCGTCGATCAGGAAGTTCGCTTCACCCGATGAGAACACACAGACCGTGCCGGTGGCCGAGAGCTTGACCAGCGTCGCGTTCGCAGCGTTCGCGCCGGCGAGGAAGTTCAGTGTCGAGGCATTCGGCACCGCGTCGCCGCACGGGTGCAGCGTGGCGAAGCCATTGGTCGCTGCGCCCGCGACGGTGAGGTTGAGCAGTGCCGTGTCGGCACCCACCGGTACGCCGCCGCGGCCGGCGATCCAGACTTCGATCGAGTCGCCCGCACCGAGTCGGCCGTCGCCCAGCGCCAGTTCGTCGACGGTCCGAGCGTTCGACGACGTACGGGTGTCGAGGAGTCGGTCGGGCTCGAAGGTCTCGACGGTCGATCCCGACCCGACGTAACCGGCCACGTCGAGCAGCAGGTCGGTCGAGCGGGACGTGAACACACAGATGGTGCCGGCTTCCGAGATCGGGACCATCGCGGCGTTGGCGACCGTCTGCCCTCGCGAGAAGTTCAGCGAGGACGCATTCGGGACCTCGTCGGTGCAGGGGAAGACGGTGGCGAAGCCGCCGTTGTCGGGGCGGACCGCGGTCAGGTTGATCAGGACGCCGTCGACAGCCTCGGCCGCCGGAATGCCATTTCGCTCGCTGATCGTCACCGTGGCCACACCACCGGCCGACGTCCGTCCGCCACGCTGCTCGGCTGCATCGAAGGTGGAGCCGGCGGCGCGCGTGTCGAGGAATCGAGCGGGCGTCTGCGGCACCACGGCCGAGCCGGCCGGCACGTAGGCGACCACGTCGACGGCGTAGTTCGACAGCGCGGAACCGGTCAGGCACACCTCGCCGTCCTCCGTGAGCGGCACCATGATCGAGTTCGCGATCGTGACACCGTCGACGAAGTTCAACGCCGACGCCGTCGGCACGTCTTCGGTGCACGGGTAGAGCGTTGCAAAGCCCGCGGTGCGCGGGCGGATCGCCGTGAGGTTGAGTTCGGCGGCGATCGCGTCGTCGTCGACTCCGCCTCGGCCTGCCACGACGAACCTGACCACGTCGTCGGCGCCGACTCGACCTTCTCCCTGCGACTCGCTGTCGATGGTCTCGCCCGATGATCGCGTGTCGAGCAGTCGACCGGGTTCGACCGACACGACGTCGAGCCCCTCGGCGATCGGCTCGGGAACGTCGGGCTCACCGACGACGATGGTCGTGGTGGTCGTCGGTGCGACGAACGGCGGCTCGGTCGTCGGCGGCGCGGTGATGGGCGGAGTGGTCGACGCCGGAGCGGTCGTGGTCGGCGCGACGACCGGCGCATCGGCGATGTCACGCAACAGCACGAGCCGGTTGTCGTTCGTCGGGATCACCACAGCACCGCTGGCGCTGATCTTGGTCTTCTCGTCGAGGAAGGCGAGGTCACCGCGCAGGACGGCACTGTTGTCGACCGACACGACACCGTCGTGGTTCCCAGGCGTACCGAGGGTGACGGCACCTTGTCCCAGGTCGGGGCTCCACACCACATAGCGTCCGGTCGTCCCGACCAGAGGCTGGACACTGCCGGAACCGACGTTGGCCGCTGTGGAAGCACCGACGTGACTGTTACTCGATCCGACCGGGCCGACGATCCCGGCCGTGCCGCTCCCGCGGGTGGTGGCCCCACGTCCACCGCCCCACAGCGGGCTCATCGTGACGAAGTTCGCGTCGCTGAGTTCGATGGCGAACCCGCTGCCGACACGGTCGTTCGCAGAGGTCCCGTACAAGCTGTTCGCGGTCGACACCGGCCCGGTGGTCGGATCGCTCCCACTCACCCAGGTGACGGCACCGGAGCTCAGCCGATCGTCGTCGATCCTCCACTGCGGGCTCATGACCACCGCTGCACCACCGCCGAGCGGAACCAGACCGTTCGAGCCCACCCGATCCTGCTTGCTGCTTCCGACGAGCGAGTTGTCGGGCGACACGGTGTCCTCGACGGGACCGCTTCCGCTCTGCCAGGTCACGGCGCCCGCCTGCTGAATCTCTCCGACCGGATCGTTCCACTCCGCGCTGAGCACGGCGAAGTCACCGTCACTCAGTGCGACGACACCACGCGACCCGACCTGGTCCCGGAACGACGTACCGGTCAGGCTGCCGCTCGACGTGATCAAGCCGGTCGGTCGATTCGGACTCGCGAGTTCGCCGCTGAAAACCCGGACGATCCCGACGTCTTCGACGAGGATCTCGTCGTCGGGATCGGTGATGTCCCACCCCGGATCGGTGAAGACGAAGTTGCCGTTCGTCAGCGGTACCACGCTGCGATAGCCGAGGTCGGCCGTCTCGGCGTCGTAGGCGCTGTCCTGCAACGTCAGGGCGCCGGTCGGCGGCATTGCTCCGTCGATGAGTGTGAGAGCGGCGAATCGGCTCTCGTCGGCGTTCTGCGCCGTCGGGCTGTGGATCACGAGGTTGCCATTGCTCAGCGCGTAGACGCCTCCTGAACCGGCACGGTCGCCCGTCCGGTTCCCGACGAGGCTGTTGGCGGCCGAGATCGACCCGTCGAGACCCGCGGACCCGTCGATCACGGTGACGGCGCCACGGCCACCATCCCAGTCGGGCGTTGCGACCACGACGTCGCCGTTGGTCAGTTCGGTGATGTGTTCGGGGAAGGGGACGACTGCGCCCGTCGGACCTCCAGAGAGTCTGGTCGACGAGACATGCCCGCCAACGGCTCCGTCGCCCCAGAAGATCACTCCGCGGCTGGCCGAGTTGTGCGTGACGACGTAGTTCCCGTTGTCCAATGCCGTGGTCGAGACGAAGGTTCCCCCGGTGTTGAAGATGCTGTTCGCCGAGCTGATCCGCCCCGATACGCCACTGTTGCCATCACCCCACGTGATGGCGAGTTCGGGCTGCAATACGGCTTCGGCTGCCGTGACGACGTAGTTGCCGTTCGCGAGCAGCGTCGCTGAGGTGAAGAAGAAGTTGAAGGGAACGTTCCCGACGAGACTGTTCGATTCGTTCACCACACCGCTGAAACCGGTCTCACCGTTGATCCAGGTGACTGCCCCGGCCGCTCCGACACCGTCGGAGTTGGCCACGTTGGGGCTGATGACGATCACGTTCGAGTTGCCGACTTCGAGGAAGCCGCCGCTGCCGACGCGGTCCCCCACCATGGACCCGGTGAGCGTCGAGATCAATCGGTCGGTGTCGCCGTCGTACAGGTGCACCGCACCCACGTCGGCCTGGTCACCGACATCGAAGCCGGGGTCGTCGGTGATGTAGTTGCCGTTGCCCAGTACCAGGACCTGTTCGCCGAAGCGTTGACTGCCGGCCGGTCCCGTGACGATTCGGACGTCGACGACTGCACTCGACTGAGCGGAGGTGGTCGCCGCCGTGACAGCGACGGCGGACGACACGAGAAGTACTCCCGCGATCGATCCCATCAACATCCGCCTACGACCGCTCATCGTGTATTGATATCACTCTCTGCACCCATCGACAACGGCGACGGGCGCGACGGCGACGGTGGCCCCCGATTTACGCTGGCAAATCCGACTGGGCTGACTGGTTCGGGCGTCAGGATCCGACCAACGACAGCGTCGCTGCCTGCGGCTCGATGCGGCGCGAGCTCCCCCGGTCGACCGGTTCATCCGACCGGGTCGAACATGTGGGCCGGCGCTGCGCCAAGCGAGGCGCGACCTCCCCAGATCGACCGGTTCGGCGACCGGGTCGAACATGTGAGCCGGCGCTGCGCCAAGCGAGGCGCGACCTCCCCAGATCGGCCATGTCGCCATCGAGGCGTCAGCCCTCGCACGAGCGATCGGAACGAACGGCCTCGCTTCCGGCGACCGGTGCGCACCGCTACTGTCGGAGACATGGCAGATCTCTTCCTCGGTGGCGCACTCGACCCGGCAACCCACGAGCGGGTGACCGAGGACGCGTCGAGCCACATCTCGGTCGCGACCGACAAGCTCACCACGCACGGCGTCATCGTCGGCATGACCGGGTCGGGCAAGACCGGCCTCGGCGTGATCGTGATCGAGGAGGCCCTGCGCGCCGGTCTCCCCGTCATCGCGATCGACCCCAAGGGCGACCTCACCAACCTCTGCCTCACGTTCCCAGATCTCGCCCCGAACGACTTCCGGCCGTGGGTCGACGACGCGCAGGCGAAGAACGCCGGCAAGACGCCCGACGAGTTCGCTGCCGACCAGGCCGCACTCTGGACCAAGGGCCTGGCCGGATGGGACCTCACCGGCGCCGACATCGGCGCACTGCGGGCGAAGACCGACTTCACCATCTACACCCCGGGCTCGCAGGCCGGCATCCCGATGAACATCGTCGGTTCGCTCCAGGTCCCGGCCGACATGAGCGACCCCGAGGTGGTCGGCGACGAGATCGAGGGCTACGTCACCGGCCTCCTCGGCCTCGTCGGCGTCGAAGCCGACCCGCTGTCGAGCCGCGAGCACATCTTGCTGTCGAATCTCATCAACCATTCGTGGAGCGAGGGCAAGGCGCTCGATCTGATGACCCTCGTCGGGATGATCGCGTCGCCGCCCATCCGCAAGCTCGGCGTCTTCGAGCTCGACCAGTTCTTCCCCGAGAAGGACCGCATGAAGCTGGCGATGCAACTGAACGGCCTGCTCGCCTCCCCGGCCTTCGCCGCCTGGGCCGCCGGCCCGCCGCTCGACATCGACTCGATGATGTTCGACGCCAATGGCAACGCCCGCTGTGCGATCGTCAGCACCGCGCACCTGTCCGACGACGAGCGTCAGTTCGTCACCTCACTCATCCTCTCCAAGGTCGTCACGTGGATGCGCCGCCAGTCGGGCACCACCGACCTGCGGGCGATGCTGTACATGGACGAGGTCGCCGGCTACCTCCCACCCACCGCCAACCCGCCGACGAAGAAGCCGATCATGCTGCTGATGAAGCAGGCGCGCGCCTTCGGCGTCGGCGTCGTGCTGTCGACGCAGAACCCGGTCGACATCGACTACAAGGCCATCTCGAACGCCGGCACCTGGATGATCGGCCGGCTCCAGACCGATCGTGACAAGGCCCGCCTGCTCGACGGCATGTCGTCGGCATCGGGCGGTGTCGACGTCGGGGCGATCGGCGACACCATCTCGGGCCTCGGCAAGCGCGAGTTCATGTTGCGCCGAGCCGGCAAGGACCAGCCCGAGGTGTTCACGACGCGCTGGGCGATGTCGTACCTGCGCGGACCGATGACGCGTGATCAGATCGAACAGCTCATGGACTCCGAGCGCGTCACCGCCGAGACCGCCGCCGCCCCCACAGCGAGCAGCGGCGTCGCCGGTCAGGCGACTCCGGTCCCCGGCTCGGCCGCACCCGAGCCGACGCTCGGCACCGACGAGAGCGCCGTGATGCCCGACATCGCCGACGGCACGGCGGTCCGGTATGCCGATGTCGCATCGCCGTGGCTCTCTGACGTCGGCGGCGACTCACGCGGAACACGTCTCGCCGCCGCAGCCGTCGCACGCGTCAACCTGCGCTACGACGAGACGAAAGCCGACCTCGTCCACGACGACGAGTTCGAGTGCGTCCTGTTCCCTCTCGGCGAACAGGTCGACGCCTCCCAGATGGTGCAGGTCGACTACGACGACCGCGATCTCTGCGCCGATGCGCCCGCCGGAGCCGTGTACCGGCTCACCGACGCCAAGATCGCCAACAAGACCTACTGGACCGGTGTCCAGAAGGCCATCAGGGACCAGTTGGTCCGCACCTCGACGGTCGACATCTCCGTGAACAAGGAGATGAAGCTCTACGGACGGCCCGGCGAGTCGGCCGACGACTTCGAGCAGCGATGCCAGAAGCTCGCCGAGGACGAGGCCGACGCCGAGATCGCCAAGCTGCGCGACAAGTACGAGTCCAAGGCCAAGCGGCTGCGTGATCAGATCGACGCACTCGACGACAAGCTCGAACTGCTCGAGGAGCAGTCGAAGAGCAAGCGCAACTCCGAGCTGCTGTCGACAGCCGGCTCGGTCATCGGCGGACTCCTCGGTGGAAGGAAGTCGCTCGGCAGCATGTTCGGAAAGGCCGGCAGCGCCGCACGACGGCGCGGCACCACCAAGGCTGCCGGCGAGCGCATCGACGCTGCCGAGAACAAGCAGGAACGCCTCGCCAACGACCTCGAGGATCTCGAAGCCGAACTGAGCGACGAGATCGCCGAGATCGAAGACCGGTGGATCGAGACCGCCGGCGAGACGACCGAGTTGAGTGTCGGACTCGAAGCGTCCGACGTCAAGATCGCGCAGATCTCACTGACGTGGCTCCCGGTCAGTTGAGCGGCTGAGCGAGAGGAACGTCGATCGCAGCGAGCAGAGAGCCACCGAACAGCACCTCTTCGGCGACTTCGACCGGATTCGGTCGAGCCAACAGGAAGCCTTGGCCCTGGGTGACGCCGACGTTGCGGACATAGTCCAACTGCTCGACGGTCTCGATGCCCTCGGCGACGATCTCGAGGTCGAGCGCCCGCCCGATCGTCACGATCGTGTCGATGATCGTCGAGTCGAATTCGTTGGTCGTCGCACTCATGATGAAACTGCGGTCGATCTTGACGATGTCGACCGGCAACTTCTGCAGGTAGGTCATCGACGAGTAGCCGGTGCCGAAGTCGTCGATCGCGATCTTGACGCCGAGCGCACGGATGTCGGCGAGCAGGCGGCTGGCCCGTTCGACGTCGTCGAGCAATTGCGACTCGGTCAGTTCGAGTTCGAGCAGATTCGGGTCGGCGCCCGTTGCGGCGAGAGCGAGGTCGAGGTCGGTGCGCAGGTCGCCTTCGATGAGATGACGCCCCGAGATGTTCACGGCGAGGCGCATGCCGGCACCTCGTCCCTGCGCCATCCACTCGGCGATACGCGTGCACGCGGCGTGCAGCACCCAGCGCTCGAGTTCGAAGATCAGACCCGACCGCTCGGCGATCGGGATGAACTCACCGGGCGGAACGAGGCCGACGCCGGGTCGCTCCCACCGCACGAGCGCTTCGGCACCCGACGGCATGCCGGTTGCCAGATCGGCGAGCGGCTGCAGGTACATCCGCAGTTCGTCGCGCTGGATCGCCTGACGGAGCGAGAGTTCGAGGGCTGCTTCCTGTTCGATGAGGCCCTGCAGTTCCTTGTCGAACATCTCCACGCGTCGACGACCCCGGCGCTTGGCCTGGTACACCGCAGCGTCCGCGCGTTCGATGACGGCGGTTGCATCGTCACCGCTCTCGATCATGGTCACGCCGATACTCGCCGACACGACGAAAAGCTGGTCTCCGAGTTGATACGGCTGCTCGACTTCACGGATGAGGCGCTCACCGAATGACGCGAGACGCTGTGCATCGCCGATGTCGGCAACGACCACGATGAACTCGTCGCCGCCGAGGCGCGCCACGTAGTCGATGTTGCGAATCGACCGGCCGAGTCGGTGGGCGATCTCGCGCAGCACCATGTCGCCTGCGGCGTGGCCGTGCGTGTCGTTGACGGTCTTGAAGCCGTCGACATCGAGGAACATGACGCCGGTGGTCTCAGATGAGCCGGTGACCGGAGCGGCGTCGGCAGTGTCCTTGCCGGACACGGCGCATCCCTGTCCGAGCAGCCGGTCGAGGTACTCGAACACGGCGAATCGGTTCGGCAGTTCCGTCAGGTTGTCGAGTCGCGCCTGCTCGGCCAGTCGAGATTCGCTTGCCTGTAGACGAGCGGTCAGAGCTCGCACTCGGTCCATCGACGATCGCATCGACGATCCCACGTGTCCCGGTAGTTCGATGAGTTGCTCGGACTCGCTTCCCGCGACCGTCAGATCGGCCCGGGCGAGGGCTTCCATGTGGTCTTCGACGAGCGACAGCGTCCCGGCCATCTCGTTGACCGCTCGCGTGACCTTTCGGATGTCGGTCGGCCCTCCGACCATGAGGGAATCCGCATGCAACTCACCACCCGAGATCTTCTCGGCCTGCTGGCGAAGTCGAGCCAGAGGCCGTACGAACGACACGGTCACCACCGTGGCGAAAAGGAGGGTGAACACTGCGAGCGCAGCGAGACCGAGCATCGTGATCCGGTTGCGTTCCAGCGCTGCCTCGGACGACGCTTCGATCTCCGCTCGAACCCAACCCGATTGCTCGGCGGCGAAATCGGCAACGGAGTTGAGGTACTCGAGATGGGAGAAGAGGCCCTGTGTGACCTGGAGCATCTCAGCCGTCGTGAATCCGGTTTCCGGCGCGACCTCGTTCGTGAAGGCCAGGACGGGAAGATCGGGCAGGTTCGCGTGTTCGGCACGCAGTGCGGCGATGGGAGTGAGGAACTCTCGCTCGGCGGCGTCGAGCGCATCAACGTGACGCGCCCCACCGGCGATCAGTTCGATCGCACCCTCGCCGGAACTGGCCAGGACCACTGTCGAGAAGCCGCCCATCTCCCGCCGGGCGGAGTCGACCACGTCGAGGATCAGCTCGAGTCGCTGGAGTGCGCCCGACGCGTCGACCGAGGATGCGGCGTACTCGCCGATCATCACGTCCGACGACGAGCGCAACGAGGAGACATGCGCCTGCGCTGCGTCGAAGATCCCGGTGACCTCTTCGAGCGCGAGCGATCGGTCGGCAAGGCGCTCGCGGACGTTGGCGAGCGATGCCACGACGGTGTCGTGGCGTCGGATGGCCTGCGGCGCCTCGATCACCTCGCGCAGATCAGACAGTGCAACATCGAGCCGCTCGTAGTTGTCATTGCGGAGCCCGTCGAGATCCAGACCGGTGGCCAACTTGGCTGTGTCACGCGAGATGCCGAGCTCGTCGATTCGAGCGAGACCGGCAGCGGCGGTGCGCTCCACTTCGAGTGGAACGAAAACGGCGGCGACACGGACGTCGACGTCGGCGGCATCGACGACGGCGAGGGCGCCCCTTGCCTCAATCTCGTTGCGTTCGACCTCACGGACGCTGAAGACACCGACGGCAGTGAACGGGATCAGAAGCAGCGCGAACACGTAGACCGCAAGCGGTAGCCCGCCGAGATCTCGTGTCGTAGCCATCCCTCTGTTGTCGGCGGACGCAGACACGACCTTGAGTTGACGAAACCCTGAGAAACCGTGCCGACGGTGGGACTCGAACCCACACTGCCGGCCACCTAAAGGCCGTGCCTCTGCCAATTGGGCTACGTCGGCGACGCCTCACAGGCTAGGTCCGGTCATCGGTCACGCCACGCCGCCGGGACCGACCACCATGACCGGCCGGCTGGGGCGGGTCGTCGTATCCTCTCCTGCGATGCAGCCCCCCTCCGGCGCGCCGTCTCTGGTGCCGCTGCCCCCACCCGTACCGTCGCCGCCCGGTGATCGCCGAGCGCCGGCCTCGACACCACCGCCTCCGTTCGGTCCGCCGCCGCTGTCCACGCCCACCGATCAGAGTGAGCCCGTCCAGTCGGACGACGACCGCTCGGGGCCGATCGCCTCGATCGTGGCGGTCATGGCACGCCTCATCGGCTGGGGTACGACGGCCGGCGTCGGAGCGGTCATGGCGACGCAGGGTGTCGGCTGGGACGGAAATCGTCTCGTCGCCACGCTCCAGGCCCTGACCCCGTACGGCCTCCCGCCCGTGGTGGCTGCTCTCGTGCTCGCCGTCTGGCGCCGGTGGCTTCCTCTCGCCGTCGTGTCGGGGCTCGTGGCCGTCGGTGGCTTCGTCCTCCTCATCCCGCTCGTCGTCACCGCCGACCAGCCCGCAGCCGATCCTGGCGCCGAGGAGGTCCGGATCGCGTCGATCAACCTGCTCTTCGCCAACCCGCGCATCGACGAGGTGGGTGACCTCCTCGACGAGATCCGGCCCGACGTCATCGTGTTCAGCGAATACACCGCCGACCACCAATTCGAGCTGCTCGAGCACCCGATCGCCGACCAGTTCCCGCACCGGGTCGAACGAGACGGGCTCTTCTCCGGCGGAATGGCTGTGTGGTCACGCTTTCCGATCGATGAGAATGCGCGTCCCAACACGGTCAATCGCACCATCGACAGCACGATCAGCGCCCCCGACGGACCCATCCGGCTCTTCGCCGTCCACCCGCCCACGCCCGTGTTCGACTTCGAGGGTTGGCGCGCCGAACTCGACGCGATCGGCGACGCTGCCGAGAGGGCCGATGCGAACACCATCGTGGTCGGCGACTTCAATGCCTCCTACTGGCATCCGGCGTTCCGCGACCTCACCGACCGAGGGTTGACCGATGCCCACATCGCGAACGGATCGGGCTTCTCGACGTCGTGGCCCACCGACAGCAAGATCCCACCGTTTGTTCGCCTCGATCACGCACTGACCCGCTCGGGGCTGGTGCCGACCGACGTCTCCGACTTCCACGTTCCGGGCAGCGATCACACCGGTTTCGTGGTGACGGTCACCCCGGCTCGCTGAGCTGCGCCAGCAACGCCGCGAACGCCCGCCCGCGGTGGGAGACGGCGTGCTTGTCCTGCGACGTCATCTCCGAGAACGTGAGGCCGTGACCGTCGTCCGGCGCGAAGATTGCGTCGTAGCCGAAGCCGGCCTCGCCCCGCTCGTGCGTCGTGATCTGTCCGGGACAGACCCCCTCCACGACCAGTTCCTGGCCATCGGGCCAGCGGACCAATGCCACCGTGCTGAAGGACGCCGAGCGGTCGGTCACCCCGGCCATCTCCTCCAGCATCTTGGTGCGATTGTCGGCGTAGGTGCACCCCTCCCCTGCGTACCGGGCGCTGTACACACCGGGCGCTCCGCCGAGAGCTGCGACGGCGAGGCCCGTGTCGTCGGCTACGGCGGGCAGCCCGGTCGCCTCGACGATCGCGAGCGCTTTGAGCCGAGCATTGCCCTCGAGCGTGTCGGCATCTTCGACCACGTCGGGCACCTCGGGCGGACGCGGCAGCAGATCGACGACCCCGTCGAGCAGCGCACGGATCTCGGCGACCTTGTCGGGGTTGGCCGACGCGCAGACGAGTTGCGGGAGCGCCACGGTCAGCGGGCGGCCGGGCGCGGCGTCGGCGGCGTGGCGAGCAGGTCGGCCTGCATCGAAGCGATCTGCTTCAAGCCACCCTCGGCCAGTCCGAGCAGTTGGTCGAGTTGGCCACGCGTGAACGCCACCCCTTCGGCGGTGCCCTGGACCTCGACGAACTTGGCCTCGCCGGTCGGACGGCCGTCGGTGGCGTCTTGGAGCATCACGACGTTCATGTCGACCTCGGCGGCGAAATCCTCGACGTACGGGAGGTCGAGCAGCGGCTCACCGTCGACGATGCCGACGCTGATCGCCGAGCAGAACGAGTGCAGCGGATTGGTGGCCAGGTCGCCTCTGTCGACGACGCGCTGGAGTGCGTCGTGCAGCGCCATGAAGCCGCCGCAGATGCTGGCGGTCCGGGTTCCGCCGTCGGCCTGGAGCACGTCGCAGTCCACGGTGACCTGACGTTCGCCGAGCACGGTCATGTCACAGGCTGCGCGCAACGATCGGGCGATGAGGCGCTGGATCTCGACGGTCCGACCACTCTGCTTTCCCTTGGCCGCCTCGCGGTTGATCCGCTCCGGTGATGCGCCCGGCAGCATCGAGTACTCGGCGGTGACCCAGCCCTTGCCCGAGCCCCGCATCCAGCGCGGCACGTCGTCGTCGACGCTTGCGGTGCAGAGCACGCGGGTCTGTCCGAAGCTGACGAGGACCGAACCCTCGGCCATCTCGGTGAAGTCGCGTTCGAAGGTGATGGGGCGGAGTTCGTCGGCGCTGCGGCCGTCAGGTCTCGTCATGGCCCCGAAGCTACCGCTCGCCCGACGGGACCCAGAGTTCGGTCCGGTCGAGTTCGGGTCCGAGGAGTTGGCTGCCGAGTTCGCGGAACACGTCGATGTCGCCGCTCGACGCGAACCGATGCCGTCCCGGCCCCGAACCCGACGGACGGAGCAGGTCGGAGCGTTCCAACCGGTCGCGGACAGCGAAAGCGGTCTCGTCGGCGGAACTGACGAGCGTGACACCGGGGCCCATCACGTCGCCGATGGTGCGCGCGAGGAACGGGTAGTGGGTGCAGCCCAGCAGCAGAGAGTCGACTCCGGCCTCGACGACGGGCGCGAGCAACCGTTCGGCGAGCACCGTCACCTCGTCACCGATGGTCTGCCCGCGTTCGACGAACTCGACGAACCCGGGGCACGCGGCGCTCGTGAGCGTGACCGGAACACCGGTGTCGGCGATCGAACGGAGGTAGGCGCCCGACGAGATCGTGCCGACGGTGCCGATCACGCCGACTCGCCCGGTGGTGGTGGTCTGCACGAGGGCGCGTGCACCGGGACGCACCACGTCGATCACGGGGACGTCGAGTTCGCCACGCAGTTCGTCGAGGCCCGCAGCCGTCGCCGTGTTGCAGGCGACGACGATCGCCTTGGCGCCGTAGTCGTCAACGAGGCTGTGTGCCAGTTCTCGGGCGAACTCGCGCACTTCGGTGAGCGGTCGCGAACCGTACGGATAGCGACCGGTGTCGCCGATGTAGACGAGGTCTTCGGCGGGCAGCAGGTCGATGGTGGCGCGAGCGACAGTCAGGCCACCGAAGCCCGAGTCGAACATCCCGATCGGCCGCCCCATCACCACGCAGCGTACTCCTCGGCTTGGAACGCTCCGATGAAGCCCGACCGCTCAGATCCCGATCGGTGAGAGGTACACGGGAGGCGTCGGCAGCTGTTCCCACCGAAAGACGCCATAGGCCGGGATGCTCGGGTCGGTCCACGAGACGATGTTGCCAGCGGCATCCATCTCGATCTCCATGTCGACGGGCCCCAGCGAATTGGGAGTGCTGGAGTTCGCCCGCCACTGAGCCGCGCGGGCAGGTTCGGCGTCGGCGAACGCCGCTCCCTTGATCCTGAAGCTGAGCAGGCGGTTGCCGTTCGCCAGTCGAGAGTCCGAGTTGAGCACCGTGTACGGCCAGGTCTGCGGTTGGAGGAAATCGGTCAGGACGGGATGCGAGTTGGAGTAGATGCGTGCGAGCAGATTCTCCGCCGGGAGACCCGCCGCCGTGTTCTCGCCGGCCGCGCCGGGCAGGACCCATCCGGCTCCAGCACCGTCGTCGACCCACACGGCGACACCGTCGGTTTCGACCACCGACAGAACTCCCTCGCCGGAGAAGAGTTCGGCTCGGGCTCGGCTGCGCTCGTTGTCGATGTCGATCTGGTAGATCATGCGGTTCTCGGTCTCGACGATCCGTGTCTGACGAACGGTGCCACCGAGGGGTGCGTCGGCCACGACCAGGTCGGAGGGCCAGGGAACCGCCGGAGCGACGACGGCGTCGGTCGGCGCTGCTGCCGCTTCCGCGTCCTCGACGAGATACGTGTCGTAAGCGAACCAGCCTCCGACACCAGCGGCGACGACCACGGCCAGCCGAAGCAGACCGAAGATCGGATTGGGGCTCTGCTGGGTGCTCACTGCTCTCCTTCGATTGCATCGGGCGCTGCGAGGTCGGCGGGCACCGAGTTCGGCGCCGCATCCGTTTCGAGCCCGACTCGGCGCAGCGGACTCACCCCGGTCGTCGAGGCACGGTCGAGTGTGTAGCTCCCCCACATGACCGTCACGTCGGCCGGCGACGTCATCGAGCGGATGACACCGGTGCTGTCGACCACCATCTCGATCGTGACCGGAGTGGTGCCGAACAGGCCGACCGATCTGGCGGTCGTCCGATCGGTCGCGACGAACGCTGCCCGATCGACGCTGACGACGAGCTTGCGTGCTTCCACGGTCGTGCCACCGACGGGAGCGGTGCTGCCCGGAGTCGGGGTTGCCGCAGGCGGCAGGTTGGAGACGACGTCGTCGAGCACGGGGTCGCTGTTGCCCGACGCGGTGATCTGCCCGTCACCCGATTCCGAAGCTTCTGGCTCACCGAGTTCGAACACCGTCTCGCCCGGAAGCACGACGCCCGGGACCTGCACCGGCGTGTCGCTCGTGATCGTCGTGAACGGGACTGCAGCGGGCGGCAAGACGTCGGTGATGGTGAGGATGCGAGCCTTCGTCATCGTGAACAGCGCGAATGCGTTCGCCTCGATCTCGGCGTCGCTCATCTCCTGCCAGTTGCCTGCCGCATCGCGCATGAGGACTTCGCCGGAACGGATCGCCCAGGGTCCGCCGAGCGACGATGTCGCGACGGCATCTCCGGTGGCGAGGTCGGTCTCGGTGGTGATGTCGAAGACGGGATCGTCGAAGCGACGGGTGACGGTGATGTAACGAGCATCAGGCGCGAGCACCGCGGCGGTCGGCACGGCGATGGCCGCGTCGACCGATGCCGTGTCACGGTCCTGGTACCACTGGTAGCCGTAGCGGCCTCCTGCGACCGCTGCTGCGACGAGCGCTGCGATCACCAGTGTGCGCACGATCGAGCCGACCGCGTTCTGGACACGACGCGACTTCGGTTTCGGCGCCTCCTGCTGGACCGGCACCGTCGTTCCGGTCGCTGCCTGGGAAGCGGCTGGCGGAGCGGCGCTCGGTGCGGCCGGCGTCACGCTCGGGAGCGAAGGTGCTGCGGGCGCAGCCGCCGACGCGACCGGCGCGGAGGCGGAAGCAGGTGTGCCCGGCAATGCGGGATCTGATGAGGGTACGATGCTCGGGTCCGGCGCCGGGTTCGGCGTCGGCGCCAGCGCTGGAACCGTGTCGTGCGCGTATGACGTGACGGGCTCGGGTGCCGGAGTCGGCGCGGCTGTCGGAGTCGGAACTGGAGCCGGAGCCGGAGCCGGAGTCGGAACTGGAGCCGGAGCCGCGATCGAATCGGGAGCGGCTGCTGGTGCCGGAGCCGCGATCGGATCGGGCGTCGGAGCCGGAGCCGGTGCTGGTGCCGGAGCCGCGATCAGATCAGGCGTCGGAGCCGGAGCCGGTGCTGGTGCCGGAGCCGCGATCAGATCAGGCGTCGGAGCCGGAGCCGGTGCTGGAACTGGTGCCAGCCCCGCCATCGGATCGGGCGTCGGCGCGAGACCAAGGCTCGCAGGGGCCGACGGCGCCGCTGTCGGAGCGATGGCCGCAGCGGAGGCCGGGTCAGCAACGGGCGAGGGTGACGGTGCGGGTGCCAGTGAGGGTGTCGGAGCAAGCGCAGGTGACGGGATCTGCGCCGGAACAGGCGGCGCCGCCGGGGCGTCAGCGGGAGTCGTCGGGGTCGGCGGAGCGATGTGGAGGGTCGGCGCGGTGAGGTTGATCTCGACGGGCGGCGTCGCCGCAGAGGGAGGAGGGGGAACCGGTGTCGTGGTGAAAAGTGGCGACCCGAGGCGGTCGTCGGCCTCGGCCGTTCCCGTCGGAATCGCAGACGGAGCGGCTGCGGTCGGGGTCGCGACCGTGGGGCTCCACGTCAGAGTGGGCAGGCTCGGAGCGCCGGTGGTGTTCGTCACGTCCCCTCCAGGCGACGACGAACCACCGTTCTCAGCGAGGGGTGGCGAATTCTCGGACACCCCTCCCTATCGGCAGACCTTGACCGAGCCTTGAGAACTCGAATTCATCTCGTCGGGTCTCAGAAGTAGATGATCTTCTCTGCGTTCGCCTCGGCGACGTCGAGATCTTCGGTGTACGCACCCGTGGAGAGGTACTTCCATCCGCCATCACACACGATGAAGACGATCGTGCCCGACGGGATCTGGCTCGCCACTTTTGCCGCTCCGGCGAGCGCCGCTCCGGCCGAGATCCCGGCGAACACGCCACACTCGTTGACGAGACGGCGGGTCCACTCGATCGATTCGCGGGGTCGTACGACTCGCTTGCGGTCGAGCAGGTCGAATCCGTTCCAGTTCTCGAACACCGGAGGGATGTAACCCTCACCGATGTTGCGCAGCCCTTCGACGCGTTCGCCGAGCGGCGGTTCGACGGCGATGATCTGGATCGACGGATCGTGCTCCTTCAAGAACGTTCCCGTGCCCATCAGCGTGCCGCTCGTGCCGAGACCGGCGACGAAGTGGGTGATGTCGGGAACGTCACGGATGATTTCGGGGCCCGTGCCGGTGTAGTGGGCACGGGGGTTGAAGTCGTTGGCGTACTGGTAGGGAAAGTACCACTCGGGGTTCTCGGCAGCGAGCTTCTGAGCTCGCGCGACCGCACCGTTCGAACCTTCACCGCCGGGGGTGAGGATGATCTCCGCGCCGAAGATCTCGAGCATCTGGCGACGCTCGACCGACACCGATTCGGGCATCATGATCTTGATCGGATACCCCTTGAGCTGAGCGATCGCAGCGAGCGCAATGCCGGTGTTGCCCGACGAGGGTTCGAGGATCGTCTGTCCGGGCGTGAGGCTTCCGTCGGCCTCGGCGGCTTCGATGATGCTCTTCGCGATGCGGTCCTTCACCGAGCCGAACGGGTTCTGCATCTCCATCTTGCCGAGGATCCGCACGTCGGGGTTCGGCGACAGGTTGGACACGTCGACCATCGGCGTGTTGCCGATCATGTCGAGGACGCTCGCGTGCATCGTGGCAGGCATGGGCACCGTGGTCGGTGCGCTCGTGGGGGTCATCGCAGTCATCCTCTGGTCCAACGTGTCGATCGCCGTCGGCATTCCGACAATCCCGATCTGTTTCGTCAGGAATGGTACCGGTGGTGGACGGATCAGGCCTCAGGGAGCGAAGACGGCGCCGGTGCTCGCGCCGAAGTCGAACGCAAGGGAGATACTGGTGCCGGGATGGTCGATGTCAGCGACCGGGATCGGCACGCAGACGGTTCCGGTGACCGTCTCACCGACAGCGACCTCGTCGAAGACCTCGAACTCGTCGGTCAGTGAACCGCACCCGACCGCCAGGGTGGTGGACCGATACGCCCGTCCAGTTGCTCCCCCGAGGATCTCCCACGTCGAGTCGAAGCCGGGCCTCAGCGGAGTCACGTCGGCACCGTCCAGGGTCATCGACACGTCGAAACCGACGAACACGACATCGTCGGGCGTGTCGTCGTCGAACGAGTCGGGCACGAGATCGTCGATGTTTCTGATCTCACCCGCTGACACCGTCCACACCGATCCGTCTCCGTCGCCGACCGTGTCGAAGGTCAACTGCTGGGCGCTGCCGAGTGGAAACGGGTTGCTGCGACCGCCGAGCGGGCCCGAACCATCGTTCGGCGTGACGTCGGGCGTCGGAACGTCCCGGGGCACCGGTGGGACGCCGCCCTGTGGCGAGAACACGTTGCGCTCGCCGACGTACGCGCTGAGCGCGACGGCCGTGTCCACCGACGCGATATCGACGTCCTCGACCGGGATACAGACCGTCCCACTCACGGTACCGCCCGCGAAAACGCCGGCGAAGCCGTCGAGTTCGGATTCCACCGATCCGCAGCCGAACGTCTCGGTCTCGATCGTGCCGACCTCGTAGACGTTTCCGGTCTCCCCGCCGAGCACCTCCCAATACGTCGAGAGCCCCAGTTTGATTGGCTCGACGCTGGCCTCGACGAGCGTCGCCTCGACCTCGAAGCCGTAGAACGCCACCCCCTCAGGCGGCGGAGCGTCGAAGGTCTGGTCTGCCAGTACCCGCTCGGTGATGTCGGTGGGTCGCTCGATGACGAGGTTCCAGATCATCACTCCTCCGCCGAACGTCTCGACCTCGACCGACACCTCGGTGTCGAACGGGAACGGTTGCTCGACGGAGCCGTCGGCATCGCCGGATCCGACGACTGGTTGGTCGGGCGTGTCGTCGTCGGCGGCGGGTACCTCGACATCGGCATCGAGGTCGCTCTCGGAAGCGTCGACGGGGTCGTCGACACCGGCCGGGTCGGCCTCGGAATCGTCGCCTTCGGCCGCGTCGACCTCGGTGACGTCGCCTTCGATGTCATCGTCTTCGTCGTCGACCGTGACGTCTCCGTCGTCGCGATCGTCGTCGGCCGTGGAGTCGTCACCGCCCGTCACGGCCATCGCAAGGCCGACCAGACCTGCCAGGCCGAGGACCGCAACGGCTGCGATCGCCCACCACTTCTTGCCGTTCGCGGGGCCGGCCGGGTCGTCGGCCTCCGGTCCGCGACCCGCCGGAACACGAGGTGCCGGCGGAGCGGGTTGCTGGGCAGGTGGCGGAAGCGGCATCGTCGCGTCGGTCCAGCCGCGCCCGTCCCACCACCGCAACATGCCGGCGACGGAGTTGTCGGGATACCAACCGGGTTCGATCATCGCACGGAGGCTAGTTCCGGTTGTCGATTCGGGCCGGCCACCGTTCAGACCACGACGAGCGGCTCGGAGACGATGTCGCCGTCGACGATCCGGTAGCTGCGGACCTCGGGTGCCTCGCGCTTCAAGCTGACGATGATGTAGTGCCAGTCGGGAGACACGGCTGCCTCGACGTCGGTCGGGCTCGGGTACGGCTCGGAGTGCGTGTGGGAGTGCACGACCGAGTTGATCGCCCAGTCCCGATCGTCGGCGTCACGCTCGGCCCGCATGAAATCCTTGGGGTTCACCGTGTAGACGCGAGCAGAGGCGGCGTCGTTGGCGCAGGGGTAGAAGACCCGACCTCGATCGCCGGGGCCGTCGTGGGGCGACAGCGGCCCGGCCACGAGTCCACACGCCTCGAGCGGATACTCGTCGAGCGCGACGCCGACGATCTGGGCGAACACCTCGCGGCTGACTTCGAACACCCGGGCGATCGTATCCGCGCCCCGACCCCGACATCGACGCCTCCTGCGCCCGGGTACCCTCGCGAGCCTCATGGCGAAGAAGGGCAAGAAGACCAAGAAGGCGAAGCCGACCGACGGCACGCAGCTCATCGCCAGCTACAAGCGCGCCTACCGGGACTACGACATCCTCGACACGTACGAGGCGGGCATGGTGCTCACGGGTAGCGAGGTGAAGAGCCTGCGTGAGGGCAACGCGCAGATCGCCGAGGGGTACGCCCGGGTGCGTCGGGGCGAGATGTGGATCGACGGCGTGCACATCCCGCCGTACACGAACGCAATCGGATTCGGCGCCCACGATCCCGACCGTGAGCGCAAGCTGCTGCTCAATCGCGCCGAGATCGACAAGCTCGACCTCCGTACCGCTCAGGGCGGGCTCACGATCGTGCCGCTCCGCCTGTACTGGAAGGGTGGCCGCGCCAAGATGGAACTGGGTCTGGCCAAGGGCCGTACCAAGGGCGACAAGCGCCACAACCTGGCCGAGCGCGATGCCGATCGGGAGATCGAGACAGCGTTCAACCGGGCGCAGAAGTACGCCAACGACTGACCCGAGACGCGACGAAGGCGCCGCACCGGGTGCGACGCCTTCGCAGATTCTCGTCAGCGGACGATCGGTGTCAGGCACCGAACGTCCCAGTGATCATGCGGGGAGCAGGACTCCGTCGATGATGTGCACGACAGCGTTGGCGGTCTGCACGTCGGCGCACCCGACCGTTGCCTGACCGTTGATGCTGAGCGTGTCGCCCTCGGGGGCGATGGTGATGTCGGCACCGTTGACCGTGGTCACCGAGTCCATTCCGGCGAGGTCGGCGCTCGAAAGCTTCTCACCGGCGACGACGTGGAGCGTGAGGACGGCGGTCAGCGCATCGGTGTCGGCGAGGAGGGCGGTGAGATCCTCTTCGGGGATCGCCTCGAACGCCGGGTTGGCCGGCGCGAAGATGGTGAACGGACCGTCGCTGTTGAGCGTGTCGACCAGGTCGGCCTCGACGACTGCGGTGACGAGCGTCGACAGTGCCGGGTTGTTCGAAGCAGCGGTGCCGGCAGGGTCGTCGGTCATGCCGGCGAACGAGCCTTCTCCGTCGGCCGGAACGGCCTCGCAGAGCGGGCCGCTCGGAGCGAGCGCTGCTGCGTCGTCATCCATGGCGTCATCTTCCATGGCGTCGCCGGCGTCGTCGGCAACCTCGTCGGCTTCGTCGACGACCTCGTCGGTGGCGGCGTCGGCTTCGTCGACGACTTCGTCGGTCACTTCTTCGACCGTCGGATCATCGCTGCCACATGCGGCGGCGGTCATCGAGACGGCGGCGGTGATAGCGAGGATGGAGCGAGTGGACTTGCGCATTGTGGGGGTTCCTTTGTTCGTTGTTCACGGTGCCCGAAGGCAGGACCGGGTGGTCCGGTTACGTCGTGTCGGAGAGCGAACTCTTCGACACGCTGTTACGTAAAACGCATACTGCCCGCACAAAGTGCGCGCAAAACGTCAAGGGCCCACTCTCGGGCCATGACAGTCGTCACGCCTCCGCGACGCCCCAGGCCGGCGGTAGGGTGTGGGCTACATAGGAAGACCAAACAACACAAGGGGCTGACTGGTTTCGACGTCAGTGACGATGTGCGAGTTTGCGACCCGAGTTTCTCAGACTCGTTAAACGGGGAAACCACAGAATTGCCGATGAGCAGTTCGCTCTCGCCGCCTGATTTCGATCAGATGAGTGAAGAGTCATCGTGAGCAGAAATGCCGCACGGGGCCAGTCAGCTACAGCCCGGCAACAGAAGTAGCCGATGACGGTGGGAAAGACCACTGACGGCGAGAAAGACCGCTGACTTTCAGGAAAGACTGAGCGTGGCCGGGCTCGATCCGGCAGCCGACCCGTCGGTGTCTCAGCGTCAGAGGCAACACCGGGAATGGTCGTAGCGGGTTCGTAGATCGGCTGATGGACGGGGGTTCGATTCCCCCCAGCTCCACTCTCGGGTCTCTGGTCGTGCGCTCGCTTGCGCCGAAATCCAAACTGCAAGCCTCTGACCAGGGGTTTTGTTCGCCGAAAAGCGTTGGCGTTCGATTTCGTTGCTGGAGCGTTGCTCCGCCGGTTGCTCCGCACAGTGGTACGGTTGCTTCGCACGTTGCTCCGCAAAACCGCCGTTGCGGAGCTCTCGATCCGGGAGTGACGCCATGCCGAGACAGCCGCGAGGGAAGCGAGTGACCACCGCCGATGGCGACATCGAAGTGGTGTCCAAGAACTCGAATGGCGACGGTTCGGTGTACTTCGAGCCGCCGAGCACCTCGAAGGCGGGCAAGGTGCGGGCCGGGTACTGGCGAGCCAGCTACCGCGATGCCGACGGCAAGCGCCGAACCGTGTCGGGCCCGACTCGCGTCCAGGCCGAGGCCCGTCGCGAAGTGAAGCTGGCCGAGATCGCAGCGATGCCTGCGGTGGGCAGCCGCTTTTCTCGCGACACGACGGTTGCAGAGCTGACCGAGTGGTGGCTCGACTCGGTTGCACGACACCAAGTGAAGACGTCGACGCTCGACAGCTACACGAAGTTCGCCAGCTATCTCGCCGACGACATCGGCACGCATCGCGTTGTCGATGTCGGCGCTGAGACGCTCACGAAGTGGCAGTCGGATTTGCTCGACAAGTTCGCGCCGTACACGGTGTTGAACTGCCGCAAGGTCTGTCGGCAGGCGTTCACCGAGGCAGTGAAGTTCCGGCTCATCCCAGCAAACCCGTTCGACTTGGTGAAGGCGCCGCGGGCGAAACGGGTCAAGGCGGGTCGAGCCCTCTCCCCCGATGACGCCAAGGCACTGATCGCCGCGTCCCAAGAACTACGACTCGGTGCCGCCGTCACACTGCTGTTCTGCCAGGGCTGGCGAGTGAGCGAAGTGCTCGGCCTCGCGTGGGAGGACCTCAACCTCGATGCTGGCACCGCTCAGATCCGGCGCGGCGCCTCGTACACACCGTCGGTCGGCATGGTGCTCGGGTCGACAAAGACATCGGGCGCCGAAGGCGTTCACCACCTCGCTCCGGTATCGGTCGCTCACCTGCGCGTTCGTCGCGATGAACAGAAGCTCGAACGACATGCGATGGGTTCCGACTGGAGGGAACACACATACGAGGGCGAGAAGCTCTCGATGGTGTTCACCGCGATTCACGGCGGCCTCGCCAACCGTCAGGCCGTCACGAAAGAGATCCGACGAGCAGCAAAGATCGCCGGCATCGACCCAAAGGGTCTGGCAAGCCACAGCGGGCGACGAACTGTGGTGACAGCGCTGTACGCAGAGGGCGGGCTCGACCTCGCAGATGTCGCCCGCCACGTCGGCCACTCCGATCCATCGACAACGGCCGAGTACGTCCGCAGCCTCGGCAGCCGCCCGTCCGACACCGCTGAGCAGGCCGCACGCCTTCTCGACCCCACGATCTGACCTTCCGAACACGTGCCCCAAATAGGGCCAACCTGGCCCCTCAGAGTCGCCGGATGAAATCGATCGTGTCCTGGCGACGAGCAATGTCTTGCTCCGACAGCGGAGCAAAGTCCTCCGCCTGCCGGTCGAAGTAGTCCTCGAACGCCGTCTCCGTTGTGCGCTCGGGGCACGCTGACTCGTACTCGGCGATGAGCTGATCTTCCAACGCTGCTCGTTCGGCAGCCGAGGTTGGAGACCGCTTCGTGCGATCCGCGATCGACTCCACGAGATCCGCCACATCATCGAGCCCAAAGAGCCGAAACCCCGAGACTGCTCGACTCAGCTCGTCAGCCGTGTGACAGCCCAGCGCATCCAGAACGTTCTCCATCTATGCGACCGAGTCGAAGAGCAACATCGCTGAAAGCAGCAGGTCCGCTTCGGTCAGCCGCTCATCGACGCGACCCAAAGGTGTCAACGCCAGCTCAAACACCGTGTCCCGAATCGCGTCGACGTCACGCTTCGAATTCCCCACAACAGAATCGTCGACACGTGAGGAGGTTCTCACGCCGAGGCAGAGTGCTGAGGTACCTTTCGGACTATGGGCTCCGAGGTGTACGACCAAGAAGATGTAATCGCCTTCGTTGACCAAGAGACGGTAATGCTGAAGGCCGTCACCGACGACGGCGATCCAGTCGAGGTCACAGAGCGAGCGGCCGTAGAACTGGTGAACTGGATACTTGCACGGGTAGATCGCATCGAGGATTGCGCCAACTGGTCCATCCAAGCTCCACGTGAGCAGATCGACTTGTACCGGGAACTCGTCGAGCAACCGCGGGTTCTCACTGCGCCCGAGTCCGCAGCTCTCGTCGAACTCATCGACTCTTGGCGAGCACATGAGCACAGGAAACATGTTGCGCTGAAGCAGGCCCTGCAACAGCGAGGCACACAGAGCACGGAACGAACGGAGCCGATCGACTTGGGCTTCTCTGTCGCAGGCGCCAGTTCGCCAGAGCTCAACCTCAGCGGACAGAAGCTCGCCGTGACGTTTACTGACTGGACAGCCCGACGGATCACCCTGGTCTGCCGAGATGTCGTTGCCGTTCGTTGGCAGGAGGCCGAGCAGTACATCGACGACGACGATCGCTATGACGCGAGTCGCATCGTGGTTGACTCAGAGTGGCTGGCAGAGCACGACCGGCTCGGAGCACTTTTCGGCGACGTACCCTTTCTTCATCTCAAGCTGAACTTCAACGCTGCCGGAATTCTTGAAGTGCTCTGCACCACTATCTCGAGCGAGCGTGAATAGGCAGGTCGTGCGTATTTCCAGCTCGAGTCCGCAATGGCCCGCCACGTGAACGAATCGCTCCGGGAACCGCCTGACCGCAACGAGCAGGTCGACTACTTCAATGCCACCTTCTACTTGGGCGATCCCTCGGCGTATCTTCGGACGAGGCTTCAAATGCTCTTGCTCGTGGCCACGCGCAGCAACGAGCTTTCGGAACTCAGCGATGAGGGCCTGACCTTCGAGGGCGTGACGATTGCGCCAAGCGAGCCCGCCAAAGATCCTGAGATCGACCACGAGAGCGTCGATCGATACGTCACAACCGAAATCGTTCTTCTCCAGCACCACGCCGCCGAGGCTGCCCTTCGCATCTACACCGCCCACGCGACCAAACCAGCGCTTCCGTGGATCGATCTAGCCGACCGACGAAAGTTCTGGGAGTTCAAGGCGTTCGTTCGAACTGAATTGGTCGACGGCACTCCAGACCGCGCAGAAATCGGAAGGGTCTGTCTCGGCAACCGCATGCCCCCTGAGGGAGGCCACGAGGACGACTGGGAGTCAGCCATCGATGGATTGACGGCCTTCTTGAGGTCGTTGGCAACCGTCTTCCTCGACGACGCTCCGGTGTACAACGCGTTGAAGCACGGCCTTCGAGCAACGCCGAGCAACATGTCGTTCACGATCGGCGGCATCCAGGTTGGTCACGGTGCGAGCATTTCGTACCCCGAGGTGACGGAGTGGGATACCGACGAGCACCGATTGTGGTCACTCACAACGCGCTGGTTTGATCGCACAGAGGCGATCGGGCTGATCGAAGTCGCAATACGAATGATCGACTCGATTATGAAAGTCGGAAAGGCCGCGACGACGGCGCCGAGCCAGAGGCCGACCCATTTGGACGGTCTCTTCTACCCGAGCCTGTTCCGCCCGAAGGATCTGCGGTCGGGGGATCGCACGGGCCCTGCGCAACGAATCCAGATGCCGGTGATTGAGGAACGGAAGTCCGCCGACTCGGACAACCCGTAGTTCGCCACCGTCAACGGCTAAGCCCCTCGCGCCGTCGTCTGGTCTGATTTCGCTGTCTGTCAGCATCGACCTGACCACGAAGATGTCGCCGTGACCCTAGAGCGCTCATGCCGTAACCAGCCCGGCCGATTGTTCGGGTCACCGCGAGAGCGGCTGACCACCCTTGTTCCGAGGTTCGTAGTCCATGGGCGTCGGCATCCACCGATGGCGGCGAGGTATGGATGTGGTTGGCGAGCCGCCCGCGTGTTGCTCCGACGTAGAGCTGCTTCGCGTCGGTGTGCTCGGCGACGATGAGGTGAGCTTCGTCGACCGTTGCGCCCTGGGCTCGATGGATCGTGGAGGCGTAGTCGACCCTTACGTTGCCGGCCTCCACGTAGCCAGCTGGCAAGGCGACACGGCCGGCAATCTCTCGGTGCGCGAGGTACAGCTCGTCTCGAGTGCCGGCGATGACGATCCATCGATCGCCGTTGCGTACCCAGTCGGCTGACTCCATCCCGTAGGTGAGACGGCGGTCGTTGGCACGGGTCACGACCGGCTGGCCTGGATAGAAGCGGCGCCCACCGATCTCGATTGCTTCTTCGCTGCGAAGACTGCCCGCAACGACAAGCCGGTCTGTCACGGTCTCGTTGACTTCGTCGACGACTCGGTTCGCCGACGCCATGACGAGCACGTCGCGACCATCCGTGATCCCGGCGACAGCAGCATCGGAGACTGCAGCTATTGCCGCGTGCCCATTGGCGTGGCCATGAATTCGACCATGTTCGTCGTAGGCACCGACCGCTGCCGAGTCGCCTTCACGCAAGCGGAGCGATGCTTCGGCTTCCCACTCTTGGTCGAACCGGTGGAGCGTGTCGAGTTCGGCGGTGAGCACGTCGAGGTCATTCACGAGTTCGGCGAACATGCCGCCCGCATCGACGGCGTCGAGCTGGTGGTGGTCACCGACGAGCACGGTGCGCCACTTGTTGCGCTGAGCGATCTGCGCATAGGTGTGGAGCAGTCGGGTATCGACCATGCCGGCTTCGTCGATGATCACGACTGAACCCATCGGCACGAACCAATCGGGATCAGGGCCCTTGCGATGTCGGGTCCACTTGGTGCTGTTCTCGTAGACCAGTTTGTGCAGCGTGTCCGCGGGCGTGCCCGCCCCGTCTGCGAGGTGCTTCGCCGACGACGCCGACGGGCCGACCCCGAACACGGAGACGCCGGCCTCTCGCCATGTGTCGACGGCGGCTGCCAGCATTCGAGTCTTGCCCGCACCTGCCGGGCCGACCACCGTCACGACCGGGCGTCTGGAACCAACGATGGACGCAACCGCAGCTGCTTGGCTTGGGTCGAGCCCGTCGGCCGTTTCGCTGTCAACGGAGAGCGCTCGATGCCTGAGCATCACTGGGGATGTTGCCCACTCCAACACGTCGACCTCACGGCGCAGGTGAGCACTCGTCGTGTACCGCACGGCTGACGGCGGCAACTCGACCGAGCGCCCGTCCGAGGCGCGCACCAGGTCGTGCGCGTCGGGTGGCGGGCACAGGTCGACCACCTTCGCCGAGGCCATTGCTTCGCGACGAGCGTCCTCGATCACAGCCGCAATCGCTTTCGGGTCGGGTCCGTCGGCTCGCATGGCGATCTGTTCGATCAGTTGCGACTCGGCCCATTCGGCATGTCGTGTCTCGACCGCAGCGAGCACAACATCGACATCGGGACGCACGATCATCCCAGGTGCGGGCACATTCCCGGCTGTGTCCGCGAGGACCCGATCGACATCGACGAGCTGGTTCGCTCGTGTCCGCCAGACGTGTCGCAACGTGGAGGTCGGGTGGCCTGATTCGTCGGGCTTGCCGGGTCGTGTGGCAAGCACGATCGTCTTGTGCGCCTTGCCGACCTCGGCCGGTGACGGCGGTCGGCCATCACGTTCTACGAATCCCGTGGTCCAGTCGGCCAATGCTGCTTCGACGTCGACGCTGCGGGTCGAGAACTCGGCGAGGACGGCATCATCGATGCCCACGGCGTCAGCCTGACCGTTCTCATCGACCTCTCCGAACTCGACACCCAACGACGTTCGCAACCCGGCGCGCAGGTACGTCTGGTACTCGACGCCAGCTGCTTTCGCGTTCCTGTAGAGGCCGCGTGCGTCGAGCGTTCGCCACTCGCCATCCGACTTTGCGCGGACGGCGTTCGAGATGAGGACGTGGTCGTGAAGCTGCGGGTCGAGCGCCCGGCTCGTGCGGTGCCGATAGCGAATACCGAACACACCGTCGGCATCGACCACCGCTGCCCCGGCATGACCGGTCCGCGTGTACGCAATGCGCGACGACACGGACGAGATCGCCTGCTCGACCGCTGCGGTGTGGGCCGCCTCGACGGCCGCGACAACATCGGGCGCTCCGAGCGCATAGAGCACGCTGACCGACTTCGGCGCCGAGAACGTGAGGTCGAACGCTGTGACCGACCGCTCCCCCACCGCCGTCCTGCCGAGCCGCGTTCCATCGGGTGCGCACTTCGCTTCCAACAACAGCTTGGAGTCAACGGCGGTCGCCAGACTGCCGGCGACAGCGCCCATGAGATCCGCACGACCAATCCAAACTCCTGGCGCCTCGCCGTCACCTGCGTAGTAGTCCTCGACCCCGGCCACGACCGCTTGTTGGTAGTATCCGGCGTTGCCCGGGTGCACTTTGCCCACGCTCAACATCGCACGACCCGCGCACGATCACCTTGGTGCAAATGTCTGAACTGCCTTCCCGCCACTGCCTCCCACACGAGCGGGCCCTCCACCCACCGCAGCGCCCGGACCATCCCAGGCCCGCCGAGCGAGCCCGCGGACGCGCTACGACCAACGGGCGCGGGAGCACAGGAGCCCCGACGCGCTGACACCGGGAGGCGGCAACCAAGCGCAACGAAGCCGACGGCGACAGCGCTGCACCAGCTGCGGGCGACCACCGAACGGAGAGCACGGGCGACCGGCTTCGAAAGACAACAGCCGAGAACGCGGCGGCAGCGCAATGAACAGAGAGACCCCACTGCCGATGTAAAGGCGACCGACCTCGCAAAACGGGACAAGAACCCAAGAAGATCTCGAGAGCCCGGGCTTCCGAATCAGCGCAATGCCCGACAGCCACGAGGGGGCCCTGCCACACTTTCCAGCGCCGTGGCGCCCGACCGTGCAAGACGACCCGAGCGAGCCTGTTCCCGTCGTGTGCGGCCTCGTGTCTGGTGTGGTGTCGTTCGGCGATGTCCCGTTTTGTTCGCACCGATGCCTTTACATCGACATGACCACAACAACCGTTCCCAGCATCTCGAACTCAGACGATTCGACGCGGCCGCTCCTCGTCGACGTTGCCAAGGCAGCGAAGATCCTCGCCATCAGCAGGTCGTCGGTGTATCAACTCATCTGGAACGAACAGCTCACGCCGGTCCGCATCGGGCGGAGCGTCCGCTTCTCGATCGCCCAGCTCGAACAGTTCGTCGCGGACCGCATCGCCGAGTGCGACGGCCACGTACGTGGAGCGGTGAAAGGTTGAGCTCTGGTGACGTCCGTGTTGTCTGCGAACCCGGCCTTGGGCCGGGTCAAGCTCACTGCTCGTTTGGTCCGGCCTCAGCATCGATGTGCCGTCGGAGGCGACCCCGTACCTTCTCGATGAACTCCACCGGCACGTCGGCCAAGCTGTTCACGACACACCGATCGAAATGCTCCTGCTGCTGGGCGGGCGTCATCGCCTCAAGTTCAGCGGCAGTCACAACACTCCGGGCCATGACCACACCGTACGCAACATCCGTCAGACGACTGGGATATCGAAGGACTGCCGCCAACAGTCTGAAGCGACGCGGGACCGGCACGCCCTCAGCGAGGCCGACGTACGATCGTCATCATGGAGCGCGCTAAGCACGAGGACACGGGACCACAATCGGTCGACCGTTTGTGGTCCGCGGAGATCGAGCGCCGATCGGCCCGACTTCGCTCGGGCGAGACATCAGGTATTCCGTGGCCCGAAGTGAAGCGCCAAATCGAGCAGAAGCTGATCGCCAAGCGATGAGGGCTTCAGCCGGCGAAACGATGAAGGTGCCACGTCGATGACCGAACCGCTGTCGCTGCGCGACGAGCCCGCTCCGACCGGACTGGTGGTCGTGCGACTCGGCGCTCGCACCATGGAAGACAAGCTGCTGCTCCGTTCGGTCGAGCAGTGTCACGACCGCTGGGGCATCTGGGGCTTCTCAGTATTCGAGGTGCCCGATGGCGACTACGAACAACTCGCCCGCATGCGCCCAATCGTGGCTGAACGCCGGCAACTACTCGTCGCTGAGGCCACTGCCCTTGTCGACGGCGGCTTCCCGCTGCTGCCGACTCTTGATGCTCCACACTGGACTGTCGTTTTGGCCGACGCCACCTCTGCACAATTTGATCGAGTTCGGTCCCACTTCGAAGGCCCGATTGCCAACCCGAGCTACCGGGCACGAAACGATTGACGTATCATGAGCGACATGGACAGCGACCGATACGACCTGTGGTACGACGCCACAACGGTTGGCGCGGACCTCGTGGTCGAGACCTGGATCAGCCACAGCCCTCGATTGGCCGATGAGACATTCGATCCTCAACCGGGCGACTGGGTCACCGTCGGTGACGACGAAGAGCCATCGATTCGCGGACGAATCACCCGTCGCGACAGAAACAAGGTCTGGGTGCAACTCGAACTCGGCCTCGTCGCAACCGACGCCGCGTCCCAAGCCGTTGGTCACCACTGACGGCCCTACTGACTTCCTTGCTGCTTGGGAGCTTCTCCCATATGGAAGATGTGTTCGTGCAAGAGCGGATCGTTGAGCACCAACCAGTCGACCGTGGACCAGAACGTGGACAACCAGTCGTGGGCAAGCGCCTCATCGCGTGACAGCTTCGCTCCCCCGATCGCGGAGTCGCCACGCGATACTCCGGCTTCGACAGCGGTGCACTGAGGTGCGTCGCTTCCCTCAACCGGTCCGATCCGGCAGCCGAACATGACGTGGTCCTCGTAGTCGGGTTCGTTCCAACTACCCATCGTGAGATCGAGCCACGCCTCGTTGTGGTATGGGTGCCATGCAATCCAGTACACGGCGAATGCTGAATCGTTCGCGAGAACAAACCCGACGCTCGTCGCATGCGTCTCGGCACACTCGGCGCACTGCGACGAGTCGATCGTGGGCTCACCGTCGAACGAATAGACAACAGACGGCGTTGATGCCGGCTGCTTGGGTCGCCTACCGAACCGAGGCATCGGCCGATCCGCGTTGCTCGTCTCGCACCATCAGAGCATGATCGCAGATTTTCGCTCCGTCGCCCTCGTTGCCGCCCACGACGATTCATGTTTCAGGCAGGCACCACCCTTGAAATGCTGCAACAGCATCGTCGGACAAGGGAAGCTCTATTTCATCGACCCTGAGAACCGTTGCAACCCCGAGGACGCTCCGACCCTCAAACATCTCCAGTCGCTGCTCTGGCCTGACGGTGTGCCACACCGGCAGCGAGACTTCAGCAGCAGGAACGATGACCGCACGAGTGCGGTCGCCAGGCTCCACCGGTGTCGTCCCGAAGCAGAGAACTGGGGCTCCGAACTGCTCTTCGCCCTCGAACTTCGCTGGCCTCCAGTTCGGCCGATACTGAAAGGCGACATACCCGTTTGGAGCCAGCGGTTTCCGTCGACCGCCGTCGGCGGTCGAAAGCAGCGCCAGATCAACACTGAGCGCAAGACTCGATAGCTCCATCGCATCAGCATGCTCTCACGCAACCGTGCCACGCAACGAGCTTCCAGCGATCATTCGCCTGGAGGGTGCGTTGCTCCGCCGGTTGCTCCGCATAGCACGTCCGAAAACGCCGGCACCACGGACTACCAGGCACGACGCGACCCGGCCGCTCCACCACGCAGATTCCCCCCAGCTCCACCACCTGTGAAGTCGGGATCTGACGGTCCCCGTCTGGGCCCGAACTGCATCCTGCGCAGCGCGGTGCACGGTTCGGCGGCGGAACGCCCCGACGACCGCCGACCCCCGTCACCCCGGCCGAGTCGTACAAGCCTGCTGCTCAGCGAGCGATCTCCGCATCACGAACCCTGCGTGAGACGATTCGGGAAGTGGTCGAGCAGCGGGGGGGTGAGACGATTCGGAATGGACCCGATCTGAGGTCGTGAGACGATTCAGGAAGCTCCTGCGACCACCCGGTGAGACGATTCAGGATCGAACGACAGCCGAGCCCGGCAGGCTCACCAACAGCGCCTCGTGATCGGGAGTCGCCGCAACCCATCGCCAAGCCGAACCACCCGGCAGCGCCACCGACGCTCGTGGTGCGAGGTCGATCGCACCGAACCCGTCAATGGCGATCGTCGCCTGCCCGTCGAGACCGATCACCATCGCGAACTCACCATCGTGGGTCAACCGTGCACCCCCGCCGAAGTTCTCCCCCGGCGACACGACGACTGCGCCTGCCACGCCACCGGTCGCCGCAGAGATGCCCGTGTCGCGCACTCGCATCGCCTCGTCGACCCATCGCTCAGCCGCCGCTTCAGCCCCCTGATGCCGGACGAAACGCTGCCCTGCAAACGAATGCTCGGGTTCGTACAGATGCGTCGGCAGCGTCATCTCGTGGTCGGCGACCGTGTCGTGAACGGCGGGGCAGCCGAGTTCGATCACCTCAAGCCCCGGCGAACTCCGAAGTACACGATGACGGATCTCGGGAGGCTGGAGAACGCAGTCGCCTGCCTCCATCCGGAACGGCGACCCCTGCCCCTCGTAGACCACGTCGACCCAGCCGGCCGCCACGTAGATCATCTGGAATCGGATCCGGTGGAAGTGCACCCAATCGGCGACCTCACCACCGTCGGCGATCGAGATGTGGCTGGCGATGAACCGACCACCCCAGCGGCCGGGGAGGAGGTCGCGGTAGCTCATTCCCGCCCGGCCGGCACCGAATTCGCCGTCGCTCGGCGCGATGAAGACCATCGTCGGATCGTTGTCGGGAATCGAGAGCTCGGACGATTCCACTCTCCACTCGACCGAGGTCCCTCCCGGCGAACGGACGCCTGGTCGGGGTTCGGGTGAGATCACGAGCAACGAGGTCGGCCGGTCGGTGTCAGCACGTCGCAACTCGATCACCGCACCCTCGACTTCGATCGCCATCAGGTGCGGATCGTCCGCCGGCGACACGATCTGGATCCGAGCGCCGAGCGTAGAGGTGAAGAACTCGACCTCGGACTCGAGGTCGACACACTCGATCACTGTCGACACCATCCTCGAAGTGTGCCGTGCCCGGGTCGCCCGGCGGGCGACCAGATCTCCGTCGGGTACTGGCAGACGCGGCCAGCAGCCCGGTGATCGTGGGTATTCTCAACGTGTGCGGGCTCGTCGATCGGTCGCAGCGATCTCGATCGCGCTGGCGTCGGCTGCTGCGTCGTGCGGCGGGTCGACGACGTCGGCACCGGTTCCCGTCGGCGCCCCTCGGGCCACGGCGCCCGGCACGACGTCGGAGATCTTCACCCCCAGTACCGACACCGACGATTCGTCTGCGGACGTGGGCGGGCTCGACACCCCACCCACTACTCGTGCAGCGCCAGCCACCACGACCATCGGCTCCTCTTCGACCGATTTCGATACTGCGGCCCCGACCACCCCCGCCTCCGACATGGGAGCCGCCGATTCATCAGCCGGTGAACCGTCCCCCGTCGCCGGCACGACGACGACCAGCCTCCCTGTCGATCCGGAGCCCGGCGAGACCCAGCCCATCGACCACACGCTCGATCTGGTCGGCGACACCGACACCGACTCCGACAGCGCGGCCGCCACCCCTCCCGATGCGGCGCCCCCGACACCGCTGCCCTCGATCGACGGTGTTCCTGATGCGGCGATCCCCGGAATCATCACGCCCTCGCGGGACCTCGCCGACCCGGGCTTCAGCGCGACGACCGACGCGTTCTTCCGCTTGGCCCGGGCCAATCCGGCCACCTCGCTGACGGTCGTCCGCAACGGCGAGATCGTCTGGTCGGCGGCCTCGGGATCGACCATCGACGGCCAGCCGACCCTCAGCGACTCCCCGATGGTGGTGGCCAGCGTGAGCAAGTTCGTAGTCGCCGTCGGCGTCACCCGCCTCGAATCACTCGGCCTGCTCCGCACCGACGACCCCGTCCCGTGGAGCGACATGGGCCTCTCCCCCGGCACGGAATGGAACGACGTCACCGTCCGCGAGTTGCTCGACCACACCGGCGGGCTCCGCAAGTTGCGCACGAGTTGGTTCACGGGCCAGGGTTCGTGCCGCGACTACATTCCGTACCTGCTGACGTCGGCGCCGACCGGTGATCGCGGGCGTTGGGTCTACTCGAACGGCAACTTCTGCCTCCTCGGTCTGCTGCTCGAATCGCAGACCGGACTCCCACTCGACCAGGCGCTCCAACAACTCGTCTTCGACCCCATCGGAGCCGACGGCGTCCACCTGACCGATGCCGGGCTCGCCCCGACCGACGTCGCGCATGCACCCGGTGTGGACCGGCTCTCCCGGCTCGGGGGTGCCGGCACTCTCGTGATGTCGACCGACGACGTCGCTGTGCTCGCCGGAACCCTCGCACCCGGCGACCGCTGGCTCCTGCGTCCACCGGGCATGTTCACCGACCAGTACGGCTACGGGCACACCGGCACGATCGAGGGCGCCAAGGCGTGCGTCTGGCTCCTCGACGGCGGTTCGACGACCGTGGCTGCGACGGTCGCCGGTGACTCGCCGTCAACCGGAGGCAGCGTCTGCGACATCATCGTCCCGGCCGTCGCGACCGACCTCGGCATGAACGCCGGCCGCCCCGATCGCACTCCCTGAGGTTGTTGCACAGAGCGACCCGTCCGGTGAGCGACTCGGTGTCAGACGTCCCAGAGTTGACGGGCGGCGGTGATCGTCGGGAGCCCGACCTCACCGGTCGACGCCGGTTCTGGGCGATAGTCCTCGCCGACGAGCGCGCTCAACGTCGACCCGGTCGACATCGCGACCGCATCCAAGTCGTACCCGCCCTCGAGCGCCACGACCAGCCGACGGTCGGGGACCATCTGCTGGAGACGCAGCGCCATGTCGGCGTAGTCGGCCGACGACAACTGCAGTTCGGCAAGCGGGTCGTTGCGATGCGCATCGAACCCGGCCGAGATGATCAGCCACGTCGGGTCGAAGCGCTCGATCACCGGTAGGACGACCTCGTCGAACGCCTGTCGGAAGACATCGCCACGCGTCCCGGGCGGGAGGGGCAGGTTGAGGTTCGTGAACGGCGCGTCGGGCCCACCGGTCTCGGTGAGGAGCCCAGTCCCGGGGTAGAGCGGCGCCTGGTGCGTCGACACGTACAGCACGTCGGCGACGTCCTCGAAGATGTCCTGGGTGCCGTTTCCGTGGTGGACGTCCCAGTCGACGATGGCGACACGCTCACCTCGTGCGACGAGATCGGCTGCTGCGACGGCGACGTTGTTGAACAGACAAAAGCCCATCGCCCGACTCGTCTCGGCATGGTGGCCAGGCGGCCGGCTGCCCGCGAACGCGACGTCGCACCGGCCCTCGCGAAGCGCGTCGACAGCGTCGAGCACCGCTCCTGCTGCGCGACGAGCAGTGATCCACGATCCGGCGCTCGCGTACGTGTCGGCATCGATCTGTCCGCCGCCATCGGTGCAGAGCGCCTCGATCTCGGCGATCATCCGCGCATCGTGCACACGCTCGAGCTCGGTGACCGTGGCGAGGCGCGGCTCGTGGAACGCGACGGCGTCGCCCAAGCCCGCTGCGGTGATCCCTCCGAGCGACGCATCGAGCCGGCCTCGCCGTTCGGGATGCCCTCGCGGTTCGACGTGCTCGTCGAGTTCGGCGGCGGCGAACACGGAGATCGGACGTTCCACCCGTTCATCGTAGGGCTGCACCGCCCGGCTCGCGTCGTCGGGCACGTCGTCGCACACCCGATCGCGATCGGTGCCATGCTGGCTCCGTGAGCCCCACCGAGAGCGACGCCGATCCCACTCGTTGGGCCACGACCGTCGTTCTCGGCGACGGAGCGACCGCCTATATCCGTCCGTTGACCGTCGACGACAAGGACGCACTCCTGGCGTTCCACGAACGCCAGTCGAAGGACAGCGTCTACCGGCGCTTCTTCTCGCCGAAGCCGACGCTGTCGTCGCGCGAACTCGAACACTTCACGAACGTCGACATGGTCGACCGGGTCGCTCTCGCCGTCGAAGTCCACGACGAACTCGTCGCATGGTCGAGCTACGAGCGGTGGACGGGTCGCGACGAAGCCGAAGCCGCCTTCATGGTCGACGACGCACACCAGGGGCGGGGCATCGCGACCCTCATGCTCGAACACCTCGCTGCCATCGCACGAGCCAACGGGATCGACCGCTTCACCGCCGAGGTCCTCAGCGACAACCGGGGCATGCTCGCCGTGTTCTCGAAAGCGGGCTGGCCGCTCCAGCGCAAGTTCGACTCCGGCGTCGTCGACCTCGACTGGGAACTCGCCACCACCGACGACTACCTCGACACCGTGGAGGGACGCGAGCAGCGTGCGGACTCGCGCGCCGTCGCCCGCCTCCTCCTGCCGCGAGCAATCGCCGTCGTCGGAGCGTCCGATCGCGCCGACTCGGTCGGCCACTTGCTCTGGAACCACGTCCGGTCGAGCACCAAGGTGCCGGTGTACCCGGTCAACCCCCGCCTCGACGATCTCGATGGTCGACGCTGTTACGGCTCTGTCGCCGACGTCCCCGACGATGTCTCGCTCGCGATCATCGCCGTTCCCACCCGACACCTCGAGCAGACCATCGACCAGTGCATCGCCAAACGGATGCGTGGCGCCGTGATCGTCACCACAGTGGAGGACCACGACGGCACGCCCGTGTTCGACCTCGACGTCGTCGTCGCCCGAGCACGCCGAAACGGTCTGCGGATCATCGGTCCGTCCAGTATGGGGATCGCCTCCACGCAGCCCGATTCGGCGTTGCAAGCAGCGATCGTCGACGTGACGCTCCCGCCCGGCGGCACTGCGATCTCGATGCAATCGGGAACCTTGGGTGTCTCGCTCCTGCGACGAGCCCGCGATCTCCAACTCGGCATCAACTGGTTCGTCTCGCTCGGCGACAAGTCCGACGTGTCGGCCAACGACCTACTCCAGTTCTGGGAAGAAGATCAGCACACCACAGTCATCGGGCTGTACACCGAGTCGATCGGCAACCCGCGCAAGTTCGCCCGGATCGCCCGTCGGGTTTCGCGCTCGCGTCCGATCGTCGCAGTCCGCACCGGCGCTGCCGCCGGCGACCTGGCAAGCGCCCTCTACCTCCAGGCCGGCCTCATCGAAGTCCCCACCGTGCCCGCGATGCTCGACGCCTGTCGCGTGCTCGCCACTCAGCCCGTCCTGCACGGCGAGCGCATCGCCGTGATCACCAACTCGTCGTCGCCCGGCATCTTGAGTCGCGCAGCACTCGAATCGAGTGGCCTGACCGCGGTCGTCGACGGGCGGCGACTCGACTGGAGCGCCGGTCCGGAGGAGTACACCGAGGCGATCAACGAGGCACTCGAGCGCGACGACGTCGACGGCGTGCTCGTCCTCTTCGCTCCTCCACTCCCCCAGTACGAGGCGGCGATGGGCCCGACGATCACCCTGGCCGCCGAAGGTGCGACCAAGCCCGTGGTCGCCGTGATGATCGGTTCGGGTGACGGCCCGGTCAGCCCCGACTCGCCCGTTCCGAGTTTCTCGTTCCCCGAGCAGGCCGTCGCAGCGCTTGCTCGATCGTTCGCCTATGGCCGATGGCTCGACAACGAGGCGCAGGCCGAACCGGCGACCGCCCGCGCGATCGACCCACGACGGGCGTCCGAGTTGATCAACGAGCACCTCGACGGCGTCGACAGAGGCACCCGCGTCCACCTCGATGTCGAGGGGTCGATCGAACTGCTGTCCACCTACGGCATCCCGGTCGCGTCAGCGTCGACCTCGACCCCCGGCGAAGCAGCCACAGCAGCAGCGGCGATCGGCTACCCGGTCGCAATCAAGGCCAGCGGTCGTCAGCGAGGGCGTTCAGCCCAGTCCGGTGTCGCACTCGATCTGACCGATGACGACAGTGTCGAGGCGGCGGTGGCGACCATGGTCGAAGCGCTCGGCGACGGCGCCGAACGACTCGTGGTGCAGCAGATGATCCCGCCGGGCGTCGACCTGCGACTTCGTTGCCGACACGACGACCGGCTCGGAGTGGTCGTCGAGATCGGGTACGGCGGGGCCGACGCCGAACTCATCGACGACCGCACCAGCCGCCTCGCCCCCGTGTCACCAGCAAGTGCAGCAGCGATGCTCACCGAGACGAAAGCCGGGCGGGCGATCACCGACGCCGAGCTCGACAGGTCACCACTCGTCGACATGATCGTCCAGGCCGCTCAGCTCTGCGCCGCCCACGTCGACATCGACGAACTCGACCTGAACCCCGTCATCCTCTCGTCGGCGGGAGCAATCGCCACCGACGTCGACGTCACGCTGCTCGACCGTCCCGACGAGGAACCGGCCCTGCGTCGCCTCGGCTGACCCCGGCCACACGACTCGCGCCCGCCGCGCCCGGCATCCGCCGTCCGGCTCATCGGAGATGATGGACTGGAGGGGTGGAGTACAGCTTCCTGATTCCGATCATCGTCATCGCGGGTCTGATGGTGTTCACGTGGCGCTGGTATCGCTCCAAGCTCGCCGGGCTCGCGCCCGACGCCGAAGGCCGAGCGCTCCCCGGCGGCCGGGTCACGGCGGAACGTCTACGTCGACTGAAGAACCCCCCATGGCGCGTGGTCTACGAGATCGACTCGAAACTGGGCCAGATCGATCACGTCGTGATCGGACCCAACGGTGTCGTCGCGATCGAGACGATCATGATCGACCGCCCGCACCTCGACCCCGATGCGGGCGCCCAGGTCGACGCCGCCGCCGCTCAGCGGATGGCCGATGCCGCCATCCTGCGCGGGCCCCTCGACGATCTCACGCGCGTCGTCGGCGTGCCCTGCGACCTCTATGCCAAGGTCTACTGGGGCAACGCCCAACCCGACCGACCTGCCGCCGTCGCCACGGCGCACGGCATGGTCGCTGTCGACGGACACCGGCTCGAAGAGTGGCTGATCGGACGTCCACCCGGCACTCTCACCTCCGCCCAGGTCGACCAGGTCTGGCAAACGGTCACGACCGGCATCGGTCGCCCGGACCCGCTCGCTTGACGGGCCGACTCGACGAGCGGACCCGACGGGCTGACTCGACCTGCTCGCCTGACCGGCTGACGCGACCGGCGGAGATCGGTACCGTGGAGCCATGACCTCCGCCGAAGAATTCGAGGGCCCGACGACCGAGCTGTTGCAGACGTTGATCCGCAACGAGTGCGTCAACGACGGAACCGGCGACACCGGCTTCGAGACACGCAATTCCGACACGCTCGTCGCCTACCTCGAAGGGCCTGGCGTCGACATCGAGACGTTCACACCGCGCGATGGTCGTGATTCGATGGTCGCCCGCATCGCAGGCTCCGATCCCGACGCACCGTCGCTCTGTCTCATGGGCCACACCGACGTGGTTCCGGTGACTCCCGACGGTTGGAGCAACGACCCGTTCGGTGGGCAGGTGATCGACGGCGAGGTCTGGGGCCGCGGCGCCATCGACATGTTGAACCTCACGTCGTCGATGGCGGTGGCGTTCCGCCGACTCGCACGAGACGGTTTCCGGCCGACAGGCGACCTCATCTACTTCGGTGTCGCCGACGAGGAAGCCGGCGGCACGTGGGGCGCCGAGTGGATGGCCGACAACCACTGGGACGCGATCCGCGCCGACTACGTCCTCACCGAACTCGGCGGATGGTCGCACCTCGGGCCCGAGGGCGACCGCCACGTGACCGTGAACGTCGCGGAGAAGGGCATCGCGTGGCGCAAGCTGCGGGTCAAGGGCACCCCCGGCCACGGGTCCATGCCGTTCGGGGCCGACAACGCCGTCATCAAGGCCGCCGAGATCGTGCGTCGGCTCAACGAGTACCGGCCGACACCGCACCTCGACGAGATCTGGGGTGCCCAGGTCGCGTCGATGAACATCCCCGACGAGGTGCGTGACGGCTTGGTGGACCCAGCGACGATCTGGTCGACGCTCGAATCGATGCCGACTCCGGCCGCTCGCACCTGCCACGCCTGCACTCATACGACGTTCTCACCCAACGTGGTCCACGGCGGGCAGAAGACCAACACGGTCCCCGATTCGGTCGACCTCGAGGTCGACATCCGCACCGTCCCCGGCACCACGCGCGAGGACGTGATGGGCCACCTGCGCGCAGCACTCGGCGACCTCTTCGACCACGTCGACGTCAGCGACCTGCAGAACTCCGACCCGACCGCCTCGCCGTTCGGCCCGAGCAACCCGCTGTGGGAATCGGTGCGCACGCACACTCAGATCGCTTACCCCGACGCCAAGCTCGTCCCCGGTCTCATCGTCGGCGGCACCGACGCGCGCTTCTACCGCGAGCGCGGCACCACGGCGTACGGCGCCGGCTTGTTCTCGCCGAAGATGGACTTCGCCACGTTCGGTTCACGATTCCACGGCAACGACGAGCGGATCGACATCGAGTCGCTCGGCATGTCGGCCCAGTACTTCCACGGCATCGCCACCGACATGCTCACCTGACCTGGCGCCGCTCGGTCAGTGGCGGCCGAAGGGGTTGATCGATCGAGAGGTGAAGGAATTCAGCGCCTTCACGATGTCGTGGGCGACGAAGCGCAGCGTCGAGGTCTGAGTCGTCGACGGCGCAGGCGACAAGATGCGTCGATCGACGAGACGGCTCAGGGCTTTCTGGATGGTCGGCTCCGTCGCGTCGACCAACGGGGCGAGGATCTCGACGTCGACGACTGGCCGTCCCAGCAACTGATCGACGACGGCATGGACGACCGAGCCCGAGCGGATGTCGGCGACCTCGTCACGCCAGCGGCGCTGCATCGCGACCACGTCGTCGAACAGGTGGTTCGCGTTACGGAGCGCTGCGAACGTCGCATCGGCGCCCAGCTCGACGATCTGCACGAAATCGCCCCGCCGGTATTCGGTCAGGGCCTCGATGTAGCGGTGCTTCTGCGACACGATGCCCGCCGAGATCGGCAGCGTCGCTGATTTGGTCAAGCCGTCGCGTCGCAACATCGCGTGGATCAGAGCCCGCCCGACCCGCCCGTTGCCGTCGGGGAACGGGTGGATGTTCTCGAACTGGGCGTGCATCACCATCGACTGCACGAACACGGGCATGTCGCTGCGGCCGATGAAGTCGCACAGGTCGGCCATCGCTTCGGGCACGCGGTGGGCGGCCGGTGGGACAAACTCGGCCTCGGGAGGGCCACCCGAGTAGCTGCCGATCCACACCGGTTCCCGACGCCAACGGCCGGCCATCACCGGGTGCGTGTCCGAGAGCAGGGCGCGGTGGATGTCGAGGATCGTCTCGGGCGTGATGTCGTCGGCGAGGACGATGGCGGCGCGCGTCGCGTCGACATTGCCCATCACATCGGCCACCGACCGTCCTTGATCGTCGCCCGCCTCGGCCATCAGCAGGTCGGGCACCGGCACGGCGACGTTCTCGATCCGTGACGACGCCGACGACTCGATCTGGACGAGCAGTGATTCGAGCGGCGCCAACGTGTCTCCCACCCGAACGTCGAACGCAGCGATCGCCGTGCGGACGTCTTCGGACACGAGCGCACACTCCGACGGCAGGAACATCTCCTGTGACCCGATCTCGGGGACGAGTGCCGAGTCGTACTTGTTGCGGTGTGTCGACCGTCGATCGTCACCGCCCTCGGCGATCAGCCAGGTGAGCCGTTCGAAGGTGACCGCCGGCCACGGCGTCGTGCGCTGCATCAGACGCTCAGCGGAAAAGGTCCCGCTCCGAGTCGCGCAGCACCGGAGCCATCGACGCCTCATCGTCACGCTCCCACTCGACACCGCGGACCACTGCGACCGGCACCCGACTCGTGTTGCCCTTCACCAGCTCGCCCGCGGCAGCGAGTTCGTCGGCAGTACAGATCTCCTGGACCCGGAACTCGTGGCCGTGCGGATCTTCCTGGCCGATGTAGCTGTACAGCGGGTTCATGCCGGCGATCCCGATGGCGATGTCGGTCTGGCCTTCACGCCACGGTCGTCCGAACGTGTCGGTCATGATGACGGCCACGTCGACACCCAGTTCGGCGAAGCGCGTGCGATGCGCCCGGCTCGTCGCATCGGGATCGACCGGGAGTGTGAGGATCCGACCGTGCGCCCCGCTCGACGATTGGTCGACACCCGAGTTGGCGCAGCAGAACCCGTGATGCGTCTCGGTGATCAGGACCGGACCGATCTGGCGGATCACCCGCTTCGATTCGCGCAGCACGACCTCGGTCACTCGGGGATCCTTGTCCCACTTCGCCGACCAACGAGTGGCGAACTCGGACGGTTCGACGTCGTCCAGTTCGACCGTGCATCCTTCGGCCTTGGACACGATCTTGGAGGTGACGAGGACGACGTCGCCGTCGACGAGCGGATCGCCCTGGTCGGTCGCCGCCGCATGGATCATCTCGGCGAGGTCTGCACCCGCTTCGATCTCGGGGAGGCCGACGACTCCGAAGATCGACAGGTGCGTCATCAGTTGAGCGATTCGAGGAACTCGAGGATCGCCGCATTGACCGGCACGGGATTCGTCATGTTCGCAGCGTGAGCACCGCTCACCTTGACGACCTCACCAGCTCCGGACAGACCGGCTGCCATGGTCTCGGCCTGTTCCATCGTGATGGCGGAGTCCTCGGTTCCGTGGATCACCAGTGCCGGACACGTGATCTCCCCGAGCCGATCGGTGACGTCGTCCCGACCGAGCAGGCATTCACCGGGCTGGCGCATCTGCTCCTTGGGCAGCTCGCGCCACTTGGCGATCCACTCGGCGTTGGCCTCCGGTTCGGCGATGATGATGTTCGCGATGGTCTCGGCCAGTTCGTCGACCGGACCGACCTCGACCCATGTGTCGATCATCTGGCGATAGCCCTCCAACACCTCGGGAGGCTCACCGCCGGCCTGCGTGTCGAGCAGGATCAACGCGCGCACTCGATCGGGTGCGGTGAGCGCCGCCCGCAGCGACAGGAAGCCTCCCTGACTCATGCCACCGAGGACGGCCGACTCGATGCCGAGATGGTCGAGCAGACCGAGACAATCGCTCGCCGAGTCCCAGTAGGTGAACGGCTCGCCGTCGAACTCGGTCTGCCCGAAACCCCGCTCGTCCCAGGTGATGACGCGGTGGTCGCTGCGCAGTGCCTCGACCTGGGCGTCGAACATCGCATGACTCATGAGGAATCCGTGCGACAAGATCACGGCGGGGCCGTCGCCACCGGTGTCCTCGAAGTAGAGGTTCTGGCCGTTGACCTGAGCGAATGCCATGGATCCGACCATAGTGCGGGGCTCGTCGTCGCCCGAGCGTCAGCAGCCCGAATCCTCGTCCTTCTTCACCACCGAGAGGACGGCCTCGTTCTCACCGATCGGCGTGCCCGGGGCGGGGTCCTGATCGACGACGATCCAATTGCGGTCCCACAGTTGACGCCGCCCCTCGCCCGTCGCGTCGACGCTCTTCGAGAAGAAGACGCCACGATCCTGGATCTCGTCCTGCGCGTCCTGCAGGCCCATGCACAACACGTCGGGCATCAGCTTGTCTTCGGGGTCGTCGCCGCCGAGCGGATTGCGTTCGGGCGGGTCGTCCGACGCCTCGGAACCGCCGTCGGACTGGTCGGACGAATCCTCCGCCGCAGTGCTCGAACCGCTGTCGTCGTCCGAGTCCTCGGCGTCGAGGCTCTCGGCCACCGAGTCGGCACCCTCACGCACGCCGCTCTCGTCGATCACGACGACCTCGCCGCTGAAGTCGTCGGCCGGAACGGTGAGGACCACGCCGTCGAGTTCGGGAAGCGTGTTCGAGGGCTGGACCTCCGGGCTGGCGGCGTCGCCGGTCAGCAGCGACTCGTCGCCCCCTGAGTCCGATCCACACGCACCGACTGCACCCGCAAAGAGCACCAAGGCGACGCAGCGAGATCGGAGCCTGTTCATGGCCACGGTCTAGCACCGGATGCGGCGATCGACGTCGCACCACGGGCAGACTGACTCGATGAGCGACGAGCAGACCGGCCGCAACGTCTCGGACATCTTCGATCCCGGCGCATGGGACGAAGTCGGCGGCTTCGACTTCACCGACATCACGTACCACCTGGCGAAGGGCGAAGGCCGCGAAGCGGGTGTGGCGCGCATCGCGTTCGACCGACCCGAGATCCGCAACGCCTTCCGACCGCACACGGTCGACGAACTCTTCCGAGCGCTCGATCACGCCCGCATGTCGACCGATGTCGGCTGCGTCCTCCTCACCGGCAACGGCCCGTCGGCGAAGGACGGGGGGTGGGCGTTCTGCTCGGGCGGCGACCAGCGGATCCGTGGCAAGGACGGCTACAAGTACACCCGGGCCGACGGTGCCGACGGCGAGTTGGGCACCACCGCCGATTCGATCGAACCCGGTCGCGCCGGGCGACTCCACATCCTCGAAGTGCAACGTCTCATCCGGTTCATGCCCAAGGTCGTCATCTGCGTGGTGCCGGGCTGGGCCGCTGGCGGAGGACACTCCCTCCACGTCGTCTCCGACCTCACGCTCGCCAGCACCGAGCATGCACGCTTCAAGCAGACCGACGCCGACGTGGCCAGCTTCGACGGCGGATTCGGCTCGGCCTACCTCGCCCGCCAGGTCGGCCAGAAGTTCGCTCGCGAGATCTTCTTCCTCGGCGACGAGTACACCGCGGACGACATGGTGGCCATGGGCGCCGTGAACAAGTCGGTCCCTCACGCCGAACTCGAAGCGACCGCCCTCGAATGGGGCCGCAAGATCTGTGCGAAGAGCCCGACCGCCCAGCGGATGCTCAAGTACTCGTTCAACCTGATCGACGACGGGCTCGTCGGCCAGCAGATCTTCGCCGGCGAAGCGACCCGACTCGCCTACGGCACCGACGAAGCCGCCGAAGGACGCGACAGCTTCCTCGACAAGCGCGACGCCGACTGGTCCCCCTACCCGTATCACTTCTGACGGCCCGCCCCAACGATCGGCGAACATGTGAGCTGGCGCTGCGCCGAGCGAGGCGCGACCTCCCCAGATTCGACCCCGAACAATGGGCGTCAGACACCCGATGTTCCGATGGCCGTGTGCACGGAGCGGCCTCCCGGAACGAGCGTTTCCGGTGGCATGCTCGGGCGATGGGCGTGATCATCATCGACGACCCGAGCGACGACCGATTCACGCAGTTCCGGTTGAACGAGCGCGGCCTCGCCAGCCGGGCCGACAAGCGCGACGACGCCGGCGCGGGCATGTTCCTCGCCGAGGGTGACCTCGTGGTCGAGAGGGCTCTCGCCGCAGGTTGCGCACCCGTTGCCGCGCTCGTCGATTCCGAGCGCATCCCCCCGGTCACCGACGCACTCACCTGCCCTGTCTACGGCGGCGGCGAGGAGGTGCGCCGAGTCGTGTCGGGCCTCGGGATGCCACAGTCGATCATCGCGTTGTTCGAGCGTCCTGCGCGACCCACGGTTGCCGAGTTGGCTGGCCGCTGCCGCCGCCTCGTCGTCCTCGAGGCCGTCGACAATCCGGCCAACGTCGGCGCCATCGTTCGCAATGCCGCCGGCCTGGGGTGGGACGGGCTCGTCCTCGATCACACCAGCGCCGATCCCCTCGCTCGCCGTTCGCTGCGCGTCGCGATGGGCACGGTCTTCACCCTCCCTCACGCTCGCTCCACGTCGCTCGCGGAACAGTTGCGCTCGCTCGACGACGTCACCCTCTACGCGTTGACGCCCGACCCGACAGCCACGTCACTCGACGAGATCGAACCCGCCGAGCGTTGCGCCGTGATGATCGGATCGGAGCGCTCCGGGTTGTCGGACGAGTTGCTGGACATCGCCGAGCCCGTGCGGATCCCGATGCACCACGACGTCGACTCTCTCAATGCCGCTGCGGCATCTGCGGTTGCGTGCTGGGCGCTTCGTCCACGGGACCGATAGAACGACACGATGCCGAGTGTCCTGCTGCTCTCCTGTCCCGACCGGCCGGGAATCGTCGCTGCGACCGCGGAGTTCATCGCTGCCCAGGGCGGCAACATCGTGCACGCCGAGCAGTACGTGAAGGGCGCGCCCGATGCCACGTTCTTCCAGCGCCTCGTGTTCGACCTCTCCCCCGACGGCACGCCCCACGACGAGTTCGTCACCGCCTTCGATCCGGTCGCGGCCGACTACTCGATGACGGTCGACCTGCGCGACAGCATCGCCCCGACACCCACGGCGATCATGGCATCGAAGCAACCGCACTGTCTGTACGACCTCCTGACCCGGTGGCGCAGCGGCGAGATGGCGATGGACCTCCGGGTGGTCATCTCGAATCATCCCGACCATCAGGGGATCTGCGAGCACATGGGCGTGCCCTACGTGCACCTGCCTGTGACGAAGGAGACGAAGCCGGAGCAAGAGAGCGCCGTGCTCGACACGCTCGCCGAGTACGGGGTCGAGTTGGTCGTGATGGCGCGATACATGCAGATCCTGTCCGACGACTTCATCGCGCACCATCCGATGCGGATCATCAACATCCACCACTCGTTCCTTCCCGCCTTCGTCGGTGCGAATCCCTACCGTCAGGCGCACGAACGCGGCGTGAAGCTCATCGGGGCAACGGCCCACTACGCCACCGCCGACCTCGACGAAGGGCCGATCATCGCCCAGGACACCACCCACGTCAGCCACCGCGAGGACGTCGCCCAACTCACCGCCCGCGGACGCGACGTCGAGACCGTGGTGCTCGCCCGAGCCGTACGCGCTCACCTCGAACACCGCGTCGCCGTCCACGGTCACATGACCGTCGTCTACAACTGACGCTTCGGCCGACGGCCCGTGGGTGTCGACAACAGACGTCTCGCCAACAGGTCGCATACGTGAGGGGACAGACCCTTCACGTACACGCATACGTGAGGGGACAGACCCTTCACGTATGGCGGGGGTGTCAGTTGAGTGCGGCGTCGGTCGCGGCCTGGCGGCTCCGACGGCCGCGCCGACCGGCGGCTCCGGACGGCTCCCAGGTGAAGCGCTTGAGCGCGATGAACAGTCCGACCGCTCCCCACGCCGCCACGAAGGCAAGCCGACCGGGTGAGAACCCGGGGCCGTCGACGAGTGGATTGAAGCAGTCCTGGAAGGCGTTGACGAACGGCTTGAGGGGGAAGATGTTCGCAACCGTGCCGAGAAACGTGTCGTCGACACCGACCACGAACACGTCGGAGATGAAGGCGAGCGGGAGGATCGTGGCGTTCACCATCGCCGACGACGACGACGACGACTTGATGACCGACACCAACGCCATCCCGAGCGCCGCGGAACTCGCCACGCCCACGACGAACGTCACGAACGCAGCGGGCATCTTCACCCAGTCGATCTCGAGGTCGTAGAAGACGACACCGATGGTAAGCGTGAGGACCACGCTGACGAACGCGATCACGATCGCCGACCCGATGAGCCCTGCGATGTACGTCCAGGTCGGCAACGGGGTGCTTCGCCACCGCTTGAGCACGCCTTCGTCGCGCCGGATCGGCACCATGTTTCCGAGGTTGCTGTACGTGGCACCGACAGCCGTGTACGCGGCCAGCCCGCCGGTGTAGAACTGGCGCACCGACCACTCCCCCGCCTCTGTCTCGATCGTGCCGTCGCCGAAGAGCGCGTTGAAGAGCACGAGCATGACCAGCGGCAGCACGACGGTGAAGAACAGTGCGATCGGAACACGCATGAAGTAGGTCAGCTGATACCTGATCTGCCGGACGACGAGCGCCACGTTCGAGGGGTATCCGCCCGTGCGGGCCGTTGAAGACGGTGCGTCGTTCACTGCGCCTCCTCCTGTTCGGTGAGTTGCAGGAACACGTCTTCGAGCGAGGCCCTCCGAACGGTCAGTCCTTCGAGTTCGATGTCGTGCTCGATCGCCCATCCGGTCAATCGGTGCACGACCTGCGTCGAGGCGTCGACGGTCGCCTCGACGAGGCGTCCCGACACACGGACTTCTTGGCCCAGTACACCCGAGAAGGTCGAAACGGCATCACCGATCGCCACCGATTCGGGAAGGGCGAAGCTCACCACCGTGCCACTGATCCCGTCGATCAGTTGCGACGGTGTGCCTTCGGCGACCATACGGCCGTTCATCAGCACGCCGACCCGGTCGGCGAGGTGCTCGGCTTCGTCGAGATAGTGCGTCGTGAGCAGCACCGTCATGCCGGTGGCACAGAGATTCTCGATCAGGTCCCACGACATGCGCCGAGCCGAGGGGTCGAAACCCGTGGTCGGTTCGTCGAGGAACAGCAGGTCGGGATTCCCGACGATCCCGAGCGCGAGATCGACTCGCCGCCGCTGGCCACCCGACAGCGACCCGATCCGCTCGTCGACCTTCTCGTCGAGACCGACGAGGTGGACGACTTCCTCCAACGACCGGCGCGTCCGATACGCACTGGCATACAGGTCGATCGCCTCGCGCACGGTGAACTCCTGCTCGACCCCCGACGACTGCAGTACGACACCGATGCGATCACGGAAGTCTCGGTCGGCGGCCGCAGGATCGAAGCCCATCACCGACACGGCCCCCGACGTGAGCGATCGGTGGCCTTCGAGGATCTCGACGGTCGTCGATTTGCCCGCACCGTTCTGGCCGAGGAGCGCGTACACCTCGCCCGCCTCCACGTGGAACGAGACACCGTCGACGGCGCGATTCTCCCCGTAGTGCTTCTGGAGTTCCTCGACTCGAATGATCGACACCGGCGCCTCGCTCAGCCCGGACGCGTCGACGAGATCGGGAGGCCGGTGTCGTTGCGGAGGTGTTCGGCGGACGGGACGAAGTACGCCATCAGCATGGCGGCGACTTCGGCACCGTCGACGTCGTCGTCCGCCCGGTCGCCGGACAGGTCGGCACACGTCGACTCGACAGCGGCCGCCATGTGGACCAGCCAACGATCGCGTTCGAGCGGGCCGACGTGGAATGGCATGTGCCGCAGCCGCAACTTGGGGTGGCCACGCTCGTCCATGTAGGTGGTCGGACCGCCCCAGTACTGCGCGAGGAAGAGAGTGAGGCGGTGACGGGCACCCGTCAGGTCGGGCTGCTCTGGATACAACGGGAGCAGGACCTCGTCGGTCTCCACACCTGCGTAGAAGGCGTCGACCAGCCGTTCGAAGAACGGCATCCCCCCGACCCGGAAAAAGAGCGTGGACGCCGTGTCGGACACGGCGCCCACGTTACTCGGGGGAGATCGATTGGGCTCGGGTGAGCCGGCGGCGACGGTGATCGCCGCGCGACGACGTCAGACGCCGTCGAACTTGCGGTACTCGACCAGTTCGTCGTGCTGGACGACGAAGGGGGTCGAACCGTCGCACGGGTCGAGAATCATGAAGTCGTCGGTCGCGAGCAACACCAGCACCGACATGACGTCGTCGTGGTCGGCCTTAGTCCGCACCTCGATCACATCTCCGGTGTGCAGTTTCTCCATCAACATCGTGACCATCTAATTCTCGTTCCGTTCAGAGCGGCCGCACCACGTCGGTGCGTTCCTGTCGTACTCGTCTTTCGGCATCAACCTCAAGGACCTTGAGACGATTCCCACGACGACCTGATCAAAACCGGACACCGGTCACACCGCTCCGACCGGCCGCTACCGGCCGGTAGCCGGCGCCGGCGGTCGGAACGATCGCACGACCAACCACCGACCGTGACCCGTCATTCGAATCCGGGATCGACCCACCCCGGAAACAGGTCGGGCAGGCCTGCGCTCACGCTGTCGGTGTACTCGGCCTCCCGCTTCTCGAGGAAGCTCTCGATGCCCTCGGTCGCATCATCACTCGGGCCGCGCAGCGCGATCCCTCGTGAATCGGCACGATGCGCCTCCATCGGGTGGTCGGCGCCGAGCATCCGCCACATCATCTGCCGCGTGAGCGCGACCGAGACGGGCGCTGCGTTCTCGGCGATGTCGGTCGCGATCGAGCGGGCAGCATCGAGAAGATCGTCAGGAGCGTGCAGGCTCCGCACGAGGCCACCCGCGAGCGCTTCGTCGGCGAGGAAGACCCGACCCGAGTAGCACCACTCGACCGCCTGGCTGATCCCGACGATGCGCGGCAGGAAGTACGACGAGCAGGCTTCGGGAACGATGCCACGCCGAGCGAACACGAAGCCGAACTTCGCCGATTCGCTCGCGAGCCGGATGTCCATCGGAAGCGTCATCGTCACGCCGACGCCGACCGCCGCTCCGTTGATCGCTCCGATCATCGGCTTCTTCGAATCGAAGATTCGCAGGCTCACGAGCCCGCCACCGTCACGCGGGACACCGGTGTCGGTCTTCACGTCGCTGCCACCCTTGGCGAAGGTCTCGCCGCCCGATCCGAGGTCGGCGCCAGCACAGAAAGCCCGTCCCGATCCGGTGACGATCACCGCCCGCACGTCGTCGTCGGCATCGGTCTGATCGATCGCAGCGATCATCTCGTGCATCATCGTCCCGGTGAATGCGTTCATGCGCTCGGGACGGTGCAACGTGATGGTCGCGATGTGGTCGGTGACCTCGTACTGGATCTCGGTGAACTCCATACGAGCAACGTACGAGACGCCGCGGCGCCGTCACCTACCGGCGCGACGTGTCAGATGTCGAGGAAGCGCGAGGCGGCGATTCCCGAGCCGATCGCACCGGCGACTGCGCCGATCGCGAGCATGGCGAGCATCACGCTCTTGTCGTAGCCATCGGTGATCACGAGCGCGGCGAACCCACTGTTGGGCGGAAAGCCCTGCACGCCACTCGTCCACTGTGAGTTCCACACGAACAACCCACCACTGGCCAGCAAACCACCGATCACACCATGCAGCAGGCCTTCCAGCATGAACGGGATGCGGATGAACCAGTCGGTCGCTCCGACGAGCTTCATCACCTCGATCTCGCGTCGACGAGCGAAGATCGCCGTGCGGATCGTGTTCCAGATCAACAGAATGGCGGCGAGCAGAAGGAAGCCCGACAGGAGGAAGAGTCGGAAACCGAAAAACGACTGCAACTGTTCGATCAGCGAGATCTGGTCCTCTGCGAAGACCACCTCCGACACGCCGGGGCCACCCGAGAAGGCATCGGCGACGGAGCGGAGCAGTTCGACATCGGTCGCCTCGGTCGGGACGGCCTTGTACTGCGTGGGCACGTTGAACTCGTCGATGAGGTCGCTCGTGCCGGGTTCGCCCGCCAGCACCCGGTTCTTCTCCGCAAGCGAACACTCGATGTCGCAGTAGGTCCACGTTTCGATGAACTGGTTGTTGCTGTCGAGGTTCCGCTCGATCAGGGCGCGCTGATCGTCGGTGACGTCGTTGCGCATGAAGATGATCATCTCGACGCCGCCCTCCCACTTGGAGAGCAGGTTGTCGAAGCCGTGCTGGCTCAGCAGCGTCAGCCCGACACCGAGCAGCGAGATGGCTGCGGTGATGATGGACGCGACGGTCAGCGTGGCGTTGCGCCGGAAGCTGTCGAAGGTCTCACGGAGGGTGTATCGGAGGCGGGAGAGCATCAGTCTATCTCACTCGTAGACGCCGCGTGCCTGGTCACGCACGATGATCCCGCGATCGAGCTGGATCACGCGCTTGCGCATCGTGTTGACGATCCGCTGGTCGTGGGTGGCCATCACGATGGTCGTGCCGGTCTTGTTGATGCGATCGAGGAGGCGCATGATGCCTTCGCCGGTCGCCGGGTCGAGGTTGCCGGTCGGCTCGTCGGCGAGAAGGATCAGCGGTCGGTTGACGAACGCTCGTGCGATCGACACGCGCTGCTGCTCACCACCGGAGAGCTGGTTCGGCATGCGCTCCTCCTTGCCGGCGAGGCCGACGAGGTCGAGCACGGCGGGCACCTGCTGCTTGATGACGTGCTTCGGACGCCCGATGACCTCTTGAGCGAAGGCGACGTTCTCGAACACGTTCTTCTCGAGCAGGAGCTTGTAGTCCTGGAAGATGTTGCCGATGTTGCGTCGCAGCATCGGGATTCGGGTGCCGGGGAGGTCGACGATGTTGCGACCAGCCACCCAGACGGCGCCGCGTTCGGGCCGGTCCTGGCGGTTGAGCATGCGCAACAACGTGCTCTTACCGGAGCCCGACGGTCCGACGAGGAACACGAACTCGCCCTTCGCGACATCGAAGCTGGCGTCCTTCACGGCGACGACTTCGGTCGAATAGCTCTTGGTGACGTTTTCGAGACGAATCATGAGGGTGAACCCGAGGTCGAGGGGCTGTCAGAGACTACCGCTGCCCCTCGATCATGTCGCGTCACCGCCGGTGTCGAGGAAGCTCCGCCGTCGCTGCGCCGACCCGCTCGATCACTCGACTTCGGTGCTGGCCCGACGCATCTGCAGGTATCCCTCGATGAGGAAATCGATGTCACCGTCGAGCACGCCCTGGACGTTGGCGGTCTCCAACTCGGTGCGCAGGTCCTTGACCATCTGATACGGCTGCATCACGTAGCTGCGGATCTGGCTTCCCCACCCGACTTGGGCTTGCTTGCCGGCGATCGCGTCCAGCTCGGCCTGGCGCTCCTCTTCGGCCTTCGCAGCGATCATGCTCTTGAGCCGACCCATTGCCCGCTCACGGTTCTGGAGCTGGCTGCGTTCTTCTTGCGAACTGGCCACCAACCCGGTCGGGTGGTGGATGTAGCGCACTGCCGACGAGGTCTTGTTGATGTGCTGGCCGCCGGCACCCGACGCGCGGAAGACCTGCATCTCGATGTCGGACTCGTCGACTTCGAGTTCGACGTCGTCGAGCAGCGGCCACACCTGCACTGCGGCGAACGAGGTCTGACGGCGGCCCTGGTTGTCGAAGGGGCTGATCCGCACGAGGCGATGCGTGCCTCGCTCAGCCGTCATCAGGCCGTACGCGTATCGACCGGCGATGGTCACCTCGGCCGACATGATGCCCGCTTCGGCCCCTTCGCTCACGCCGTTGAGCGTGATCGTGAATCCGCGTCGCTCGCACCACTTCTCGTACATCCGCAACAGCATTTCGGAGAAGTCCTGCGCGTCGACGCCGCCGTCCTTGGCGTTGATCTGGACGATGCAGTCGGTGTCGTCGTGCTCGCCGGTGAACAGGCTCCGCAATTCGAGCTGATCGAGTTGCGCCGCGATCTCGGCGAGCTCGCGTTCGATCTCGGGTTCCTGGCTGGCGTCGTCGTCGTCGCGAGCGAGTTCGTGCAGAACTTCGACGTCGGCCACCTGGCCGGACAGACCGTCGAACGTGTCGAGGTCGTCTTTGAGGTTCGCGTACTCGGTGTTGAGCTTGCGGGCGTTGTCCTGGTCGTCCCACAGGGCCGGGTCGGCGACCTCGGCTTCGAGGACGGCGAACCGCTCCCGGTTCTCGACGATCGAGAGATAGCTCTCGGCTTCGGCCAGCCGGCGCTGGACGTCGGCGATGTCGGTGGAAAAGTCTCGCATGGTGTGGTCCTCGGGCAATCGCCTGTCGTCACCGGTCCGAGCCGGCGGGCCGCCGACTCGGAGACTGCTCGATCAGGGCGTCTCGCCGTGGCAGTTCTTGAACTTCTTGCCGGTCCCGCACGGACATGGAGCGTTGCGGGGCGTCTTCTCGAACGCATCCTTCACCACGGTTGCCTGCTTCGTCGAGGTCGCCGACTCCGGAGTGGCCTCTTCGCCGAGACCTCCGGGGCCGCTCGTCTCGAACCCGGTCGACTCGACGTCGTCGGACGAACTCGTCTGCATGTTCCTGACGAGGGTCTCGGTCGAATCGATCACGCCGTCACGGTTCGTGTCGGCCGGGTCGTCGATGACCGCCTGGCCATCGGTGGCGTCCGGCGTGCCGTTCTGGTTCTGCACGACCTGGACGTGCATGACGTACTTCACGAAGTCCTGGGCGATGCCGGTCATCATCCCGCCGAACATCTCGAAGCCCTCACGCTGCCACTCGGTGAGCGGGTCCTTCTGGCCCATCGCCCGCAGGTTGATGCCGCTCTGGAGGTAGTCCATCTCTTCGAGGTGTTCACGCCAGCGCTGGTCGATGATGCGCAGCATGACCTGGCGCTCGACCTGGCGGAGCACGTCTTCGCCCAGCTCTTCTTCGCGCTGCTCGTAGTGGCGGGTCGCGTCGGCCATGACGAGGTCGTAGATCTCGTCGGTGTCGGCAGCGCCGCGCAGCTCTTCTTCGCTCACGTTGCTCGGCCAGTACAGGACCAGTTCCTTCGCGAGCGTCTCGATGTCCCACTCGTCGTCGGCGGCCGACGCACAGTGCGTCGAGATGAGCGAATCGACGGCTTCGGCGAGATACTCCGAGCCCGCCGAGCGGAGGTCTTCACCGTCGAGGATCTGGTCGCGGCGCTTGTAGATGATCTTGCGCTGCTCGTTCATCACCTCGTCGTACTTGAGGACGTTCTTGCGGATCTCGGCGTTCTTGGTCTCGACGGTGGTCTGCGCCCGTTCGATCGCCTTGGTCACCATCTTCGCTTCGATCGCCTCGTCGTCGGGCAGTGCTCGGCCCATCACGTAGTTGAGGGCGCCCGTTGCGAACAGACGCATCAGGTCGTCTTCGAGGCTGAGGAAGAATCGCGACGCGCCGGGGTCGCCTTGGCGACCGGCGCGACCCCGCAACTGATTGTCGATGCGGCGGCTGTCGTGACGCTCGGAGCCCACGACGTACAGGCCACCGAGACCACGGATCTTGTCGCCTTCGGCCTTGCACTCCTCGCGGTACTTCTCCATCCGCTCGTCGTACAGCGCTTGCGCTTCCTTGCGCTTGGTCTGGAATTCTTCCGGCATCTGGTCGATGGGCATCGGCAGCGTGAACTCTTCGGCGAGCAGTTCCTCGTCGTAGCCGGTGCGCACGACGTCGTTCATCGCGAGGCCTTCGGGATTGCCGCCGAGCAGGATGTCGACGCCACGGCCCGCCATGTTGGTGGCCACGGTGACCGCGCCGAGACGCCCGGCCTGGGTGACGATGTCGGCCTCACGGAAGTGCTGCTTCGCATTCAGGACCTCGCACTCGATGCCGCGCTGCTTGAGCAGGCGCCCGAGGTGCTCGGAACGACCCACGCTCGCCGTGCCGACGAGGATCGGCTGTCCTTCCGCGTGACGGCCTTCGATGTCGTCGATGATCGCGTTGAACTTGGCGTCTTCGGTCTTGTAGATGAGGTCGGCTTCGTCGTCGCGGATGACCGGCCTGTTGGTCGGGATCGGCACCACGCCGAGGCCGTAGGTGTTCATCAACTCGGCAGCTTCGGTGGCTGCGGTTCCGGTCATGCCGGCGAGCTTCTCGTAGAGGCGGTAGTAGTTCTGCAGGGTGATCGTGGCGAGCGTCTGATTCTCTTCCTTGATCTTGACGCCCTCTTTCGCCTCGACCGCCTGGTGGATACCCTCCGACCAGCGGCGACCTTCGAGCACACGACCGGTGAACTCGTCGACGATCTTCACCTCGCCACCCTGGACGATGTAATCCTTGTCTCGCTTGTACAACTCCTTGGCCTTGAGCGCCACGGTGAATTGGTGCACGAGGTTGGCCTGGACGTTGTCGTAGAGGTTGTCGACGCCCAGTGCCGACTCGACCTTCTCGATGCCCTCTTCGGTCGGCACGACGATCCGCTTGTCTTCTTCGAACTCGTAGTCGACGTCGCGCTTCAAGCTGCGCACGATCGACGCGAATCGGTAGTAGAGCTTCGCGGCGTCGGCGACGCGACCCGAGATGATCAGCGGGGTGCGCGCCTCGTCGATGAGGATCGAGTCGACTTCGTCCACGATGCAGAAGTTGTGGCCGCGCTGCTGGACCTTGGCGTCTTTGCTGGGCGCCATGTTGTCGCGCAGGTAGTCGAAGCCGAGTTCGTTGTTCGTGCCGTAGGTGACGTCGGCAGCGTAGGCCTTGCGCTTCTCGGCGGCCTTGGCGTTGAGGCCCGGCAGGATCAGGCCCACCTCCATACCCATGAAGCGGTAGACGCGGCCCATGAGCTCGGACTGATACTGAGCGAGATAGTCGTTCACCGTGACCAGGTGGACGCCCTTCTGCTCGAGCGCGTTCAGGTACACGGCGGCGGTCGACGTGAGGGTCTTGCCCTCGCCGGTCTTCATCTCGGCGACCCAGCCGAAGTGCAGCGCGGCGCCGCCCATCATCTGGACGTCGAAGTGGCGTTGGCCGAGCGTCCGGTCGGCCGCCTCGCGCATGACGGCGAACGATTCGACCAGCAGGTCGTCGAGATCAGCGCCGTTGTCGAGGCGCTGGCGGAACTCACCCGTCTTGGCCGAGAGTTGGTCGTCGGAGAGTGCACCGAGTTCGGATTCGAGCGCGTTGATCTCAGGAACGATGCCCTGCAGCGCCTTCAGCTTCTTGCCTTCACCGGCTCGGAGGATTCGATCGAGAATGCCCATGCGACCGCCCATGCTACCGGCGCGACCCGAAGCGGCTGGGGAGCCAGACCCTGTTCGCACCGCCGTCCGTTCGAGTCTCCACGGTCCCCTCACGCTGCCGTCACAGCCCGGTCGACCGGGAACTTGAGGACCGCTGCCGGCTGGCGGTCGGGGGTTGCGGCGACGGCGACGAGGCGAGCCTCGGCTCCCGCCCGTTCCAACGCATCTTGAGCACTCGCCAACGTGGCCCCGGTGGTGACGACGTCGTCCAGGACGAGGACGCGTACCCCCTCGATTCCGGGTCGGGCGACGAACGACGGGCCCACCAACCGTTCGGCACGCGTCCGACCGGTCTGCGACCCGCTCCCTCGCCGCTCCAACAGCCGACGACAGGGCAGACCGAGTTGTCGCGCAACCGTCTGTGCGAGCAGTTCGCCATGGTCGAAACCTCGTTCGCGCCGACGCTTCGCCGTCGTGGGAGCCCACGTGATCACGTCGATGTCCTGGTAGGCGTGCAACTCGACCAGCCGGTTGACCACCAGACCAGCGAGGTGCCGACCGACCGCACGGCGATTGCGGTACTTCATCCCGAGCACGACGCTGCGGACCCGACCGGTGAACGCCAAGGGCGCGATGACGTCGTGCGGGACTCCGGTCGGAGCCTGGCCGAGCAGAGCGAAACGACAGGTGGTGCAGATGGGACGGCCGGGCGTGTCGCAACCGGCGCAGCGGGTCTCGAAGATCATGTGCACCATCCAACTCAGGGGGTACCACAGAGTTCGCGTTGCCCCTGCTCAGCGGGCCGGTCGGGCCCTCCCAGCCGGGTCGATCGAGGCTGCGGCGATTCCGGCGACAGCGGGTGAAGGCGCTCAGGATGCGATGGGTTCGGCGACCACCGACGCCGGGATCATCGTCAGACGAGGCAGGATGACCTGGACGAGCGGCCCGATCCCGAACGCGAAGACCGCAGTTCCGATGCCGATGGCTCCGCCGAGGGCGATGCCGACGAGCAGTACGACGACCTCGACGGTGGTGCGCGCCACCCGAATCGAGATCCGCCGTCCTGCGATCGAACGTTTCGACAAGCCGGTCATCAGCCCATCACGCGGCCCCGCCCCGAGCCCGGCACCGATGTAGTAGCCCGACCCGATGGCGATCACGACCACGCCCCCGAACATCATCACGATCCGGACCGGGAGCGGCGCATCTTCGACGATCCGCGGCATCACGAGCTCGACGACGACGCCGATCACGATGGCGTTGAGGATCGTTCCGAGCCCGGGCCGCTCGCGCAGCGGGATCCACAGCAGCATCAGAAGGACACCGGTCAGGACGATGATCCAGCCGGTCGAGAGGCCGGTCATCTCCGAGACGCCCGTGTGGAACACGTCCCACGGTGCGGCGCCGAGATCGGCTCGCAGCAGGAGGGCGATCCCGATGCCGAACAGTGCCAGTCCGACCAGGCACCGCACCAGCCGTTCGACTCGGCGATCGTGCGGCATGAACGGAATCGGTGTCGCACGTGCGACGGGTGGAGCCATGACTGCAGGGTACGCACGCGGGCCTCGGCACGCCGTCGCCGTTTCAGCTCTCCTTCGGCCCGAATCATGAGCCCACGACACCGAAACCTCCGTCACCCACTCACACATCCGGATCTCGTGTGGCTCGGAGCGAGTCGTCGATGTCCGGTTCCGGCGACGACCGGCGGGTCGAATCCCGGCGTCGGCCGATGAACTCTGTATGACCCCCGGTGGTCGTTCGACGGACCTGCCATCGCCCACCACGTGAGCGCGTTGGAACCGCGCGACATCATCGTGATCGACGGAATCCGTGTGACGAATCGGGCGCGAACGCTGGCCGACCTCGGCTCCGTCGTCTCGGCCGACGCATTGGCCCGAGCGCTCACGTCGGCTCGACGCGTCGGTGCGGCGGTGCCCGACCTGTTGGACACCGCCGAGCGACTCCACCGCCCCGGGCAATCAGGAACCGGCGCACTGATGCGGCTGCTCGGCGCGATCCCTTTCGAGGGGAAGATCCCCGACAGCTGGTTCGAGGAACTGCTGGCGCGTTGCCTCGAGCACCCTGGGATCGGACCCCTCACACCACAGCACGAGATCCACGACGACGATGGCCGATTCGTCGCACGCGTCGATCTCGCAATGCCCGACGTCCGGTTGGCGATCGAGGCACACAGCAAGCGACATCACTTCGGCCCGGAAGCCGAAGCCGCCGATGCCGATCGCGATCTTCGAGCTGCTGCCTGCGGGTGGGAGATGCTGTACCTCGGTTGGCACGCAACGAAGTCACCGGACACGGTCGCAGAGATGGTCGCCGCTGTCGTCGCCGCCCGCCGCCGTCACATGTGACCTCGACGGCCGGGCCACCCCGGGCCGGGCCGGACCGAAGTGTGAGCGCGACGGACCGAAAACGACGTCCACCGCTCACACATTCGGCGAGCGGCGGAGAAATCGGCGACATCCGCCGACCGCACGGGTCGGCGGATACCAGCAGTCGGACGGACGAGGTCGGGCGAACCCCGTACTCAGTAGCGGTAGTTGTCCGGCTTGAAGGGCCCAGACGGGTCGATGTCGAGGTACTCGGCCTGCTCGTCGGTGAGCTGCGTCAGCTTCACGCCGAGCGCATCGAGGTGGAGCCGCGCGACCTTCTCGTCGAGCGGCTTCGGCAGCACGTACACGTCGAGTGGGTAGCTCGACGTGTTCTGGAACAGTTCGATCTGAGCCAGCACCTGGTTCGTGAACGAACACGACATGACGAAGCTCGGGTGGCCGGTGGCGCAGCCCAGGTTCACGAGGCGACCCTCGGCGAGGATGATGATCTGCTTGCCGTCGTCGAACTTCCAGACGTCGGTGCCCGGCTTGAGTTCGTCACGGGTGGCACCCGAACGAGCAAGGCCCTCCATGTCGATCTCGTTGTCGAAGTGGCCGATGTTGCAGACGATCGCGTTGTGCTTCATCTTCTTCATCGAGTCGATCGAGATCAGGTTGAAGTTGCCCGACGCGGTGACGAAGATGTCGATGTCGGAAATGCAGTCTTCGAGCGGCATCACCTGGAGGCCTTCCATCGCCGCCTGCAACGCGTTGATCGGGTCGATCTCGGTGACGATCACGCGAGCACCCTGGCCCTGGAGCGACTGGACGCAGCCCTTGCCCACGTCGCCGTAGCCGAGCACGAGAGCGGTCTTGCCGCCGATCATCACGTCGGTCGCTCGCGAGATGGAGTCGACGAGCGAGTGGCGACAGCCGTACAGGTTGTCGAACTTCGACTTGGTGACCGAGTCGTTGACGTTGATGGCCGGGAAGATCAGCTCGCCGTCTTCCATCATCTTATAGAGACGGTGGACGCCGGTGGTGGTCTCCTCGGTGACGCCCTTGATGTGGGCTGCCATCCGGGTCCACTTACCGGGGTCGGACTTGAGCGTGCGCGCCAGCAGGCCGAGCACGATCGCGAACTCGGCGCTCGACGCCTCGGTCGGATCGGGCACCTCACCGGCCTTCTCGAACTCGACGCCCTTGTGGAGCAGCATCGTGGCGTCGCCACCGTCGTCGAGGATCATGTTCGGGCCGTCGTACTTCGTGCCGTCGGGGGCGTCGGGCCAGGTCATCATCTGCTCGGTGCACCACCAGTACTCCTCGAGCGTCTCGCCCTTCCAGGCAAAGACCGGCACGCCGTCGGGTGCGTCGACCGTGCCGTTCGGACCCACGACGACCGCAGCAGCGGCGTGGTCCTGGGTGGAGAAGATGTTGCAGCTCGCCCAGCGAACTTCGGCGCCGAGCACGGTGAGCGTCTCGATCAGGACGGCGGTCTGGATGGTCATGTGGAGCGACCCGGAGATGCGCGCACCGGCAAGCGGCTTGGACTCGCCGTACTCCTTGCGCAGAGCCATCAGGCCGGGCATCTCGTGTTCGGCGAGGAGCATCTCCTTGCGCCCGAACGGGGCCATGGACAGGTCGGCGACGCGCCAGTCCTTGCGATCGGCAAACGTGGTATCAGACATGTGGTTTCCTCCGGTGGTTCGCGGAAAGAGCGGATGTGCGAACCGGGCCGGGACCATCAGGTCCGGGTCAGCAACAGCCCAGTGAGGTCAGGCTACCGAGAAAACGACGAAGGCCCGGCTGCGATCAGCCGGGCCTTCGAGTGTTCGGGGTGAACGTGATCAGTCGAGGATGACTGCGTACACGTCGAGGATGTAGTGGGTGCTGCCGTCGGAGTTGTAGGCCGACACCATGTTCTCGTCGCCGGCTCCGTTCGATCCGTAGGTGATGACCGCCGAGTTGGCGACGGCGCCACCTTCGGCGAAGTTCAGGTTCGAGTTGCCGGGAGCCGTGGGCTCGTTGGAGTCGTCGAGAGCGACCTCCGGGTTGAGCGTGAGGAAGCTGCGAGCCGGGGTGTCGGGGGTGGTCGCGTTGCGCTGGAGGCCAGCGGCGGTCACGTTGCCGAGCAAGCCGCCCTGCTCTCCGACCGAGACGCCGTTGAGGCTGACCGAATCGGCGAACTTCTGGAAGCTCCAATCCTCCCACGACGAGAAGCCGAGGCGAGCGGCACCGAACTCCGAGGAGCGGGTGTCGAAGGAACGGAACGGAGACTCGAGCGGCACGATACGACCGGTTCGGGTCTCGTCAGCGGCGTCGGGCGTGGTGAGGTAGCCGACGACGTCGATCAAGACGTCGGTCCGGCCGGCACGGTTGAAGACGAAGATGCTGCCGTCGTCGTTGAGCGGGACGATGGCCAGGTTGGCCTTGACCGTGCCCTTCTCGTAGTTGCCGTTGGACGAGTCGGCCTCGGCCTGACCGGCAGGCACCCGGTCGGGCGATGCCGACAGGTATGTCGTCGTGCTGTTCGACTTGTTGTTGACGCCGGTCATGTTGATGACCACCGCCGACACGTTTGCGTCGTCGGGCACGGGGCCCTGGCCGCGGACGGGGACTTCGATCGAATCCTGGGTACGCAGCGACGATGTCGTACGGGTGTCAAGGATGCGCTCGGGAGTGACCGTCTGCATCCGAGCACCGTCGTCGGCATCGGCGCCGTCGTACGCAGTCTTGGCGACCCAGCCGAACACGTCGACGATCACACGGACGTCGCCCTCGATCTGGGAGCTGATGTCGATCGTCAGTGCGCCCTCGGTGCCCACGCCGATGATCCCGAAGTTCGGGACGGTCTGGCCGTCGCTCTCGAAGTTGATCAGCGAGGTCTGCTCGTCACCGGATGCGTCGTAGTCGGACGGACGCACGGACACGAAGCCACGACCGGTCGCGTCGACCAGCGTGACGTTCACCGCAACTGCGAGCACACCGTCGGTGGGGACTCCACCGAGTCCGACCACGGGAACCGTGATCTCACCGTTGGCGGAGACTCTGCCGCTGTCGACATCATCCTTCGTGTCGTAGATGCGTTCGGGAGCGACCGGGAAGTACTCCCCGCCGGCGCCCAGGGACGCCACGTCGGCCTGCGCCGAGGCGGTCGGGGTGAGAATCGGGCCGAGGCCGATGGTGCTGGCACCGATCAGCAGGACGGCGGTGCGTCGGAACATCGTGGTCGAATTCATCATGTGTCGTAACTCGTTCGTCATGTAGCGGTCGGATGTGATCCTACGTCGTCGCCGGAGGTGGGCAACGGTCGCACCCAGTGTTTCGGTCTGTCCGGCATCCCACTTGAGCAACCCGGTGTCGAAAATAGTGACAAAAGGGGCTCTTCTGTCGTTCGAGTGGGTTGAAATGACAGTCGTGTAGTGCGTGAAGCCGCTCCCTGTCTACGTTTCGGGTTGTTGAGATCCAGAACAAGCAAGGAGCGGCTTCGGTGAAGAATCTATGGGC
>Ga0209303_1000113_pt1 | contig 95601 bp, 88 predicted proteins | sample SidtaG_3_FD_187449 | JGI IMG/M metagenome (GOLD analysis project Ga0209303, IMG submission 187449) | Marine algal microbial communities from Sidmouth, United Kingdom - Sidmouth_Asex1 metaG (SPAdes) (version 2) | ecosystem: Host-associated > Algae > Red algae > Unclassified | place: Sidmouth...
CGGGCTCGGGCTCGGGTTCGGGCTCGGGCTCGGGCTCGGGTTCGGGTTCGGGCTCGGGTTCGGGCTCGGGCTCGGGCTCGGGCTCGGGCTCGGGTTCGGGCTCGGGTTCAGGCTCGGGCTCGGGCTCGGGGTCGGGTTCGGGGTCGGGTTCTTCCGCCCCGGGCCGATCGCGGGCCAGGGCCAGGGTACCGATCGACGCCGAATCCGGCTCGTCCGGCGCCTCGATCGGCGCACCGACGACGGCGCCGGTTTGCTCGTGACGTCCCCCGGCGACGAAGCGCTCGGGCTGATCGAGAACCCAGACACCCAAGGCGATGCACCCACCGATCGCGCCCAACAGTACGACCCAGCACACCGCGACGATGGCGTTGCCGAACGCACGTGACGGCGCCTGCATAACAAGTACTCGAATAGGGGTGGACGACCGGGCTCGATCTGGTGCAGTTTCCGCGCGCAGCCGGCTTGCAGCAAGCGATGAACGGCCCTTCGACCCTTACCCGTGACGCAAGTCTCAGTTGGGTAAGGCCAGCGCGTGCAATGCCTCCGCGTGCAGGGTACGACCCCCCGCCGCCAGCACCGTTCCGCCCCCGCTCGGATCCGCTCCTCGCCAGTCGCTGATCACTCCACCGGCGCCTTCGACGATCGGGATCAGGGCCTGGACGTCCCACGGTGCCAGATCCGCCTCCACCACCAGGTCGACGTGGCCGCTGGCCAGCATGGCATAGCCATGGCAATCGGTCCCGTAGCGCACGATCGGTACCCGCGAACTCAGCTGCCCGAAAGCCTCACGCAGCGCCGGCGTGTCGAACATGTCCGGGGTGGTGCAGCACAGCACGGCAGCGGACAAGGCGACACCGCGACGGGTGGACAGGGGGAAGCTCTGGTCGTTCGCCACACGCACCGCATTCCCGTCGTGGCCCAGGTAACGTTCGCTCAGCACCGGCTGATCGAGCAGGCCGAACACCGGCCGACCGCCCAGACGCAACGCGATCAACGTGCCCCACACCGGCACGCCGGCGATGAAGGCACGCGTACCGTCGATCGGATCGACGATCCAGGCCGGGTCCAGGGCCCCGGGCGCTTCGGCGAGACCGCCGAACGACTCCTCGCCGACGAAACCGATCCCCGGGGCACCGGCCCTCAGTACCTCGCGAATCGCTCGCTCGGCATCACGATCCGCATCGGTCACCGGATCGAAGGCGGATGCGGCACCGGTCGACTTGTCGTGCACCCCGAGCGGTTGCCGGAAGGCCGCCAAGGTGATCGTCGCGGCGGCATCCGCGGCCCGCTGTGCCAGCGGGATCAGGTCGGCAAGCGCCGCGTGCGAGTTCGTCATCTTTCGCATGTTCTCAGCAAATCGTCACCGATGCTGCCGATGGGGCCGGCGTGACGATGCGATGCCATCCGGCCCGTTGCCCTTCCGAGCTTCTTCTGCCGCCTCGGCGCGCGATATCGGCAACGGCCGGACCGCGGGCCGATGACGCTGAGAACCGGCACCGATTGCGTGATAACCGATCGAGCAAGTGCGCCGATGCGTCCAACTGTGAATCGTCGCCCACCGGTTGCCAGGACGGGCTTGCGCCTCGCCGCAGTGTTCCTATCCTCCTCGACCCTTCGCTACCATCGCGTTCCTGCCGGATGTCCCGTTCCCCTCGATCCGAGCGCACCATGAAGGCCCCCGTCCTGATGTTGATCGCCGGTGCGACCGCGTTGGCCGGCTGCAGCAGCACGCAGGTCAAGCGCGCGACCTACCAGGTGCTGCGCCAAGGCGACTGCACGCTGAACGGGTTCGACGAATACTGCGACCGCAACTTCAGCGCCGAGTACCATCGCTACGAACGGCTGCGCAACGACTTCCTGCACGAGCGGCAGTGGGAGACGCGAAGCGACACGATGCCGGCGGCACGCGCCGCACTCTGACGCGGCGCACTCTGACGCGGCGCCCGGCCACCGCGGCGCCGCGCCTTGGCCGGATCCTTCCCCTGCCGGTCCGATCGATCCACATACGGAGAGCCACCATCCTGCCTCGCTGCGCACGCCTGGCGCCGGTCATCGCCCATCGCGGTGCCAGCGCCGATGCCCCCGAAAACACGGTGGCCGCGATGCTGCGCGCGGCCGACGATGGCGTGCAGGCCGTCGAGATCGACGTCAACATCAGCGCCGACGGCGTTCCGTACGTGCATCACGACGAGCGATTGCAGCGCTGCACCGGACATCCCGGCCGATTGCACGAGCAGCCGTCCCGTGTGCTCGATGCGCTGCACGCCGGCGCCGGCATGCCCGGCTTCGAGATCGAACCGCTGGCCCGCCTGGAGACGCTGCTGGGGGTGGTGATCGGGCGGCGGTTGGCCCTGAACCTGGAAATCAAGGCGCCGCCGGGCCGTGAGCGCGTGACCACCCAGGCCATCTGCGACGTGCTGGAGCGGTGCTGGCCAAGCGATCGCACCCTGGTGTTCTCCAGCTTCAGTGCCACGGCGTTGCAGTGCGCCGCCGAGCGGCTGCCGGAGCTGCCCCGTGCCCTGCTGGTCGGGCGCCTGCCCGCCGATTGGCAGCAGACGCTGGAACATGCCAGAGCGGTCAACCTGCATTGTGCCGCCAGGCATGTCGACCCGACGGTGGCCGCCCGGGTCGCCGATCAAGGTCACGGCCTCTATTGCTTCACCGTCAACGAACCGGACCGGGCCATCGAACTGCTCGCCGGCGGTGTCCACGGGGTGTTCACCGACGTTCCGGCACGTCTGCTGGCCGCGATCAGGGCGTCGGCCGCGGCGACGGATCGCTAGGGAGCCTCTGCACCGGGGCGCTTGCCTGCCACGGTAGCGAGGTTCCATCGTCGGGCGGCCAACCCGGCAAACGTTCGGATCGACCGCTGACCACCGCGTCCAGTACCGCCGGCCAGCTGCGCTGCCAGCAGCAGCCGTGCGAGTAGCCGGGAAAGACCCGCACCACCGCGCCCGGTTGGGCTTCCAGGAAATCGGCCACCAGCATGGGCGGAATCACCGCATCGCGCTGGCCCAGCAGGTGCCACTGGCGAACCGCCTGGGGCAACGGCGTGCGGGCGGCAGGGTTCAGGGAACCGTGCAGCGGCGTGTATCGGTGGTGGCGAGTCCAGGCTTCGGTATCCAGGTTGCCGGCCACCGTCACCACGTCGCGGGTGATCTGCTCGAATCCCTCGGCGATCAGCAGCGCCAGCGCTCCCCCGCCACTGTGGCCGAACAGGCGCACCCGCGTGGCCCCGCGGCGCGACATCTCACGGCGCATCACACCGCTCATCGACGCGATCACGGTCGGCGAGTAGCGATCGGAGGTCCACAGGCGGTTGTCGCAGCCGGGCTGCGTGGAGGTGCCGTTGTAGCAGGGTCTGCCGATGTAGACGGCCGCGCGACGGTCTTCGCCCATCAGCCGCAACATCAACGGCTGACGCGGCGTCGGGTCCGCCATGATCAGCGTGCGGTGTCGCCACGGGGATCCATCTCCCTCGAGGTAGACGTGCAGCGTGCCCGCGTCCAGGGGCTGGCGATTGGCGAACACGGTATGGCGAAAGCCATCGACCGTGACGCGGCTGCGATCGAAGCCTTGACCATCGGCGAGCTCGTGCAGGCGGGAGGTCGGTGAGGCACAGCCACCGAGCACGGCGACCAGAAGCAGACACCACGACGCGCAGGTGCCTGCGGCACGAACGGGATGTCGTCCGAGGTCGGGTGAAGGAGGGGTCGCTGAACGCCGGGTGGACCGGCGGCGCCATGAGCGTGGATCGTTCATGACGGATGCGACGCCGAGTACCTCCGCCGAAGGCCGACCGCAACGCGGTCGACAAAGCAAGCGAAGGTGGCGTCCCCTAGGGGACTCGAACCCCTGTTACCGCCGTGAAAGGGCAGTGTCCTAGGCCACTAGACGAAGGGGACGCAGTCGGTAACCGGCAGGGCCGGCGCCTTCGTGGCACGGAGTATAGCGGAAATGAATTGCGTGCGGGCCGACCGTCAAGCCGCATCTGGCCCATCGTCGCCGTCCGGTTGGTCCGTGGGCGATTGCGCGGCAAGCAGGCGATTTCGACCGCCCTGCCGGGCAAGCGACAAGGCGTCGCGGGCTCGCTGCAGGAACTGTTCGCCCGACTCGCCGCGCACCATCTCGGCCACCCCGCCGCTCGCCGTCAGCACGAACCGGACGTTGTCCACCGTGACGCAACGATCGACCATCTCGCGCAGGCGGTTGCCCAGCTGCATCGAGGCTTCCAGACCGGTGTCGGGCAGCAGCACGCAGAACGCATCACCATCGATGCGGAACACCATGTCGCTGTGCCGCAACGTGCCGGTGAGCGTCTGCGCCACCGCGCGCCAGGCCTGCCGTCCGACCTCGACGCCATGGTGCTCGCTGATCGATTCCAGGTAGTCCACACCGATCATCATCAACGAAAGTCCCTGCTGCGTACGTCGCGAGCGCCGCACCTCGCGCGGCAACTGCCGCGCGAAGGACTCCTGGTTGAGCAGGCCGGTGGTGCCGTCGGTCATCGCCGCCACCAGCGCCTCGTGGTGCGCCAGCGCGTTGTCCAGCGGATAGACCAGGCTCTCGACCAGCCGCTCGGCGTCTCGCTCCTCGCGGGTGTCGAAGGCGCGTCCGCGCATCAGCACGATCTCTCCCAGGCTGCGCTCGCCCAGCTTCAGCTCGAAGTGCTGGCGGTGCTGGCGCACATCGCCGAGCACATGGTCGCAGCCGCGTTCGGTGGCACTGAAGCTCAGGCCATCGAACGCAACGAAAGCCTGTCCCTCGGCCATCAGGCATTCGAGCAGGGCATCCAGTTCGAGCTTGCGGTGCAAGGCGGCGTGCAGCTCCATCTGCCGTAGCTGGACATCCAGGCGCTGCTGCCGGACGCTGTCCAGCGAGGTGACGTTGGTGCGCGGTTCCTGAAACGAGACGACCATGGATCGTGCTCCGTTGGTTCAGTGATGGCGGACGATCTCGCTCACCCGCCGGGCATGCCGGCAGCGTTGAGCCATAGCACGGAAACCAACGCAGCAAGCGTTATGCCGAGCAAGGTCCAAGGCAGCCAGATCGCCTGGATGCGCGAAGGCGAGGCCGGCAGGCCGGCGCCGCCATCGTCCACCCTGTCGAGCCAATCGCGCCGTATGCGCTCCAGTGGATCCATCAGTGGATCGCGGCGCTCGCCCTCGGATGGCAGCGAGTCGATGTCCGCCTCGGCCGACGACCCGGCAGGCGCGGCCCGGCGCTCGTCCGAGAGGTTGCGAGCGTCCAGGAATCGCGTCCAGCCGGCGCCGGTGTCCAGGTTCAGCAAGGCCTCGGGAATCAGCTCCGGCACCTGTGTGACCGGCTCCCACAGCTCGCCGTCACGGCTGACCCGGTCGGTGTTGCGAACCCGCCCGAGCAGCAGGAAGCGCCCGACCTCCTCGCAGGTGAACGGCCCCTGCACGCGCGAGCCCTTCTGCACGTACCACTGGGCGTGTTCGCTGACCACGTGTCGCGACACGTTTCAGCGCTGGGTCCATTCGGACAGGCGCACCTTCAGCCGGGTCAAGGCCTGGCCGTGTATCTGGCACACCCGCGATTCGCTGACGCCCAGGATCTCGCCGATCTCGCGCAGGTTCAAGTCCTCGTCGTAATACAAGGACATCACCAGGCTTTCACGCTCGGGCAAGTTCTTGATCGCCAGGGCCAGGGCTGCACGAAACGATTGATACTCCACCTGCTCGCCAGGCGTGGCCTCGCTGCTTTGTGGCAGCGACATCGTCTCGCCGGTGTGCTCGTCGGGTTGATCGAAGCTGAACACGTGGGCCGCCGAGCTTTCGGTCAGGATCGTGTGATAGGCGCGCAGCTCGATGCCCAGCGTATCGGCCACGTCCCGTGCCTTGGCCTCGCGTCCGGAACCTTGCTCGATGTTGCGCAGCACCTCGGCGGCTTCGCGCGACTTGCGGTGAACCGAGCGCGGCGTCCAGTCCGAGCGCCGTATCTCGTCGAGCATGGCACCGCGTACGCGGATGCCGGCATAGGTCTCGAAGCTGGCGCCTTGCGACGGATCGTAGTGGCGCGCCGCCTCGAGCAGACCGATCATCCCGGCCTGGATCAGATCTTCGGCCTGCACGCTCGGCGGTAGCCGGTTCATCAGGTGGAACGCGATGCGTTTCACCAGGTTGGCGTTGGCGGCGACGAGCCCATCGGGCTCCACCGTCTCCACCTCGTTGTACATCGCATGTGCGTTCATGCCGAGACTCTCACCAAGGTGGGGTCGGCGACTTGTACCAGCCGCTCGACGAAGAATTCGATCCGGCCTGCCGGCGTAGCCGGTCGAGGCCAGCGCGCCACACGGGTGGCGAGCTTTGCGAACGCGAGCGCCGAGGGCGATCGCGGGAACAGCTGAACGACCGGCGAGCCGGTTCGTACCGAACGGCCCAGATGGGCGTCGTCGGGTATCGAACCGGCGTGCTCGACGAGGACATCGAGCGCCGGATCGATGCGTTCGAGCAGGCTCTGGTGCACATCGCGTGCGTGCTGCGCACCGTTCGCACGATTTACCACGGTGTGAAACCGACGCGCCAGGCACTCCCGATTGAGCGTGCCCACGAGCATCGCGGCGGCGCGCAGCGATGCGGGCTCGTCGGTGATGACGATCAGCAATTCGCGCGCGGCCGCCCCGTACGTGAGCGAGGCATCGTTGAGTCCGGACGGGGTATCCACGAGCAGTGTATCGGCCTCGACCCCCACCGCGCTGAAGTGGGCGATCACCGCGGCGTGCTGGATTCGTGACAGACGCGACAATCGAACGTCCCCGCGCGCGGCGGTGATCACGCCGATGCCACCCGGGCCCTCGCCGATCAGGGCGCTCAGCGGCAACTCGCCGGCCAGCAGGCGGTGCCAGTGGTCAGTGGCCGGTACGCCGAGCAATGCCGACAGGCTGCCCTTGGGCAGATCCGCATCGAACAGCAGCACCCGATTCACCGTGCGAGCCAACGCCACCGCCAGGTTGGCCGCGATCACCGAAGTGCCCACACCGCCCTTGCAACCGGCGATGGCCACCGTGCGCACCGGAGCACCGCGCGCGTTCGACGGTACCGACGATGCGCAGGAGGTCACGGCATCGTTCACGCCGGCCCGGTCCGACCCGCCGGCGCGGCCGGCGCGGTACGTTCCTGTGCACGTGAATCGAAGGCCATCGGCAACGCGTCTCCCGATCACAGGAACGCGGTGCGCCGGCGAGATGGCCGAGCTCGGGACCTGTCATGGGGTTCGGCGGAGCAAGTATTCGACCACGCGGCGGTGATCGGTCCTGGCAGGGCGGATTCTCTACCCGGGGCAGCGACCCGGGAGGCTCATCCGCCCACCCGGATCACGACACCTCTTCGGGCCGCTGGATGTTGTACTTGCGCATCTTCTCCACCAACGTGGTGCGCCGGATGCGCAGTCGGTTGGCGGCGTGGGCCACGACGCCGGAACACTCGTCCAGCGCCTGCTCGATCAACGACACCTCGATGTCGGTCAGATGCTGCTTCAGGTCGATGCCATCGCGCGGCAGCCGAGGCTTGTTGTTCAAGGCAACCTGCGGCATGCCCTGGATGAGCGGCATGGGCGCCGAAGCGCCGTCCTCGGCTCGACCCGCCTCGGCACGACCGTGCGGTGACATCTTGGCGGGCAGATCGGGCGCATCCACCACGCCGTAAGGGTGCAGGATCGTCATGCGCTCCATCAGGTTGGCCAACTCGCGCACGTTGCCCGGCCAGTCGTAGTTGCACAGCGCCATCATGGCCGCCGGGGTAAGACGCACGGAGGACTTCTTCTCGTGCTCGAGCCGGGTGATCAGCTCGTTGACCAGCAGCGGCAGATCCTCGGCGCGGCTGGACAGCGGCGGCATCTCCACCGGAAAGACATTCAAGCGGTAGTACAGGTCCTCGCGAAACCGCCCATCGTCGATAAGCTGCTCCAGGTTGCGGTGCGTGGCCGCCACGATGCGCACGTCCGAGCGGATGCTCTTGTTGCTGCCCACCCGCTCGAAGGAGCGCTCCTGAATCACCCGCAGCAGCTTCACCTGCATGCTCAGCGGCATGTCACCGATCTCGTCCAGGAAGATCGTGCCCCCTTCGGCCAGCTCGAACCGCCCTTCGCGCGCGCCGACGGCGCCGGTGAAGGAGCCCTTCTCGTGCCCGAACAGCTCGCTTTCCAGCAGCTCGCCCGGAATGGCCCCGCAGTTGATGGGCACGAACGGCTTGGCGCGCCGGTTGGAGTAGTAGTGAATATTGCGCGCCACGACCTCCTTGCCGGTGCCCGATTCACCCAGGATCAGAACGGTGGCCTCGGTCGGGGACACCTGATCGATCATCTTGCGCACACGCTGGATGGCCCGGCTGTTGCCGACCAGGCTGCGGAACAGCTCGGGGTTCTGCTGCGGCTCGCGATCGGGCTCGTTGTTGGCGGATCCGCGCACCTGCGCCTTGTGCAGCATGTCCGATAGCTGGGCGTAGCGGATGTCCGCCTTGAGCACGCCGATGAAGTGGCTGTCGATGTCGGATTGCGCCAGGTCGGCAGGTTGACCGCCCAGCAGCAGGACGAACGGTGGACAGGCCTCGTGCTGCTGGCGCAGCTGCTTCGTCCAGTCGACCACGCCGTGAAAGTTGGCGACCAGGATCGCCCGGAACCCGTTCAGGTCCCCCAGGCTGCCCACCGGCTCGTGGGAGGAGAGCACCTTGGTCTCATGATCGATGAATTGCAGTTGATGGGTCAGCCGCTGCGCGCTGTCCGCGTCCTGATCGACGATGAGAATCCTGCGCGTCTCTTGCCTGCTGCTCATGTTGAATCTCTTCCGTCGGGAGGACGGTGGTATGGGGTCGCTGCCGTCATGAGCATAGAAGAGCGTCACGACTAGACAAAGTTTTGACGAGCGTTCCTTCACAACTGCTTTACGGGAACGACATGTGAACTGGTTCAAATAACATTCTGTACCCAACCGATGGCCCCGTGCACGCCCGGATATGACCGAAGTGGCAAAAAGACACGCCGGCCGAACGGGTTTCGTGATCCGGACGCAGCTCTCCCGCGTCCATGCTTCACCGCGCGTGGCCCACGCCGATGCCGCTCAGTACCTGCGGGCGGATTCGAGGAACATCGACCGCCCCGGGCTCACGACCACAATGAGAAGCGTTTGCGACGGTCAGTGCCTGACCGGTGACAGGCGACGGAGAACTGAAACGACATGGTCCAGAATCCGGAAGATTCGGAGGGCATCGCGGTCGTCACCGATCTATCGGCGGTGCGAGAGGCGCGCAAGCAGCCCAAGCCCACCGAACGGCGCATCGCCAACCGACGCTTCGACACCGAAAAGGTGGAACGGCTGAAGCGAGCGATCGAACAGGGTCACTACAGCATCGATCCCTTCAGCACCGCCGACCGGTTCATCGAGCACGAGCGAAACGGTCACTGAATCCCCGGGACGCGATTTTCGCGGACACGAAAAAGGGCGGCCGATCCGTTCGGATCGCCGCCCCCCGTCATTCGACGCCGGACCGGTGTCCGGGCCGCCGTCATCGGCGACCCGGGCACCCGATCGATCAGCTGTCCGAGTCCGCCGGGCCGGTGAGCGCCGACGGGGCCGATGTGCGTCCGACCGGAATCGTCCGCGGCTTCATCGCCTCGGGAATTTCCTTGGTCAACGCGATCTTCAGCAAGCCGTTGTCCAGCAGGGCATCGGTGACCTCGACGTGATCCGCCAGGTTGAATTTGCGCTCGAACGAGCGGGTGGCGATGCCGCGGTGCAGGTAGCGTGAATCCTTCTTCTGGTCCTCTCGCCTGCCACGTACCGTCAGCACGCCCTTCTCGACCTGGACGTCGACCTCGCCTTCGGCGAAACCTGCCACGGCCAAGGTGATGGCGTAGCGATTCTCACCGACCAGCTCGATGTCGTACGGAGGGTAGCCTCCACTCTGGGCCCGTTCGGCATTCAGCGCGGCATCCAGCAAGGATCCGAAGCGGTCGTAGCCGACGGTGTTGGCGTAAAGCGGTGTCAAATCGATCTTCATCGTCTCTATTCTCCAATTGAGCAATATGAGTGCGCGGGCGGTTCTCCAAGAGACCCCGTCCACGATGAAGAAGCTGCGGTCTGGCGACACCGGTTTCAAGCGCCCAGGCGCTCGAACGGATGCTTGCGGTGACGGGTATTCCGGGGGGTGGACACGGACGGCGTCGGTGGTGCCACGACGCGGGACAAACAAGGAAATCGAATCGCGACGATCATCGACGCGATGGTGGAGCCAGGCGGGATCGAACCGCCGACCTCCTGCATGCCATGCAGGCGCTCTCCCAGCTGAGCTATGGCCCCCTTGTGCCGAGCGGCGCAGGATACGAGGCATCATCGACGCTGTCAACCGATCGGACGCCCTGACGACGCACCGCCGACCGTGCGACGCGGCCGGCTGCATGGCTGCCGCTCTCGCGGGAGATCGCGCACAGGCACAAGCGATGGCGGTGGCGATGGCGGTGGCGGTGGCGGTGGCCGATCGGTGCGGCACGGGTGGCGCTGGCGGTCTACTACCTGGCGGCCATCGCCCGGTTGCGAGCGTGCCTCAGCGGCGCAAGAGGATCGGCTCGTCGGCAGGGCCGAGCGACACCGAGGCACCATCGGCGCTCAGCGCCTCGATGCCGCTTGCCTGGAGCGACACCTGCCAGGGACCGTCGTCGAGCAGGTCGTAGTGGCGCGACAGATCCCATTCCACCTGCCGCTGCTCTCCCGGGTGCAGGGTGATCCAGGCCTCGGCCGGTGGAGGCCACGCTCGCTTGAGCAAGCGGCCGGTGTAGCGCGCCCGCTCACCGGCCGCCATGATCGCGAACACGTCCGCCGAGAGCTGCGACTCGAAGGGCGTGTTCCACGACAGCATCCGGATCGCGATCGAGGAGCGATTGCTTACCGTCACGCGCACGGACGTACCGGCAGGCCGTGTCGGCAGCAGCGTCATCTGCAGCGTTGCTGACGCCGCCACCGGTGCCGCGAGCGAGGTAGCGGCGCCGGTGCAACCCGCTCCGGCGATCGCGCCGAGCAACAGCATCGAGGCGCCATGCCGACCCCGAAGCGCCCAGCCTGATCCGCCGCCCCCAGCCCAGCCCGGCACGCAAGCTCGCAACCCGGTCAGCAACAGGACCAGCAGGGCGGTCAACGGCGCCATCGCCCCGCCGCCGCCGCCGGCCGAGGCCCCGCTGTCGTCATCGGACGCCCGGTCCGGACCGAACGTGGTGGACCCGTCCACCGTGAACCGGTAGCGGGTGTCGGTGTGGGCCACCACGACCGCGGTCCACGGCCCGGTACCGACCAGGTCGCAGCGGTCCAACCGGGATACCGTCGGCCCCTGACGCGACACGCAGCTCGGCGGCAGCCCCTCGGCATCGCGCCCCGGATAGAGCTCCAGGTCGGCGTCCCCGCTCAGGGACTCGACCATCGCGGTCAGGCCTTGCTCGATCGTGTAGCGGCGCGTCTGGCCCTGGTTCAGGCTCTCCTCGTCGGCGCTGCCCGACGAGCCGCTGGAGGCCACGGGCGCCCCATCGTTCGCTCGCAACGCGATGGGTGGCGTGTTCTCGACGAAGTATTCGAAGCTGTCCGCGTTGTCGATCGCCAGATCCGGGCGGGTGCTGGCCAGCGCCTTGGCGCGGGCGTGGGCGTAGACGTGGTCCGAGGTGCCCGCCACGATCCGAAAGTGCGACAGCTCGTGCACCAGGGTACCGGCACGCGAGTCGGTACCTTCCAGCGCCGCGCTCCAGAACGCCGGGCACAGCCAGACGTCGTAGGCGCGCGTCGGGTAAACGTACGCGTACACGCCCGGCTGGGCACAGTCGCAGTTGAACGTGACCTGCCGGTCGGCGATGGTTTCCCCGATGGCCGCCAGATCGGCCAGCACGTCGGCGGCGCGCTGCGCATCGTAGGCGCCGAACCAGGCACGGTACCTGGGCGAGCGCTGCAGCTGCGTGTCCGAGAGTGCCTCCAGCGCGTCCACCGAGTCGGTGACCCATCGCTCGGCCACCCGTGCCGCGGTGAAGATCTCGCGTTGCTGGGTGGCGCTGCATTGCAGGTACTCGGGCGTTCTCAGACGACGCTGTGCCTGATCGGGCACGGCACGTCGGACCAGAATGGCCTCGATCGGCTGGGGGAGCGGCTGACGCTGGAATCCCAGCTCCAGCCGCTCGCCTCGCCGTGCCGAGCGGGACACCAGCTGCGACGGAGAGGCGACGGCGCTCTGCCAGCCCTCGCGCAGACCGATCCGGTACCGCCCGGTGCGATCGATGGACCAGCCTTCATCCAGTGCCAGCTCCACGCTCAGGGTTCGACCGGGCGCCAGTTCCAGCATCTCGTCCGGGCCCGGCGGCCGGCGCTTGGCCAATCGGCCATGCCAATGCAGCCAGCCGGTCGATTGCCCGTCCGCGCCCAACGTCTCGATCCGCAGCGGGGGTGCCAGGCGGTGTTGATCGAACGGCGTGTCACGGGTGAGCACGGTCACGGCGTGCGGCTCGTCATTGGCCAGCGTCACCCGCACGCGTCGACCCTCGATCACCTGCACCTGCGTGCGCAGCGCGTGCTCGATCCGGGTGGCATCGGCCTCGCCCGCCTCGGCACCGCCATCGGTATGGGCGGCAGAGAACGATCCGCACCACAGCAGGAGCGCCGTCAACCCCCAGCGTGCCGCACGCACCACGCTGGGCCGCCGTGGCGTCACGGCAGGTGTGACCCTCCCTTCCATGCCGTGCTCATCGCTGCAAGTCCGGCCATCAAGTTACCACCCGCACACGCAAGCCACACACGACCGGGCCGGAGCCGGATCAAAGCATGACGCGGTTCTGAGCGGACCGACGCAACGGTCACGCTTCGGATCGGGTGCCGCTCGAGATCGGAGGCGCCAAGCGGCATCGCACCCTGCTAAGGAGCCTCTGCATGATGCGACCTACTCCTCGGCGGCGCACCGTGCGATGGCCACGCCCAGCCGCGCGCGGATCTCGTTCACATCGATCAACGCCAGCACCTCGTTCATCGCCGGCGATGCGCCCCCGCCGGTGATCGCCAGGCGCAGGGGCTGGCCGAGCTTGCCGAAGCCGACCGAGGCCTGCTCGACGGTGCGCTCGAGCAGGCCCTGGATCGATGCCGGCGAGTGATCGTCCAGGGCCGCAATGTCATCGCTCACCTGGGCGAGCAGCACGGCGGAGGCTGGCGTGAACTGCTTCTTGGCCAACTTCTCGTCGAAGGTGTCGGGCGCGCGGTAGAAATAGTCGACCGACTGCGCCATCTCGACCAGCGTGACGGCGCGATCGCGCAGCAGATCGGCCACCTGCGCCAGCGGCGCACCCGTCGAGGTGTCGATGCCGCGATCCGCGACGAACGGTGCCAGCGCCTCGCCCAGCCGGTCGGCGGGAAGCTGCTGCAGGTAGTGCTGATTGACCGAATCGAGCTTCTTGCGATCGAACACCGCGCCGGCGCGGTTCACCGCCTCGAGCGAGAACAGCGCGATCATCTCGTCGCGATCGAAGCGCTCCTGGTCGCCGTGCGACCAGCCCAGCCGCACCAGGTAGTTCAGCAGCGCATCGGGCAGGTAGCCCTCGTCGCGGTACTGCATGATACTCACGGCGCCGTGACGCTTGGACATCCGCTTGCCATCCTCGCCCAGGATCATCGGCAGGTGGGCGTAGACCGGCGGCGTGGCGCCCAGGGCACGCAGGATGTTGATCTGCCGCGGGGTGTTGTTGACGTGATCGTCACCGCGCACCACATGGGTGATGCCCATGTCCAGGTCATCGACCACCACCGACAGGTTGTAGGTCGGCGAGCCGTCGGCACGCTGCAGCACCAGATCGTCCAGCTCGGCGTTGTCGATCGTGATGGTGCCCTTGACCGCATCCTCGATCACCACCGCCCCATCGACCGGATTGCGAAAGCGCACCACCGCATCGACGCCGTCCGGCGGGGCATCCTCGCAGTCGCGCCAGCTGCCGTCATAGCGCGGCTTGTCACCGCGAGCGCGCGCATCCTCGCGCATGCGCTCGATCTCCTCCGGCGTGCTGTAGCACCGGTAGGCGTGACCTTGGTCGAGCAGCTGCCGGACGACCTCGCGGTAGCGATCGAAACGCTGCGTCTGGTAGTACGGGCCCTCGTCGGCTTCCAGTCCCAGCCAGGCCATGCCGTCCAGGATGGCCTGCACCGATGCCTGACTGGATCGTTCCTGGTCGGTGTCCTCGATGCGCAGCACGAACTGTCCGCCGTGACGCTGCGCGTACAGCCAGCTGAACAGTGCCGTGCGTGCACCGCCGATGTGCAGGTAGCCGGTCGGGCTGGGCGCAAAGCGGGTGCGTACGGTCATGTGACGATGCGGCTTGGGAGGGTGGGCGGGACGGCGGCGCAGTCTATCAGTCGATCGTGACGCCACGCCGGGTCGGTATACTGCTGCCACCCGGGGATCCTGACGTCATGAACACCACGTCCGCCACACCGCCTGCCCTGCACTGGTTCTCCTGCGCCGCGACCGACGTCGGCCATGTGCGCAAGACCAACGAAGATGCGTTCCTGGACGCGCGCGAGCAGTCGCTGTGGGTGGTCGCCGACGGCATGGGCGGGCACAGCCGAGGCGATCGTGCCAGCCGCTCCATCGTCGAGCAGCTGCACGATTTCACCACACGCGAATCCGGCGAGCAAAGCGTGTCAGGCATCGTGGAGCGGCTATCGGCGGCGAACCGGTTCTGCCGCGAGGCCTCGGACGGTCAGATCATGGGCAGCACGGTAGCGGCGCTGCACCTGCACGGTGATCGGGCCTGGCTGATCTGGGCCGGCGACAGCCGCGTCTATCGCCTGCGTGACGAGACGCTGGACCAGCTGACCGATGATCACAGCCTGGTGCAGGAGCTGCACCGGCTGGGCGAGCTCACCGCGGACGAGGCGGACAACCACCCCTCCTCCAACGTCATCACGCGGGCCATCGGCGTGGCCGACGATCTGGACGTGCAGATCCGGTCGGTCGAACTGCTCGCCGGCGACCGGTTCCTGCTGTGCAGCGACGGGCTGTTCAAGGATGTCGATCCGAGCGAGATCCGCGACAACGTCGCGCTGCCCTCGCCCGCCCAGGCGCTGGAGGCATCCGTGGAGCTGGCGCTGCGCCGCGGGGGCACCGACAACGTCACCGGCATCATCGTGCAGGTGCCGCTGGACTGGGAAGCCGATCTGGCAAGTTAGCGAGCCACCGTTCAGCGGCGCATCTCGCCCTCGGTGGGCACGTCCACGATGCCGAGCGCACGCTCCGCCTCGCGTTCCAGCCACAGCGCCTGGTCGGCGTTGGCCAGCCCGGTCACCACGTCGATGCGCCGATCGTCACTCAGGCGAGCCCGCAACCGGTAGTGACGATGGGTCCGGACCTGCTCGCGCCCATCCTGCCCGGAACGCACCGTGGACAGCTTCTCGACGCTGAACAGCTGCGCTATCGCGCCCGGCTCCAGTCGCCGTGCGCCGGGCCAGGGCAACGGACCCTGTCGGATGATCAGGCCTGCGGCACCGGCGTGCAGGGTGACCCGGTTCAGCCCGCGCACCAACGCGTAGTAGCCGAGCAACGGCACCATGATCAGCAATGGCCACACCCCGGCAACCAGACCCATGCCCAGCCAGGCCAGGCTGAACAAGCCCAGCATCACCGCGCCGGCACGCCGCCCCTTGCGCCAGCTCACGATCAAGGCGCCGTCGCGGCGCTGCACGTCGAATCGAGACGGCAGGGCGATCTGTCGCGGCGCGACGGGCGGAGCGGGGCCAGCCGGCACCGACGCCGCCGCGTCGACGGCGACGGCGATCGCGCGCTGATGGACGCTGCCGCAATGATCGCACACCACAAGATCGTCACCGCGACCGTCGGTATCGGGTGACAGCCCGGCGCCGCAGTTGCGGCAGGTCATCGCTTTCATGGTCCAGCCGGCTCCCGATAGGTGTCCGGCGCACCGTGTCGCGCACGTGCTGCGCTCGTGCCCTTCGCGCTCATCCGCCGTGGCCTCAGTTCTCGGCCGGATCGGTCCGAACCCGCCTTCCCGGCCACAGGCACAGCTCGGCGACCGGACACTGCCCGCACTTGGGCGCGCGCGAGGTGCACACCCGCTTGCCGAACTGCAGCAACCAGAAATGCCCATCGCGACGGGCGCGCTGGGGCACGCGCGCCTCGAGCGAGGCGGCGGTCTGCGCCTCGGTCTTGCCGGCCGCCAATCCGATCCGGTTGCTGACCCGGTGCACGTGCGTGTCCACCGCGATCACGTCCACATCGAACGTGAAGCTCTGCACGATGTCGGCGCACTTGCGGCCGATGCCCGGCAGCGACATCAGCCCCTCGCGGGTGGTCGGCACCACGCCGGCGTGATCGTCGAGCAGCGCACGGCAGAACTTGTGCACGTTGCGAGCCTTGACGTTGTAGAGCCCGCACGGCTTGATGGCGGTGGCGATCGTCTCGGTGTCCAGCTTCAGCATGCCCTTGGGCGTGCGTGCCAGCTTGAACAGCGCGGTGGTGGCCGCGGCGGTATTGGCATCCCGGCTCTGCGCCGAGAGCATGCAGGAAATGCAACTGCGGAACGGATCGGGCTGCTTCTTCGGTCCCTTGGCGTCCGGGGTGCGTCCGGGCGTCGCCTCGGCGAGGCGGTCGAGCACTTCCCCGACCGCGTTCGCCCCCAGCAGCTCGCCGTGGTAGGCCTGCTTGAATCCCGCCCCGGCCGACACGCTAGTGAACCGCCGTCATCAGCGGCGCATGTTCCTCGCGCTCGAACAGCAGCCCGTCCGGGCCGGCATCGACGAACACCGTATCGTTCGGCGCGTAGTCGCCAGCCAGGATCTTCTGCGCCAGCGGATTCTCCAGCTGCTGCTGGATCGCCCGCTTGAGCGGCCGCGCACCGTACACCGGATCGAAGCCCGCTTCACCCAGGCGATCGAGCGCCGCATCGGTGATGACGAATTCCAGCTGACGCTCGGCCAGGCGTGCGCCCAAATGGCTGACCTGGATGCCGGCGATCAGGCGAATGTGATCGCTGGACAGCGGGCGGAACACCACCGACTCGTCGATGCGGTTGATGAACTCGGGACGGAAATGCTGGCCGACGACCTCCATGACCGCCGCCTTCATCGCAGCGTAACGCTCGCCCGCCTCATCCGCACCGCTCTCGCTAGAGGCCAGCTCCTGGATGCGCTGACTGCCCAGGTTGCTCGTCATGACGATCACTGTGTTGCGAAAGTCCACGGTACGCCCCTGACCGTCGGTCAGCCGCCCGTCGTCCAGAACCTGCAACAGCACGTTGAACACGTCCGAATGCGCCTTCTCGACCTCGTCCAGCAGGATCACCGAGTAGGGCTTCCTGCGCACCGCCTCGGTCAGGTAGCCCCCCTCCTCGTAGCCGACGTAACCCGGCGGCGCACCGATCAGCCGGGCCACCGAGTGCTTCTCCATGAACTCGGACATGTCGATGCGCACCATCGCCTCCTCGGTGTCGAACAGGAAGGCGGCCAGCGCCTTGGTCAGCTCGGTCTTGCCGACACCGGTCGGGCCGAGGAACAGGAACGAGCCGATCGGCCGGTTCGGGTCCGACAGCCCGGCGCGCGAGCGACGGATCGCATCCGACACCGCGCCCACCGCCTCCTGCTGACCGACCACGCGGTGCACCAGCTCGGACTCCATGCGCAGCAGCTTCTCGCGCTCGCCCTCCAGCATGCGCGACACCGGAATGCCGGTCCACTTGGCGACCACGTCGGCGATCTCGTCGGCGGTGACGTTGGTGGACAGCAGCGTCAGCTCCTGGGCGCCGTCGGCCTCCTGCGCCTCGGCCAGCTGCTTCTCCAGCGCCGGGATCTGCCCGTACTGCAACTCCGACATGCGCGCGAGATCCCCGGCACGGCGTGCGGTTTCCAGCTCCAGGCGCACCCGCTCCAGTTCCTCCTTGAGGGTGTTGGCGTTCTGCACCGTGGCCTTCTCGGCGGTCCAGATCTCTTCCAGGTTGGCGAACTCGCGCTCGAGCTCGTCGATGTCGCCCTGCAGGATCTCCAGGCGCTGCCGGGAGGCGTCGTCCGACTCCTTGACCAGCGCCTCGCGCTCGATCTTCAGCTGGATGAGACGACGCTCCAGGCGATCCAGCTCCTCGGGCTTGGAGTCGATTTCCATGCGGATGCGCGAGGCCGCCTCGTCGATCAGGTCGATGGCCTTGTCCGGCAACTGACGGTCGGCGATGTAGCGGTGCGACAGGGTGGCCGCAGCGACAATCGCAGGATCGGTGATCTCCACGCCGTGATGCACTTCGTAGCGCTCCTTGAGCCCGCGCAGGATGGCGATGGTGTCCTCGACGCTGGGCTCGTCCACCAGGATCTTCTGGAATCGTCGCTCCAGCGCGGCATCCTTCTCGATGTACTGGCGGTACTCGTCCAGCGTGGTGGCACCGATGCAGTGCAGCTCGCCGCGCGCCAGGGCAGGCTTCAACATGTTGCCCGCATCCATGGCACCGTCGGCCTTGCCGGCCCCGACCATGGTGTGCAGCTCGTCGACGAACAGGATGATGTTGCCCTCCTGCTTGGCAAGATCGGACAGCACCGCCTTCAGACGTTCCTCGAACTCGCCGCGGAACTTCGCACCGGCGATCAGCGCGCCCATGTCCAGCGACAGCACGCGCTTGCCCTTGATGCCGTCCGGAACCTCGCCATCGACGATGCGCTGCGCCAGCCCCTCGACCAGAGCGGTCTTGCCGACACCGGGCTCGCCGATGATCACCGGGTTGTTCTTGGTGCGCCGCTGCAGCACCTGGATGGCGCGCCGGATCTCGTCATCGCGGCCGATCACCGGATCGATCCTGCCCTGCTCGGCGCGCTCGGTCAGATCGATGGTGTACTTCTCCAGCGCCTTCCGGTGCTCCTCGGCGTTCGGATCGTCGACCGGCCCGTCCTGCACCTGCTCCAGCGTCTTCTCGACCGCCTTCAGGTTGGCTCCGTTGGCCACCAGCGCCTCGCTGATGGCGTTCTTGCGATCCTCCAGCGCGGCCAGCACGAAGACCTCGGCCGAGATGTACTGGTCGCCGCGCTGCTGGGCCTTCTTGTCGGTCAGGTTCAACAGGCGGCCGAGCTCGTTCGACACGTGCAGCTGCCCGCTACCGCCCTGCACCGACGCCAGCCGGTCCAGGCTGCCGTCCAGCGAGGCCTTCAGGCCATTGACGTTGACGCCCGACTGCGCGAGCACCGGACGCACGCTGCTGCCGTCCTGATCGAGCATGGCGGCCAGCAGGTGGGCCGGTTCGATGAATTGATGGTCCCGCCCCACCGCCGACGACTGGGCGTCCTGCAGGGCGAGCTGGAACTTGGACGTGAGCTTGTCCATTCTCATGATGATGTCTCCACCCGGTCACGGGTATCGGGCCTGTCGCCACCCGGCTGTGCGGCATGGTCGGACAGGCGTTGTTCGATGCATCCAAAGTGGGGCATGACCCCACCGCTTTCAATCGCCCGCCACGTCGGCGAAGCGTCGGCGCACCGCCGGGGCAGGGCCGGTGAAGCGCGGGCGCAGCGCGGGCGCAGCGTTCGCTCGAACGTGTCATTCGCTCCAGCGGTGTCGCCAGCGCGGCCGGCTGCCGCTACCTTCGCCACCTGCCCTTCACGCCGGACATCGCACCATGACCCACATCCTCAAGATCGACGCCAGCGCCCGATACGATGCCTCCCTGTCACGCACCCTCTCGAACGAACTGGCCACCGGCCTGCAATCGGCCTCCGGTGGCACGCTGGCGAACCGCGACCTGGCACCGGGGGTCGAGTTCGTCGACAAGGACTGGATCGGTGCGAACACCACCGCCGTCGATGAGCGCAGCGAGGAGCAAAAGGCACGGCTGGCCAGTTCGAACGCGCTGGTGGACGAGCTCGAGGCGATGGACACGCTGATCATCGGTGCGCCGGTCTACAACTTCATGGTGCCGGCGGTGCTCAAGGCCTGGATCGATCAGGTGTGCCGAGCCGGGCGCACGTTCAAGTACACCGAACAGGGGCCGCAGGGGCTGCTGGAGAACAAGCGAGCCTTCCTGATCTTCACCAGCGGCGGCACCGCCATCGGCAGCGAGATCGATCACGCCTCGCCCTACCTGAAGCACGTCATGGGCTTCATCGGCATCACCGACGTGACCGTGATCGCCGCCGATCGGATCATGGCGCAGGCCGACGAGGCCACCGCCGCGGCGCGCGAAAGGATCGCCAACGTCATCGCCACCTTCGCCAAGGCCGCCTGAGCATGGGCCGGCTCATCGAGGGACGCTGGAAGAGCGACGATGACCTGGCGGCCGCTGACGGCGACTTCCGGCGAGCCGATGCGGCGTTTCGCTCGTGGGTGACCACCGACGGGCAAGCCGGCCCGACCGGTGAGGCAGGCTTTGCCGCCGAGCCCGGCCGCTACCACCTGTACGTCAGCTACGCCTGCCCGTGGGCGCATCGCACGCTGATCTACCGCGCGTTGAAGGGGCTGGCGTCGATCGTCGACATCAGCGTGGTGCATTGGTTCATGGGCGAGGACGGCTGGACGTTCGCCGACGACGGGCAGGGGCTGGTCGGCGACCGGCTGTCAGGCCACGACTTCATGCATCAGGTCTACACCGAGGCGGTGCCGGATGTCAGCACCCGCGTCACGGTGCCGGTGCTATGGGACAGGCAGCGCGCCACCCTCGTCTCGAACGAGTCCGCCGACATCATCCGCATGTTCGACAGCGCCTTCGACGGCGTGGGCGCGGCACCGGGCGAGTACTACCCGGCGGCCAAGCGCGAGGCGATCGATGCGTGGAACGAGCGCATCTACGACACGCTGAACAACGGGGTGTACAAGAGCGGCTTCGCCACCACGCAGGCCGCCTACGAGGCCGCCGTCCACCCGCTGTTCGACACGCTGGACGCGATCGAGGAGCAGCTGTCGCGCACCCGTTTCCTGACCGGTGACCAACCGCTGGAAGCGGACTGGCGACTGCTGCCGACGCTGCTGCGCTTCGATGCGGTGTACCACGGGCATTTCAAGTGCAACCGCCTGAAGCTGGCCGAGTACCCCAACCTGACAGGCTATGCGCGCGAGCTGTACCAATGGCCGGGCGTCGCCGACACCTGCCGCTTCGATCACGCCATGAAGCACTACTACAGCAGCCATGCCGGCGTGAACCCGACCCGCATCGTGCCGGTGGGGCCGGCCTTGACCTTCGACGAGCCGCACGGTCGCGACGCGGCGTAGGTGCGCCGCTCGGCGGCGCTTTCGAGCCGACGATCGCGAAGCCGGATGTCAGCGAACGGCCAGCCAAGCCACGGTTGCCAACCGACCGCTGGCGGTACCGTCCCGTCGGTGCGAATGGAACCGTTCGCGCTCGGCATGCGTGCAACGATCGCCACCGCTGATGGTGATCGGGCGCTCGGTACGAAGTTCGCTGCGCGCCAGCGCGTACAGATCGCACCAGTGCTTGCCGGGCGCACCGGTCGGGCGGAAGGCGTCGGCGTACGCGGCACGTCGCTGCGTGAACGCGGCGCGTACCTCGTCACCGACCTCGAAGGCCTGCGGTCCGATCGCCGGTCCCAGCCAGGCGTGCAGCGCATCGTCGGGGGCGAACACGTCCAGCGCCGCCGCCAATACGCCATCGGCCAGCCCGCGCCAGCCAGCGTGCACCACGGCCACCCGGTCGCCCTGCGCGTTGCACAGCACCACCGGCAGGCAGTCGGCGGTCATGACCGCCACGCAGCGACCCGGCTCGTCGGTCCAGCAGCCATCAGCCGGGATGTCGTGCTTCGCTTGATCGGCACGCACCAGCCGCACGCCGTGCACCTGGCGCAGCCACTCGGGCGCGCACGGCAGCCCGTGGCGGGCCACCAGGCGGCGACGGTTCTCGCGAACGGCCGTCGGGTCGTCGCCGACGTGCAGCCCCAGGTTCATCGTGTCATAGGGCGGGCGACTCACACCGCCTTCGCGGGTGGTGCAGAACGCCTGGACGTGCGCCGGCGCCGCCCAGTCCGCGCGCACGATCTCGTCGGCACTCGCCGGCACCGGGTTCACCCCTGGCTCCTCACGTGTCCGCCCTCACGGTTCGGTGCTCGCAGGTCGGCGGCCACGGTTCAGCGCAGCGAGGGCAACGCATCGCACAGCGTCACCATGTCGGGTGGCATCGGCGAGTCGAATCGGACCTCGCGCGCGTCTTGAGGATGCTGAAGCGTCAGTCGCGTGGCGTGCAGCGCCTGGCGTCCGAACGCATCGACCAGGTCCCGAACCGGCGTACCGGCCCGATAGGTCACGGACAGCGCACGGTTGTCCTGGTACACCGGATCGCCGATCAGCGGGTGCCCCAGAGCGGTCAAGTGCACCCGGATCTGGTGGGTTCGGCCGGTTTCCAGCTGCACGTCCAGCAGCGCGGCACCGGCAAAGCGTTCCAGCACGCGCCAATGGGTGACGGCAGGCTTGCCGCCGTGCGTGACCGCCATGCGCTTGCGATCGCGGGGATCGCGACCGATCGGTCTATCCACGGTACCGCTGTCGGCCGGCTCTCCGATCACCACCGCCAGGTAGCGGCGCCCCATGCGACGCGCCTGCAGCTGGCGCACCAGCGCAGTGTGCGCCGCCGGCGTGCGGGCGATCACGCACAGCCCGGAGGTCTCGCGATCCAGGCGGTGCACGATGCCGGCCCGCGGCAGCGTGCGCAGCGATGGATCGTGGTGCAGCAGCGCGTTCATCAACGTGCCGCCCGGATGCCCCGGCGCGGGGTGCATGACCACGTCCGCCGCCTTGTCGACGATGTGGATGGCCTCGTCGGTGTGGACGATGCCGGTCGGCAGGTCCTCGGCCAGGATGCCCAGCGCATCCTCCCGAAAGTCCTGCGCCTGCAACTGTTCCAGCGTACCGCCCGGCAACGCCCAGCTCAGCCGCTCGCCACCGTGCAACCGGTCCCGCGGACGACGGGCCACCCCGTCCACCAGCAGGTGCCCGGCGCCGATCCAGCCCTGCAGACGGCTGCGCGAATGGGCCGGATAGAGGGCCGCGGCGACCGTGTCGACCCGCTGCCCGGCGGCGTCGGCGGCCACGGTGACATCCGCAAGGGCGTCGCCCGTCGTTGCCTGCCCGGCAACACCCTGCCGCTGATCGCCACCGATTGCCTCGCTCATGGGCTCATGGTAGCCCGCTGGCTGTCTATACTGCGCGGACGATGCGCCCGATTGCTCACCTGATGGCTGACCCGATTGCCCGCCCGATTGCCCGCTCATCGGCCCGCTCATCGGCACGGCCTTCAGCGCGCCGCGTCGCCATCGCCCTGCTGCTGTGCCTGGCCGGGGCGGCCTGCAGCACCACGCCCGAGCGCGATGGCGCCTCCAGCACCGCCGAGCAGTTGTACCGCCAGGCCAAGAAGGCCCTGGGCCGCGGTGATTTCCTGACCGCCATCGACACCTTCGAGACGCTGGGCGCGCGGTACCCGTTCGGCACCTACACCCAACAGGCCCAGCTCGACATCGCCTACGCCTACCTGAGGCAGGACGAATTCGACAGCGCCATCGATGCGGCGGATCGCTTCATCAAGCTGTACCCGCAAAGCGACAGCATCGACTACGCGCTGTACATGAAGGGACTGGCGCATTTCTCGCGTGGCGGCTCGGCGTTCGAGCGCGTCTTTCCGCGCGACATGGCCCGGGTGAACCAGGCTTGGTTACGTGCCTCGTTCGCCGAATTCGACACCTTGCTCAGGCGCTTTCCCGACAGCCGCTACGCATCGGATGCGCTCGAGCGCATGCGCTTCCTGCGCGACCGCATGGCCGAGCACGAGCTGATCACCGCACGCTTCTATTACGAGCGCGGTGCCATGGTGGCGACCATCAACCGGATCACCTACCTGCTGGAGCACTTCGATGGCAGCGACCGCATCCCGGATGCGCTGGCGCTGATGGCCGCCGCCTACGGCGCGTTGGGACAGGACGACCAACGCACCGACACCCTGCGCGTGCTGGCAGCCACCGATCCGGACCATCCGGCGCTGAACGCCGGCTGAGATCCGCGCGGGGCCGCACCGGTCCCGCCAGCCCGAGCTGCGGACGCGCCACCCGGCGCCGCCGCGGCCCTTCCGGGTGCGCATCACGATGGTCCGGACCTTGCCTGGATCCGGTTCGATACCCGCGTCGGACCCGATAGATTTGGCCACCTCCTCGCCATCGTTGCCGTGCGACATCCCTACCCCGGCGAGTCCGGTACGCGTCGTGCCGGCCCCGCCGGTCGCCGATTGGCCCGCGCTGCGCCTGCTGAACCAGTTCAGGCTGTTCGTGGCGGTCACCCTGGCACTGGTCTACTACGCCGCCGACGTGGCGACGGTGCTCGGAACGCGGGATCCGATACTGTTCGAGGTCGTGCACCTGGGCTGGTTCGTGGCAGGACTCGGCTTCACCCACCTGATCCGGCAGCGCCGCCCGTCGGTCGAGAACCAGCTCTACCTGCAAAGCTACGTCGACCTGCTGTGCGTGGTGGGACTGCTGTACGCGAGCGGGGGCGTGAACAGTGGCCTGTCGCCCCTGCTGATCATCGGCATGGCACTGGTCGGTCAGCTGATTCCCTCGCGCCAGTCCTTGCTGTTCGCGGCGATCGCCTCGCTGGTGCTGCTCAGCGAGGAGCTGCTCGCACAGTACCTGCACGGACCGAGCGCCGCCGATCTGGAGCGCACCGCCATCGTCGGCGCTTCCCTGTTCACCGTCGCCTGGCTGATGGGCGTGCCGGTACGCCGTCTGAGCGAGCGCAACATCACCGTTCCGACCCGCTTTCGCGCCGGGTTGGACGTCAACCAGGTCGCCCAGCTCAACGAGGAGATCGTGCAGGAGCTGGACAGCGGCGTCCTGGTGATCGACGTCAACCGCGACGTGCATGTCATGAACGATGCCGCCCGCGCGCTGTTGGGCGCCGAGTTCACCGCGCTGCCGATCGCGCTGGTGCAACTGTGCCCGGTGCTGGCCGAGGACCTGCGCTCGCACCGTCAGTCACCCACCCTTGGCTGCCGCCCGCTGGCGATCGGACAGGTCGGGCAGACGGTCCTGCCCCGCTACACGCCCCTGTCGCGCGGCGGCATGCTGCTGCGCCTGGACGATCACGCCCACATCATTCAGCAGTTCCAGCAGCTGAAGCTCGCCTCGCTGGGGCAGCTGTCGGCCAGCATCGCGCACGAGGTGCGCAACCCGCTGGGCGCGATCTCGCACGCGGTGCAGCTGCTGGAGGAATCGGAGGCGCTGTCGTCAGCGGATCGCGACCTGCTCGAGGTGGCGCGACGTCAGACCCGGCGGATCGATCGCATCGTCAGCGATGTGCTGGACGTGTCGAACCGCCCGGCGGTCAGGCCCGTGACGGTGGACCTGGCCGAGGCGCTGGAGGATTTTCGCGGACGCTTCCTGGAGGAGCGTCGCCTTCCCGAGGAGCGCATCCGCTGCGCCGTCGACCCCGGCACCCGCGCCCTTTTCGACGAGGGTCAACTGGACCAGGTCCTGTGGAACCTATGCACCAACGCCTTGCTGCACACCCGGTCGCATCCGGTCACGATCACGCTGAGCGCGTGGCGATCCGGCCGGGGAACGGTGGTGCTGGACATCGTCGACGACGGCTGCGGCATCAGCGAGAACGTGGCCGATCGCCTGTTCGAGCCCTTCTTCTCCACCAGCGAGGAAGGGACCGGACTGGGCTTGTACATCGTGAGGGAGTTGTGCGCCTCGAACAGAGCCACGATCTCGCTCCAACAGGGCGAGACCGGCGCGCGCTTCCGTGTCACGCTCTCGGATCCCTACCCGGCCTGATCCGGAACACCCGAGCCGGCCAACTGGCAGAGCTCTTGCTCGGGTCGGCCCGTTCACTCCCGTACAGAGCGCCCATGACACCGAACGATCACCAGCCACCCATCGGGTTCGCTTTCGCCTCGGCAGTGCTGCTGATCGTGGGCCTGAACCTGTACGCCAGCGTCCTGTTTACCCCTTTCCGGCAGCACCCGGCACTCTACTGCGGGAAAGATCTGGACGAGCCGGGCAAGCGGCAGCTTGCCGAACACCTGCAAGCCTGGATGTACCAGCGGATCGCCTACTGCGAACAGCCGCGGTCGCGGCAACGCCATGTTCCACCGCTCTTCGACGCTCGACCGACGCCGGTGCCGGTTTCCAACACCTCGGTCGAGCCGTAGGCATTCGATGAACGACGCCCTGCCCGGCCGCATGCTGGTCATCGATGACGAGCCCGACATCCGTCGGCTGATCAGCCTGTCGCTGGATCGGATCGGCATCGACGTGCACACCGCGGGCAACCTTGCGCAGGCGCGCGAGCTGCTCACCGCCTATTCGTTCGATGCCTGCCTGACCGACATGCGACTGCCGGACGGCAGCGGCCTGGACTTTCTCAGGGAAGTGCAAGCGAGCCATCCGCGGATGCCGATCGCGGTCATCACGGCTCACGGGCAGCTCGACAGCGCCGTTAAGGCCATGCGCAACGGCGCGTTCGATTTCGTGTCGAAGCCGGTCGACATCGGCGTATTGCGACGTCTTGCGCTGCAGGCGCTGAGCCTGCGCGTCCCGCCGTGCGCACCCGGCACGAGCGGACCCGTGCCTTGCACAACGGGCACCTCGTTCGAGACCGGGTCGCAGGGGCCCGCTCGGGCTCGCGATGCCGAGCATCGTACGGGGCAGTGCACCGCAGAGAACGATGCCCCGCGTCCAGGCGCTTCGACCGGCCGCGAGAAGCCGAGCGGTTCGACCGAGCGCACGCTGCGCGATGGGCATCGATTTGTCGGCGAAGCCGGACCGGTGCGCTCGCTCCGACACCGTATCGAGAAGGTCGCCCGCACCAACGCACCGGTCTGGATCACCGGCGAGTCCGGAACGGGCAAGGAGCTGATCGCCCGGCTGATCCACGCGAACGGCGCCCGAGCCGACGGACCGTTCGTGGCCATCAACTGCGGGGCGATCCCGTCCGAGCTCATGGAGAGCGAGCTGTTCGGCCATCGCAAGGGCTCGTTCACCGGCGCCCATCGGGACAAGGACGGATTGTTCAGGGTGGCCGAGAGCGGCACCCTGTTCCTCGACGAGATCGCCGAGCTCCCCCTGCACATGCAGGTCAAGCTGCTTCGCGTGATCCAGGAACGCAGCGTCCGCCCGGTCGGCGAGAACGAGGAGGTTCCGATCGATGTGCGGATACTCAGCGCCAGCCACGAGGACCTGGGCGTGCTCGTCGAATCGAGTCGCTTCAGACAGGACTTGTATTACCGTCTGAACGTGATCGCGATCAGGGCACCGGCGCTGCGCGACCGGGTGGGCGACATACCGGTGTTGTCGCGAACGATCTTGAGCACGCTTCAAGGCCCCGGCGGCAGCGACGCTCCGACGCTGAGCGAAGCCGCGCTGCGCAAGCTGGAGACGCATCGCTTCCCCGGCAACGTGCGCGAGCTCGAGAACGTGCTGGAGCGCGCGTGCGCGCTTCGCACCGGGCCGAACATCGAGTTCGACGATATCGAGTTCGACGAACCGTCGACTCCGATCGATCCACCGTCGGACGAAGAAGGCGCTGCGCCGCGAAGACCGGATGATCGCGACCCGGCCGTCGGGACGTCGAGCCCCCCGGCTCGTTCGTGCGGCTTCCAGAACGACAAGCAAAGGATACTCGAAGCGCTGGACCGTACCCACTGGAACCGGCGCCGGGCCGCGCAGTCGCTCGGGCTGACCTACCGACAGCTTCGCTACCGGATCGCCCAGCTTGGACTGGACGACCACGACGAGGCGGCGTGAACGCGGTTTGTCAGGTGTTGACGCGATCCATTGTCAAAGCCTGACGGCATGTGACGGCCACCGACCGGCACGCGATACCGCCCGCGTGGAAATATGTGACCCACCGCACCGTAGCGCAGGCTTTCGGTGCGACCGATCGCCGCAAGGTGCACGTGGCACGCCGCCTGCAAGGCAACCCCCAGCCACGCGGATGGACATCGGTTCGCGGGCCGGAATCGACAGGTCTGTCACGGGTTCACCACACTTTAGGAGCGAAACAAGCAATGCACAAGACGATTCAGAACAGCAAGGGTTTCACGCTCATCGAACTGATGATCGTCATCGCGATCATCGGCATCCTGGCCGCGGTCGCGGTCCCGCAGTACACCACCTACACCAAGCGCGCTCGCTACTCGGAAGTCGTTCTGGCCACCACGGCCTTCAAGACGCCGGCGGAAATCGCGGTGCAGACCGGAAGAGTGAACGCGGCGAACATCGCCGAGCTCTCCAACGGCAACCACGGCATTCCCGCTCCGGTAACCGCAACGACCGCTGTCGGCGAGTACGTGGCGGGCGTGACCATCGACAGCGGCAAGATCGTCGCCACGGGTTCGGCGGCAGTCGACAACGCGAAATACGCGCTGCAAGGCACGATCACGCAGGGTGGCCTGCGCTGGGCCGAAGTGGATCAGGCTGAGGCGGATTCCTGCCAGACGCTGGGGCTCTGCTGAGTCGCCCGCGGCGACACGGTCGCCTGATCGCAACGTAGGAAACGAGGGGGCTCATCACGAGTCCCCTTTTTTTTGGAGAACGCCTGAAGCCAGGCAAGGGGATCACTCATGAAATACCGATTCGCCGTCTTCCATCAGCGCGGCTTCACGCTGATAGAGCTGATGATGGTGATCGCGATCATCGGCCTGCTCTCGGCCGTTGCGTTGCCTCAATACACGACTTTCCAGAAGCGCGCACGGTTCTCGGAAGTGATCACCGCGACGAGCCAATACAAGACCGCCGCCGATCTTGCCGTGCAACTGGTCCGCATCACGGCACTGGAAGATCTGGACGCAGGCAACAGCGGCATCCCGATGAATCGCTCCGGCGCATCGTTCGCCGGCGAGTACATCCAGTCCGTTTCCATGATCGACGGCAAGATCACCGCGACGGGAACGAATGCCGTCGACTTCGCCACCTATACCCTCGAAGCGTCCTTCGTTCCCGGAGTGAAGGGTATTCGATGGTTGCAGGACGACTCGGCCGCCACCTCCTGCTTCAATCTCGGTCTGTGCTGAATGTGCGCGCAGGCCGCCATCGGCGTGAGAAACAGGCCCGACGGGTCTGCGCGGCACTCAAGGCTGCGCGCCGTGGGCCGATCACCTTACCGTACGGCTGAATGCAGCCGCCCTTATCGCCTATCGAATCCATTCAGGACGATCGCGTGACGAAATCCAGCGACACCCCCCTGCCCGGCATCGGCCGACAGCTCGTCAGTCACGGGCTGTGCAGCGAGGATGAGGCGCGCGTCGCTGCGGACGCGATCAAGCAAAACGGCAAGACGACGTTCATCGCGGCACTGGTCGCCACGGGGGCCACGGACGATGTGGTCATCGCCCGCCACCTCGCACCTGACTTCGGACTGCCCCTGTTCGATCTCGCAACGATCGACCCGAACTCGATTCCCCAGGATCTGGTTCGCGAGGAACTGATCGAGAACCTCAATGCGGTGCCGATCGCACGCCGCGGTTCGCGACTGTTCATCGCGATCAGCGATCCGACCAACAGCGAGCCGCTGGACAAGTACAAGTTCGCCTCCGGTCTGAACGTGGAGGCGGTGATCGTCGAGGACGGCAAGCTGCAGGAACTGCGCGCCAAGATAGGGGACAGCTCGGCGTCGCTCACCGACGATCTGGACGACAGCCTGGACCTCGAGATCGAGGGCGGTGATCCGACCGAAGACGACGTGGACCCGACCGGACTGGACGAGACCCCGGTAGTGCGCTTCGTCAACAAGGTGCTGCTGGATGCGATCAAGAAGGGCGCCTCCGACATCCACATCGAGCCCTACGAGAAGATCTTCCGCATCCGCTTTCGCGTGGACGGCGTGCTCGAGGAGGTGGTGCACCCACCGCTCAGCATGGCCGGCCGACTGACCGCGCGCATCAAGGTCATGTCGCGCATGGACATCTCGGAGCGACGCGTCCCGCAGGACGGGCGCATCAAGCTGAAGATCTCCAAGAACAAGGCGATCGATTTTCGGGTCAACACCTGCCCCACCCTGTTCGGCGAGAAGACCGTGCTTCGGATCCTGGACCCGAGCAGCGCGCAGCTGGGCATCGATGCGCTGGGCTACGAGCCCGAGCAGAAGAAGCTGTACATGGATGCGCTGGCGAACCCCTACGGCATGATCCTGGTCACCGGGCCGACGGGTTCGGGGAAGACCGTCTCGCTGTACACCGGGCTGAACATCCTGAACGAGCCGGGCACCAACATCTCCACCGCCGAGGATCCGGCCGAGATCAACCTGGCCGGCATCAATCAGGTGAACGTCAATCCCAAGGCCGGCCTGACCTTCGCCGAGGCGCTGAAGTCCTTCCTGCGACAGGATCCGGACGTGATCATGGTCGGCGAGATTCGCGACCTGGAGACCGCCGGCATCGCGGTCAAGGCCGCGCAGACCGGTCACCTGGTGCTGTCCACCCTGCACACCAACGATGCGCCGCAGACCCTGTCGCGGCTGATCAACATGGGCGTGCCGCCGTTCAACATCGCCACCGCCGTCTCGTTGATCATCGCGCAGCGACTGGGCCGTCGACTGTGCAGTGCCTGCAAGGTGCGCGAGGACGACCTGCCGCGAGAGCTGCTGCTGCAGGAAGGATTCGAAGAGGAGGTGGTCGACTCGCTGGAGCTGTACAAGGGCGTCGGCTGCAGCAAGTGCAACAACGGCTACAAGGGCCGGGTCGGCATCTACCAGGTGATGAAGATCAGCGAAGAGATCGGCAAGATCATCATGGCCGGCGGCAACGCCATCGAGATCGCTCACCAGGCCAAGAAGGAGAAGATTCCCGACCTTCGCCAGTCGGCCTTGAAGAAGGTCGCCCAGGGGGTGATGAGCCTGGAAGAAGCCAACCGCGTCACCAAGGACTAGACCATGGCCACATCAGCAGCCACCGCGTCCAAGACGGTCCTGTACGAGTGGGAGGGCAAGGACAAGAAGGGCGCCAAGCAGACCGGCATGGTCAGCAGCCCGAGCATCGATCTGGTACGGGCCAAGCTACGCCGCCAGGGCATCGTCAACCCGAAGGTGAAGAAGAAGTCGGGGCGCGCCGGCGCCGGTGGCAAGGCGATAACCCCGGGCGACATAGCGCTGTTCGCACGTCAGCTCACGACGATGATGGGCGCCGGTGTACCGATGGTGCAGTCGTTCGAGATCGTGGCGAACGGCATGGACAACAAGCGCATGCGCGACATGGTCCTGGGCATCAAGGCCGAGGTCGAGTCGGGCAGCAACCTGACCAATGCGCTCAGGAAGTACCCGGATCAGTTCGATGACCTGTTCTGCAGCTTGACCGAGGCGGGCGAGCAGTCGGGAACGCTGGAGAGCCTGCTCAACGAGATCGCGACCTACAAGGAGAAGTCCGAGTCGCTGAAGAAGAAGATCAAGAAGGCGATGTTCTACCCGATCGCCGTGCTCGTGGTTGCCACGATCGTGACGGCCATCCTGCTGATGTTCGTCGTTCCGCAGTTCGAGTCGCTATTCGCCGGGATGGGGGGCGACCTGCCCGCCTTCACGCGCATGATCGTCGACGCCTCGGAGTTCTTGCAGAAGTGGTGGTACGTCGCCTTCGGCGGCATCGCGCTGGCCATCTGGGGTTTCATACAGGGGAAAAAGCGCTCGGTCGCGTTTTCCGAGCTGCTCGACAGGTTGATCCTGAAGGCGCCGGTGTTCGGCGACATCGTCATCAAGGCGGCGACCGCACGCTTCGCGCGAACCCTGGCCACCATGTCCAAGGCCGGCGTGCCGCTGGTGGAAGCCATGGAGTCGGTCGCAGGCGTTGCCGGCAACTCGGTGTTCGAGAAGGCCATCCTCACCATGAAGGACGAGGCGGCGACCGGTCAGCGACTGACCACCTCGATCGAGGCGTCCGGGCTGTTCTCCAACATGGTGGTGCAGATGGTCGCCATCGGCGAGGAAGCCGGCTCGATCGACGACATGCTGAGCAAGGTCGCCGACTACTACGAGGAAGAGGTGGACAACGCCGTCGATGCGATGACGTCCTTGATGGAGCCCATGATCATGGCGTTCCTGGGCGTGGTGATCGGCGGCCTGGTCATCGGCATGTACCTGCCGATCTTCAAGATGGGCGACGCGTTCTGATCGACGCGACGCAACGCTGCGCAAGCGGAAGCAAGCGCGGGTGCAAGCGCGGGTGCAAGCGCGGAGTCGGATCCGGAACGGTCTATGCTCGTGACGGGGACGGCTTCGATGCCGGCCCCGTCCTTCGTTGGAGCAGCACCCTCTCGTGATTGGCCTGATCGACCTGGTTCAAGGCTCGCCGCCGTTGTGGTATTGCCTCGTCGGCCTGATCTCCCTGCTGGTGGGCAGCTTCCTGAACGTGGCCATCCATCGGCTGCCGATCATGATGGAGCGAGCTTGGCGAGAGGGGCTCGAGGAGATCGCGGCCCAGGACGCGGCGGATGCCACCAATACCGCCGCCCATGCCGCCGCCGATGGCACCCCCGATTGCACCTCCGATAGCACCTCCGATAGCGCCGCCGAGCCGTTCAACCTCAGCGTCCCCCGCTCGCGCTGCCCGCACTGCGGCCACGCGATCACCGCGCTGGAGAACGTGCCGATCCTGAGCTGGCTTGTCCTGCGCGGGCGCTGCGCGGGGTGCGGCGTGCGCATTTCGGCGCGCTATCCGCTGGTCGAGGCCGTCACCGCCCTGCTGTCGCTGCTGGTGGCCTGGCACTTCGGTCCGACCCCGCAGGCCCTGCTCGGCATCCTGGTCACCTGGTTCCTGATCACGATGTCGATGATCGACGTCGACACGCAGTTCCTGTTCGACAACCTGACGTTGCCCCTGCTGTGGATCGGGCTGCTGGCCTCGCTGATTCCGATCTTCGCCGATGTCCGTGCCGCGGTGATCGGTGCCGCGGCCGGCTACCTGGTGCTGTGGACGGTGTACCAGGTGTTCCGCCTGGTGACCGGCAAGGAAGGCATGGGCTACGGGGACTTCAAGCTGCTGGCGGCGATCGGTGCGCTGCTCGGCTGGCAGGCCCTGCCGCTGGTGATCCTGCTCTCCTCGTTGGTCGGTGCCATCGTCGGCATCGCGCTGATCGCCGTGACCGGACGCGACAAGGGCGTGCCGATGCCGTTCGGGCCATTCCTGGCCGCGGCGGGTTTCATCGCCATGCTCTGGGGCGATGGCATGATCGAGGGCTACTACCGACTCTTCGCGTGATTCGCCCATGCTCGTCATCGGTCTGACCGGCGGTATCGCCAGCGGCAAGTCGCTGGTCTCGGCGCGATTCGAGTCGCTCGGGGCTCCTGTCATCGATGCGGACCTGCTGGCGCGCGAGGTGGTGCAGCCTGGAACGGACGGGCTCTCGGCGATCGTCGCGCATTTCAGTGACGAGGTGCTGAGCGAGGACGGTACGCTCGATCGCACCGCGCTGCGCGAGCGGGTCTTCGCCGATCCGGCCGATCGCGCTTTCCTGGATGCGTGCCTGCATCCGTTGATCCGGACGCTTTCAGAGGAGCGGTTGAGGGCGGCGGCCGCAACGCAGGCCGCCTACGCAGTGTATGCCGTACCGCTGCTGGTGGAGACCGGTCAGCAGGCCCGGTTCGATCGTATCGCGGTCGTCGATGTACCCGCCGCGGTGCAGCTGGAGCGTCTAATGCGCCGCGACGGCATGAACCCTCAGGGCGCGCAGCGCATGCTCGACGCTCAGGCAAGCCGCCACCAGCGACTGGCGGTGGCGGACGATATCATCGACAACGCCGGACCGATCGAAGCTACCCACGATGCGGTTGACCGGCTGGACGCGCGCTATCGCGCTCGCCCACCCGTGTCCTGACGCACAGCTGGGGGCGCGCGAACCCCGGTGGTCCTTGCTTGCATTTCGCAGGACATGGATGCCCGCCCACTAAGGACAGGGAGCCCGACCGGCAAGCCGAGCTCGCTGCCTTTGCAAGCACCCGTCAGGCGCCGTTCACTTCCCCGCAGCGTTGGTACCGCTGACGTTGCGCGCCGGAACCGTGATCGGCACGGCCGGCCAGCGCCGATCCGCCCACACACCGATCGCCGAACCACCGGCAACCAGTGCCAGGATGGTCAGCAACGCAGCGCTCGACAGCCCTTCACCGGACGCCAGCCCGAAGTTGGAGAAGACGACGTACATCGAGATCATCGTGCCCATGACGAACCCTGCCATGCGGTATCGCAGGTGCCAGGGCGTCATCTCCACCGCGTGGGACTCCGGAATGACGTAGTCGGTATCGCGCGGCCAGACCTTGCCCAGCACCAGGATCAGCACCGAGGTGACCACGAACAGGATCGCCGAAACGTGCAGGAAGTGCAGGCCCAGGCTGTCCATCAGTCCGGCGAACGCGGTCTGGGACAGGGCGTACAGGATCACGAAGAAGCCCAGGCCGATGTTGGCCGCCTTGGCGGAGACCCGCTTGGTGACGTAGCCCAGGAAGATGATCGTGAAGATCGGCACGTTGAAGAAGCCGTTCACCTTCTGCAGCCAGGTGAACAGGCCCGTGCCGGTGTACATCAGGAACGGCGAGGCCAGCAGCCCGATCACGCCGACGATGATGCCGAACCACTTGCCCGAGTTGACGATGTCCAGCTCGCTCTTGCCGGCGCCGAAGTAGGGCCGGTACACGTTGGTCGCGTACAGGGTCGAGGCCGAGTTCAGCACCGAGTTGAACGTCGACAGGATCGCACCCATCAGCGCCGCCGCCACGAACGCGAGAATGGGCACCGGCAGCACGGCTGCGGTGAACAGCGGATAGATCGAATCCGAGGTCTGCCCCTCGGGCACTTCCATCAGCGCCTGAGCGGCCATGACGCCGGGAATGATCAGCATGAACGGTGTCAGCACCTTCAGCAGGCCGGCGATCAACACCCCCTTCTCTGCCTGAGCCAGGTTGCGGGCGGCCAGTGCACGCTGGATGACCGATTGGTCCGTGCCCCAGTAGTACAGGTTGACCAGGATCAGGCCGGTCAAGGCCGCGGTCATGGGCAGGTTGGGATCATCGGCGCCACCGATGGCGTTGAACTTCTCCGGCGAGGTCTGCAGGAAGCGCGTCATGCCTTCGGAGAAGCCGCCGCCGTCCAGACCGCCCAGGTACCAGAAGCCGAAGATCGGCACGGCCAGTCCGCCGATGATGAGGGCCACCCCGTTGATGGAGTCGGAGATCGCGACCGCCTTCAGACCCCCGAAGATGGCGTAGGCACCGCCCACCACACCGATCAGCCAGACGAAGATCGTGACCGAGGCGAACTGGGAGATGCCGAACAGCTCGGGCACGTTGAACATGCCCGACAGGGCCACGGCGCCGGCGTACAGCGTGACCGGCACCAGGTTGACCACATACAGGACCAGGAACAAGATGGTCACCAGGTTGCGGGTGCCCGGCCCGAACCGACTCTCGATGAAGTCGGGAATGGTGGTGATTCCCTGTTTCAGATACCGGGGAACCAGAAACAGGGCGACCAGGATCAAGGTGATGCCGGAGAACACCTCGTAGCCCATGACGGCCATGTTGATGTCGTAGGCATTCGCCGACATGCCGACGAAGTTGGACGCCTGCAGGTTGGTCAGCAGCAGCGAGCCTGCGATGACCCAGCCCGACAGCGACCGGCCCGCCAGAAAGTAGCCATCGCTGGTCTCGAAGTTGGAGCCGCGGACCTTCATGGTCGTGATCACCGCCACGATGATCATGAAAATCAGAAATAGCGATACGAGCCAGACCGTTTCGCTCATCAGCTGGAATGCCTTGTCGTGGAGCCGGTATTGGCGAATGAGAATCTACACGAGTAGAGTCTGAATTCATAGCAGTCGTTCCCACACGCGCATAAAACGAACGAGGTGCGGGGAAGCGATCGCCGGCAACGTTCACGCCGAATCGTTGACGATGAAGGCGATCCGGACGATCAGGCGACGCGACGGTCCGTGACTCGCTGCCGCGCGTCCGGTGCGGCATCGGTGACCGGCACGCTTCGGGTGTAGAGTTCGCCGGCGTTAGACCGAGCGACGGGCATTCAGTCAATGGCTTCAAGGAAGCAATCGGGCCGGATCACCCGTGAGGACGTTGCTCGTCACGCCGGTGTCAGCACGGCTGTCGTCAGTTATGTGGTGAACGAGGGCCCGCGCGGGGTGGCACCCGAGACGGCGGCGCGTGTACGGGCATCGATGCGTGCGCTGCGCTATCAGCCGAACTTCAACGCGCGAGCACTGAAGCGCGGCAGCAACCAGACGATCGGTCTGATACTGCGCGACAGCCTGAATCCGTTCTTCACCGAGTTCTATCTGGCCATCGAACGGGCCGCGGCCGAACAGGGGCTGCGCGTGGTCGTCGCCGATTCCCACGGTGATCCGGACATGGAGCAACAGCTCGCGACCGAGCTGTCGAGTCGTCAGGTCGAGGGACTGTTCCTGATGAGCACGACCCAAAGTCAGGAACAGCTGGCTGGCCTGCGAGATGGGATCGTACCGACCGTCCTGCTGGATCGCCCCGCGCCCTACCCCGGGTTGAGCTCGATCGGACCGGATGCCTACGCCGGTGCAACGGCCGCCATGGAGCATCTGATGGCGATGCACCACGTGGCATCGGTAGGCCTGATCATCAATTCGGGTGGCTTCGGTGACCCCGATCCCCGGCGCGTGGCTTGGGAGGACGGGTTCGCGAACGCCGGCCTGGCGCCCGGCCCCGTGGCCGTGAACGACTGGAGCAACCTGGGCGGATATCGGGCCGCCAAGGAGCTGCTCGGCAACGGCACGCTGCCGGACAGCCTGTTCGTGGCATCCGACCATCAGGCCGTGGGGGTCATCAGGGCCTTGCACGAGGCGGGCATCGATGTCGCCCGCGACTGTCCGGTCGTCTCCTTCGACGGCACCCTGTCATCGGCCTACACATGGCCGGCCCTGACGTCCGTTCGCCAGCCGGTCGAGGCCATGGCTCGGCAGGCGCTCGAGTTGCTTCAGGATCCCGGCGCGTCTCCGATGCACCACGCCTTCGCAGTCGAACTGATCGTCCGCGAGTCCTGCGGCTGCGTGCTGCCGGACGGGCAAGATCGGCAGTGATGACCTATTGAAATGATCGCGCACCCCGATCCAGACGCATCGATCGACCTGCTCGCGCATGTCGTGCCCTTCGATGCCGTGCCTCGAACCTCTCGCGATGCCCTCTATCCGGCGTGCGAGCGCGAAAAGCACGCAGCGGGCTTCACCGTCGACCTCGATTCGCTATCCATCCTGGTCGTGCTGGAAGGGTGCGTTCGCCTGCTCGACAACGAACGGGTCCAGACGGTGCGTCAGCTGGGCCGCGGTTCCGTCTTCGGTCACTTCGCCCTCATACGGCAGATGCAGGCCCCCTACTCCGCGGTGGTATCGCAAACGGCCGAGCTGCTCAGGATACCCAGGGCGGCGTTGCTGAAGCTGTTCAACCGTCATCCGTTCATCAGCGCCTGGTTTCACGTCGATCTGCGCCGTTTCGAACGCGAGCTGGGCGCCTTCGACGACGTGGCAGGCAGCCGGTTCCTGTTCGGCCAGCGGTTGCGGGATCTGGAACAGGGGCTGACGCCACGGGTCGATGCCGAGGATTCCATCCGCGACGTGGCTCGGCACATGACACGGCATCAGTGCAACTACGTGATGATCACCGACGCGAGCGAGCGCCCGGTCGGCATCCTGTCGGACCGTGGGCTGCGCGAGCGGGTAGTGGCCACCGGTCATTCGGTCGATCTGCCGGTGGCGGACGTCATGACACGCGATCTGCTGACCATCCGGGCGCGGGCATCTGTGTTCGATGGCCTGCTGGCCATGGAAGAGCGCGGCTGGAACCACCTGATCCTGTTGGACGATGAGGGGAAGCTGCAAGGGGTCATCAGCGACACGGACCTTGCCCGGACCTTGCTGGCCAGTCCCTCGGCGCTGCGCCATCGCATCAACCAGGCCGATAGCGGCGAGCAGCTACGCGAGCTGCGCCGCTCCGCCGATCAGGTCGTGATCACGCTGTACCGGCGCGGCGTCCGTGCCGATGACCTGCTCAAGATGAACACCCGTTTCAACGATGCCATGACGCGGCGCATCCTTGCGCTGGTACAGCGGGAGATGCCGCCGCCCCCGACCGGCTTGCGCTGGTGCTGGCTCTCGCTAGGGTCCGAAGGTCGAGGCGAGATGGGCCTGCTGACCGATCAGGACAACGCGATCGTCTACGCGTGCTCGGATACCGAGGCCGCCGATCGCTGGCTGGGCCCACTGGCCTCGATGTGCAACCGGCTGCTGGATGCAGCCGGCATACAGTTTTGCGATGGCGGCGTGATGGCTCGCGAGCCCGCCATGCGACACGATGTCGATGGTTGGATGGGCGCTGTCGAACACTGGCTGAAGGAGGCCGACGATACTCGGCTGCTCTGGATCTCGGCACTGTGCGATGCGCGTCCGCTCCACGGCGACGAGGCGCTGCAGCAAGCGCTGCGGGGCGAGCTGACTGAATGGGTGGGCAAGCGGCGCCGACTGCTGCGTCTGTTCGCTCGTGAGGCGCTGTTGCCGGACTTGCCCTTGAAGCGATTTCCCAGCCTGCGGCTGCGCGGCACTCGCGGCGACGAGGGGCCATCGCTGAACCTGAAGCGGCAGGGCACGCACCTGGTGACGCATGCCGCACGGCTGTTGTGCCTGGATGCGGGTCATCTCGAACATGCCGGTACCGTGGACAGGCTGCAGTGGTTGGTCGACTCACGGCCGGAGCTCGAGCCGATCGCTCGGGAAGCGATCATCGCCTTCAACGTGCTGGTGGATCTGCGCCTGAGCTGGCAGGTGCACCAGGCGAGCAACGAACAGCCGCTCACCGACGTCATGCCCCTGGAACACTTCGGGCAGACCCGTCAGCGGTTGCTGCTCGGCGCCTATCAGACGGTCGAAGAGGTGCGGCTGCGCATTCGTCACCAGTTCGGCATGAGCACGTGATCGGGCACGGTTCGATTCCCGGCCCGTATCAGCCCGTGCGGCCCGCCTGCTCCGCCTCGCGCACCAGCGCCTCGATCACGGCGGCGTTCGCCTCCGGAAACGGCATGCCGGCAAGCTCGCGAATCGGCACCCAACGCAACGTCTGCTGCTCCAGCCCCTCCGGCTGTCCGGTGAAGCGGGTGACGTCGAACACCGCCAGGCGCACCGTCTTGTCCGCATAGACGTGCTCGATCACGGCACGCGGGACCATGTGGTCCGGCCTGATGCCGAGTTCCTCCTGCAGCTCGCGCGACAGTGCCGCTTCGCGCGTCTCGCCGCGTTCCTGCTTGCCGCCGGGGAACTCCCAGCGATCACCTTGATGTTGGGATGGCTTCCTGAGGGCCAGAAGCACGCGCGTGCGTGCCGCATCGAAGATCACGCCGGCCACCACATCGACGATGCGGGCCACCGATCCGAGCTGGTGTGCCGGTGCCGCCATCAGCTGCGGTAGTCCGCGTTGATGCTCACGTAGTCGTGCGACAGGTCCGAGGTGTAGACCTCGGACACCGCCTGTCCGCGTCCGAGCGCGATGTCGATCAGGATCTCGTCCCGAGCGAGAACCGCGGCGCCCTGTTCCTCGGTGTACCCCGGGGCAATGCCTCCGGCGCTGAACGCACTGACGTCGCCGATGTTCACATCGACCCGGTTCGGATCCAGCCGATCGCTCAGCGCCGCATCGAGCGGTGTCGGCAGCCGGGCCTTGCCGATGGCCATCAGCAGACGACCCACGTTGGCGTCCGAGGCGAACAGCGCGGTCTTCACCAACGGCGAATTGGCGATGGCATAACCGACCGCGCGGCACTCCTCGACCGAGTCGCCGCCGCCGACCCGCACGGTGATGAACTTGGTGGCGCCCTCGGCATCGCGGATGATCGCCTGGGCCAGGTCCAGGCATAGCTCGGACAAGGCGTCGACGAACGACGGCCAGCCGGCATCCCGCGGCGACAGCGCCGGGCCCTGACCGGTCGCGCACAGCACCAGCGCATCGTTGGTGGAGGTGTCGCTGTCGACGGTGATCGCATTGAAGCTGACCGCCACCGCGGCACGCAGCGCCGCATCCAGTGCCGGTGCCTGGATCGCGGCATCGGTGAACACGTAGGCCAGCATCGTCGCCATGTGCGGCTCGATCATGCCGGCTCCCTTGGCGAAGCCGGTCAGCGTGACGGGCCGGCCATCGATCTGGAGCTGCCGCGAGGTGATCTTCGGCTGGGTGTCGGTGGTCATGATGCCCAGCGCGGCACGCTGCCAGGCGCGCTCGTCACCGGCGGTGGCGCCGGCGCGAACCAGGGTGGCGGCCGCTTCGATGCCCGAACGCAGGCGCGCATCCGGCAACGCCTGGCCGATCACACCGGTGGAGAACGGCAGCACCGATCGGCCGCAGACATCGAGCGCCTGCCCCACCGCCTCGGCGTGACCGCGTGCCATCGACAACCCCGCCTCGCCGGTGCCGGCATTGGCATTGCCCGAGTTCACCAGCAGCGCGCGCACCGCGCCGGCCGAGACGCTCAGGTGATCGCGCGCGAGCAGCACCGGCGCGGCGGCGAAGTGGCTCTGGGTGAACACCGCCGCCGCCGTGCTGCCCTCGGCCAGCGCGATCAGCACCAGATCGGTCGAGCCGTCGGCCTTGATCCCGGCGGCGACCGAGGCCAGGCGCACGCCCGGCACCGGCACGGCGGGCGCCAGATGCAGATTCACCGGCATGCGGGTCGCCTCAGGCCAGCTTGCCGTGACAGTTCTTGAACTTCTTGCCCGAGCCGCAGTGACACGGCTCGTTGCGACCGAGCTTGGGGGTGTCTCGGCGGTGCGGCTGGGTCGGCACCTCCGCCGCCTCGGTGGCGGCACCGGCGGCCTGACGTTGCGCGGCGGCGGCCGCCACGGCAGCCCCTCCCGCCTCGCTGCCGGGTGCCTCGGCGGGCGGTGCCGCCTCGCGGTGCTCGTAGCTGACCTGGGCGCGCGCGGCCGCGGCCTCGCGGGCACGCGCCTGGGCCTGTGCCGCCGCCTCGTCCGCATCGGCGCGGTCGCGCACCTGCACCCGTGACAGCACCTTCAGCACCGCGCCCTTGTAGTCGTCGAGCATGTTGGTGAACAGCTCGAACGCCTCCTTCTTGTATTCCTGCTTGGGGTTCTTCTGCGCGTAGCCGCGCAAGCCCACGCTCTGGCGCAGGTAGTCCATCGCCCCCAGGTGCTCCTTCCAATGCTCGTCCAGCGTCTGCAGCATCACGTACTTCTCGAAGCGTCGCAGCCCCTCGCTGCCGGCCGCCTGCTCCTTGTCCGCGTAGCTCTCGCCGAGGCGCTCGATCACGCGCTGCGTGATGGTCTCCTCGGGCAGGTCGGGGTCCGCCTCCAGCCAACCCTTGATGTCGAACGTCTCGTCGCTCAGCGAGGCCAGCTCTTCCTGCAGGCCGTCCAGGTCCCAGGCCTCCTCCAGGGAGCCGGGCGGGATGTAGCGGGCGATGAGCCCCGGCACGATCTCCTGGCGAAGCTCGTCGACAAGCTCCGCCACCTCGTCGCTCTCCATCAGCTCGTTGCGCTGCTCGTACACGACCTTGCGCTGGTCGTTGGCGACGTCGTCGTACTCGAGCAGGTGCTTCCGGATGTCGAAGTTGTGCCCCTCGACCTTGCGCTGCGCATTCTCGATCGCCTTGGTCACCCAGGGGTGCTCGATGGCCTCGCCCTCCTGCATGCCCAGCTTCTGCATCAGGTTGCTGACCCGCTCGGAGGCGAAGATGCGCATCAGGCTGTCTTCCAGCGACAGGTAGAAGCGGGTGGAACCCGGATCGCCCTGGCGCCCGGATCGACCGCGCAGCTGGTTGTCGATGCGGCGGCTCTCGTGCCGCTCGGTACCGATGATGTGCAGGCCGCCGGCGGTGAGCACCCCGTCGTGGCGCTGCTGCCATTCCTCGCGGGCCGCCGACAGCGTGGCCGGATCGGCCGCCGGTGCGGTACCGGGCGCCGCCGCCGCCTCGCCCTTGGCGATGCTGACACCGGAGCCCGCCTCGGCCATGGTGGCCTCCAGGCTGCCGCCCAAGACGATGTCGGTGCCGCGTCCGGCCATGTTGGTGGCGATGGTGACGCGTCCGGGCCGACCGGCATTCTCGATGATGGTGGCCTCGCGCTCGTGCTGCTTGGCGTTGAGCACCTCGTGGCCGATGGACTTCTTCTTGAGCAGTCCCGCCAGGTACTCGGAAGTCTCCACCGAGGTGGTGCCCACCAGGACCGGCTGGCCCTTCTGCACGCACTCCTCGATGTCCTCGATGATCGCGTCGTACTTCTCGCGCTGGGTCAGGAACACCAGGTCCGCCCGATCGTCGCGCACCATCGGGCGGTGGGTCGGAATGACCACGGTCTCCAGCCCGTAGATGTTCTGGAACTCGAACGCCTCGGTGTCGGCGGTACCGGTCATGCCGGCCAGCTTGTCGTACAGGCGGAAGAAGTTCTGGAAGGTGATCGAGGCGAGCGTCTGGTTCTCGCGCTGGATCTCCACGCCCTCCTTGGCCTCGATGGCCTGGTGCAGTCCGTCCGACCAGCGTCGCCCGGGCATGGTGCGGCCGGTGAACTCGTCGACGATCACGATCTGGCCGTTCTGCACGATGTACTCGTTGTCGCGCGTGTAGATCGAATGCGCACGCAGCGCCGCATTCAGATGGTGCAGGATCGCGATGTTGCCCGAGTCGTACAAGCTGGCGTTCTCCTCGAGGATGCCGCGCTCGATCAGCAGTTGCTCGATGCGCTCCATGCCCGCCTCGGTCAGGTGGACCTGCTTGCTCTTCAGGTCGACGCTGAAGTCGCCGTCGCCCTCCTCGCCCGGCGCGGGTTCGGCCGTCTGGGCGTCCAGCACCGGCACCACCTCGTTGAGCGTGGTGTACAGCGCACTGTCGCCGTCGGCCGGTCCCGAGATGATCAGCGGCGTGCGCGCCTCGTCGATCAGGATCGAGTCCACCTCGTCGACGATGGCGAAGTTCAGGCCCCGCTGCACCTTCTGGTCGGAGGCGTGCGCCATGTTGTCGCGCAGGTAGTCGAAGCCGAACTCGTTGTTGGTCCCGTAGGTGACATCGGCGGCGTAGGCGGTGCGGCGCTCGTCGGTGGACAGCCCGCTGACGATGATGCCGGTGCTCAGGCCGAGAAAGCCGTACAGCTTCTGCATCCACTCGGCGTCACGCCGGGCCAGGTAGTCGTTGACGGTGATGACGTGCACCCCATCGCCGGTGAGCGCATTCAGGTAGACCGCGGTGGTGGCCACCAGCGTCTTGCCCTCGCCGGTGCGCATCTCGGCGATCTTGCCGTCGTGCAGCACCATGCCGCCGATCATCTGCACATCGAAGTGGCGCATGCCCAGCGACCGCTTGCCGGCCTCGCGCACCAGCGCGAAGGCCTCGGGCAGCAGCTCGGCAAGCGTTGCCCCCGCGTCCAGACGGGCGCGCAGCTCGGGCGTGCGGGCCGCCAACGCTTCGTCGGACAGCGACTGCAGGCCGGTCTCGAGCGCGTTGATCGCATCGACCTCGCGACCGAGCTTCTTGACCGTGCGGTCGTTGCTCGATCCGACGAACTTCTTGACAAGATTTCCTAGCATGCAGAACGAACCCGAGTGGACGGCTTGACCGGCGCGCAGGGGCGCGTCGAACCGGTGATTATGGCATTGGCGCAGCCGATGACCGAATCGCCGCCGCGCTCGGCGAACCTGCGCTCAGCGCACGAAGTAGCGCGGATCGAGCGCCCGGCCGTCCTGACGCACCTCCAGGTGCAGGTGCGGGCCGGTCGAACGGCCGCTGGAGCCCAGCGTGGCGATCGGCTCGCCCTTGCGCACCCGGGCACCCAGCTTGGCGATCGTGGTCTGGTTGTGGGCATAACGCGTCTTGAACCCTTCGGCGTGTTCGAGCTCCACCAGCAGCCCGTATCCGCCATTCGGGCCGGACCAGGTCACCACGCCATCGGCGATGGCCAGGATCGGCGAACCGACCGGGGCGACGAAGTCCAGTCCCCGGTGCATGACGCGCCGCCCACTCATCGGGTCCAGGCGGCGCCCGAAACCGGAGCTGAGCCTGCCCGACGGCAGGGGATGACCGGACAACCGCTCGCTCCACGCCCGGTGGCGAACATCGAAGATGCGCGCCAGCGGCTCCGTCTGCGACAGCATGGGGTCGAATCGCTCGATCAGAAGCGCCAGCGTGTCGGGATCCATCGGATCCAGTTCGGACAACGGCTCGCCATCGCCGGTCTGCGCATCGATGGTGAAGTCGATGTCGAACTCGCCGCCGTCATCGTTCAGCTGGGCCGCATCCGCCAGGCGGCGGAACAGCACCCGCAGGCGCAGGATCTCGGCCTTCAACCGCCCCACCTGCGCAGGCGTCACACCGCCGGCGGCGGTGCCGAGCACCTCCTGGCGAGCGGCATTCGCCGCCTGCGACACGACCGAGGCAGTCTCGTCCCGCGCGATCCGCACCTCGGCGACGGCACTGCCCCGGCCGACCACCCAGCCAACCGAGGCACTGGCCACCACGATGCACAGCACCAGCAGCCAGGCGCGCACATCGACGCCGGTCCGTTGCACGGTAGACTGGACGGCCGGCGGCGGATCCTGCGTCATGAAATCAATCGATAGCCTGATCGGGTCGGACACCGCCGCCGCGTTGCGCGACGCCGAACGTGTCGGCGAACTCGTTTCACGGAACGTGCCGGCACGGGCCGCCGAGCGTATCGTCTTCTGCCGCCTGCTGGAGGGCCGGCTCCGGATCGTGGTCGACAGCGCCGCCTGGGTGGCGAAGCTGCGCTTCGCCGAGCGTCAGCTGGGCCGGGCCCTGGTCGCCGAAGGCTTGGCGGTACGGCGGATCAGCTGGCACGTCGCCCCGCCGGATCATCGGGCGGAACCGGTGCGGCGGCCGGCACGCAGGCCGCAGGATCCGCGCGTGGTCGACCACGTGCGCTCGATCGCGCAGGGCATGCCGGACGATGCGCTGTCGCGGGCACTGGGCCGGTTGGCGAGGCGGCTGGAGAAGCCGCGCGGCTGACGATCGGCCCGCGCGGCCGAGGGCTCAACCTACGGCTGCGTGCGCCTGGCCGTAACGAATGGGGGCGGCGGCGACTTCGTCCTCGAACACCACCTCTTCCCAGGCGGCGGTGTCCTCGACCAATGCGCGCAGCAGGCGGTTGTTGAGCGCGTGTCCGGACTTGTGCGCGGTGAACGAGCCGATCAGGCTGTGGCCGAGCAGATACAGGTCACCGATCGCGTCCAGGATCTTGTGGCGCACGAACTCGTCCCGGTAACGCAGCCCGTCCTGGTTGAGCACGCGGTACTCGTCGATGACGATCGCGTTGTCCAGGCTGCCGCCCAGGGCCAGGTCCTTCTTGCGCAACGCTTCGATGTCGCGCATGAATCCGAAGGTGCGGGCGCGACTGATCTCGCGCACGAACGAAGTGGTGGAGAAGTCCACCTCCATCGTCTTGGCCTGATCGCGAAACACCGGATGATCGAAATCGATCGTGAACCGGACCTTGAAACCGCCGAAGGGCTCGAAGCGGGCCCACTTGTCGCCGTCACGCACCTCGACCGGACGCTTGATGCGCGTGAAGCGCTTGGGGGCCCCCTGCTCGAGAATGCCGGCCGACTGGACCAGGAACACGAACGGTGCCGCGCTGCCGTCCATGATCGGCACCTCGTCGCTGGACAGGTCGACGTAGCAGTTGTCGATGCCCAGACCGGCGAGCGCGGACATCAGGTGCTCGACGGTGGAGACACGCGCGCCATCCTTGACCAGCGTGGTGGCCAGCTCGGTCTCGTGGACGTTGTACGGCTTGCCGGGGATGGATACCGTCGGTACCTGATCGACGCGGCGAAACACGATGCCGGCGTTGATCGGCGCGGGCGCCAACGTCAGGAAGACCTTCTTGCCGGTGTGCAGACCGATGCCGGTGGCCCGGATCGCGTTCTTGAGGGTGCGTTGTCGAATCACTGATGGGTACCTGCTGACGTCGGCCACGGCCCGGAAGCGCCGGCCGCCCTACGTATGTAGCACCCCGGTGGCGTAATGCCAGCCGCGATGCGATCACGTGCGCCGGTCCCGCCAGGCATCAATGCTTCCCTGAACGGACGAGCGCGCTTCCGATGACGCTCGCCGAACACGACGGGAGAAGACTAACCGATTCGATGTTGCACTGCGACATAACCACGACCCGGTAACCCGACCGCCGTACCGACCGGTGAACCGGTCGACGGATTCATCGAACCGCCTGCCCCGCCGTTCCGGGCGGGGCGGACGGTACCCGCCCGACCGAGACCTCAGTCGGCCTGGCGACGCAGGAAGGCCGGGATGTCCAGGTACTCCACATCCTGCCCGCCGCCACCGCCCTGGCGTGACGGCGGCTGCGCATTGCCGCGCACGCTCTTGCGCACCACGGCCGGCTTTTCGTAGGCATTGTCGTAGCGCGAACCGCCGCCGCCCATGCCTGTGCCGCCCTGCTCGCCCCGCGAACCCCCGCCCTGGCCGTACTGCGAACCGCCGGCCGGTTGCGAGGAGAAGCTGCCACCGCCACCCGACACCACGCGCGGTGCCTTCTGCGCGGCGACCGAGCGCAGCTGCTGCTGGCGCTGCTCGGGCTGGTTGAGACCGGTGGCCACCACCGTGACGCGCAACTCGCCCTCGAGCGCCTCGTCGATCGCGGTGCCCACCACCACGGTCGCATCGTCGGCCGCGAACTGCCGGACCACGTTGCCCACTTCCTCGAACTCGCCGATGGCCATGTCCAGGCCGGCGGTGATGTTCACCAGGATGCCGCGCGCACCCGCCAGGTCGATGTCCTCGAGCAGCGGGCTGGAAATCGCCATCTCGGCCGCTTCGGTGGCGCGCTCGTCACCGCGTCCGACACCCGAACCCATCATTGCCAGACCCATCTCGCTCATGACCGTGCGCACGTCGGCGAAGTCGACGTTGATCAGGCCCGGGTTGGTGATCAGCTCGGCGATGCCCTGCACCGCGCCACGCAGCACGTCGTTGGCGGCACGGAACGCATCGAGCAGGCTGATGTTCTTGCCCAGCACCGACAGCAGCTTCTCGTTCGGGATCGTGATCAGCGAGTCGACGTGACCGCGCAGCTCCTCGATGCCCGACTCGGCCACGCGCATGCGCTTGGAGCCTTCGAACGGAAACGGCTTGGTGACCACCGCGACCGTGAGCACGCCCATCTCGCGGGCGATCTGCGCGACCACCGGAATCGCACCGGTACCGGTACCGCCACCCATGCCGGCGGTGATGAAGAGCATGTCGGTGCCCTGGATCAGATCCTGGATGCGATCGCGATCTTCCATGGCAGCCTGACGGCCGATCTCCGGATTGGCACCGGCACCCAGGCCCTTGGTGATGCTCTGGCCGATGTGCAGCACGGTCTGCGCCTGCATGGCCTTGAGCGCCTGGGCATCGGTGTTGGCGCAGATGAAGTCGACGCCTTCGATGCCGGAGCTGACCATGTGCTGCACGGCGTTGCTGCCACCGCCACCGACGCCGATGAGCTTGATGACCGGCGAGTCGTTGATCGAGTCTACGAGTTCGAACATGTATTTCCCCTGTATATCGCGTGTAATCGTGCGTTCTCTGTCGCGACCCGGCGTGTACCGCCTAGTCGCACCCCTTGTACCACTGTCCTCGCAGGACGTGCAGCCGATCGTTCCGATTCTATACTACAAGCCTGATACTAATGGTCGTTCCTCTTGCCCACTTGAAACCTTTCCTGCTCAGAAATAGCGCTTGAACCAGTCGGCCATCCGCTTGAACATCCCCGCTTCGGTTCGGGTGTCCACCGGCGCGCTGCGCGGGTTCTTGCGCCGCTGCTGCCCGTAGAGCAGCAGCCCGACCCCTGTGGCGTGAATCGGATTGCGCGAGACCTCGGCAAGTCCGGACACGTGCTGCGGCGATCCGAGCCGCACCGGCATGTGGAAGATCTCTTCCGCCAGTTCCACCACTCCTTCCATCTTCGCCGTGCCGCCGGTCAATACCACTCCGGCCGCACAGGCATCCTCGAAACCGCTGCGGCGAAGCTCCGCCTGCACCAGCCCCAGAAGCTCTTCGTAGCGCGGCTCGACCACCTCGGCCAGCGTCTGCCGCGCCAATCGGCGCGCGCCGCGATCGCCCACGCCCGGCACCTCGATCGTCTCGTCGGGGGAGGCCAGCTGACGCAGCGCGCAGGCATGCTTGAGCTTGATCTCCTCGGCGAACTGGGTGGGCGTGCGAAAGGCCACCGCGATGTCGTTGGTCACCTGATCGCCGGCGATCGGGATCACGGCGGTGTGCCGGATGGCCCCTTCGGTGAACACGGCGATGTCGGTGGTGCCGCCGCCCATGTCCACCAGCAGCACGCCCAGGTCCTTCTCGTCGGCGGTCAGCACCGAGTGGCTGGAGGCCAGCTGCTCCAGGATCACGTCCTCGACCTCCAGGTCGCAGCGGCGGATGCACTTGGCGATGTTCTGCGAGGCGCTGATGGAACCGGTGACCAGGTGCACCTTGGCTTCCAGCCGAACACCCGCCATGCCGATCGGCTGGTGGATGCCCTCCTGGCTGTCGATGACGAACTCCTGCGGCAGCACGTGCAGGATGCGCTGGTCGGCCGGGATGGCGACCGCCTTGGCCGCATCGATCACGCGGTCCACGTCCTCGGACTCCACTTCGCTGTTCTTGATCGCCACGATGCCGTGCGAGTTCAGGCTCTTGATGTGGGAGCCCGCGATGCCGGCGAAGACCGAGCGGATCTGGACACCGGCCATGCGCTCGGCCTCGGCAACCGCCTTGCCGATCGCCTCGACGGTGGCATCGATGTTGACCACCACCCCCTTCTTCAGCCCCTTCGACGGGTGCGAGCCGAGCGCGATCAGTTCCAGAGCGCCATCGGCGTCGGCCTCGGCGATGAGCGCGACCACCTTGGACGTGCCGATGTCCAGGCCGACGATCATCTGCTTGTCTACCGCGGCGTTCATCGTGCGCGTTCACTCATGGCTGCCCGCTCGGGCACGGTGGGGTTGTTCATCGCGACGCATCGCCGGCCACGGCAAAGCCGTCGCTGTAGCGCATGTCGAAGCGCGTGGGCGGGTTGCCGCCCTGCTCGATCAGCTGCGGATAGACGTCCAGGAAGCGCGTCATGCGCAACTCGCGCTCCTCGTAGCCCAGCCGCAGCGTGATGCCGCCGTCCAGTTCGAGCGTCTGCGACCGACGGTCGTCCTCCTCCAGCCGCACGATCGACAGGCCGGCCAGAGCCAGCTGTGCCGCGTAGCGACGGTAGTCGTCGAGCACCGGCTGGTGGCGACCCTCGGCCCCGCTCAGGCCCGGCAGCGTCGAGAACAACCGGCGCCACGCCTGGTAACGGACATCGTCGGGCTGCAGTTGCGGGGGACGGAACAGCTCCAGCCGCTTGCTGACCAGCGCCCGATCGTTCCAGCGCGCCGCCGGCTCGTGCTCCTCGAGGGTGACGTTCACCCGCCCGGGCCATTCGCGTGCGATGCGTGCCTCGGCGATCCACGGCATCGTCTCCAGCTCGTGGCGCAACGCCTCGATGTCGAGTGCGTAGAAGCCGCGATCGGTGAACCGCGCGATGACCCCTTGCAGCCGGTCGCGATCGGTGTAGTCCAGCGTACCGAGCACGTCCACGTTGCTGACCGGAAAGCGCAGCGGGTCCTGCACCAGGCGAAGCCCCAGCACGGCCAGCACGCCCAGCAGCAACGCGCCCGCCAGCCCGATCGTCCAGCGCGTGCCGGGCGACAGCAGCCGTCGGGCTACCGGCAGCACCGGTACGCGCCGAACCGTGGTGACCGCGTCGAGCAGCACGCCGCTGCCCCCCCAGGGCGTCGGCGCGTCCGGCAGCGGGTTCGCGCCACGCTGCGGCGTCGACGATGCCGATGGCAGGCGAGCCATCACGAGCACGCTCCCGCGCTCAACGAGGGCGCCGCCTGGCCGCGCGGGGCGCGGCCGGGCTCCGACTCATCGTGCAACGTGTCCGACAGGATGCTCAGGCACAACCGCTCGAAGCTCAGACCGGCCTGGGCGGCGGCCATCGGCACCAGGCTGTGCGATGTCATGCCGGGGGCAGTGTTGCACTCGATGAACTGCGGCTCGCCCCGGGCGTCCAGCATGAAGTCGATGCGTCCCCAGCCGCGGGCATCCAATGCCGCGAACGCGCGCAGCGCCAACGCCTGCACGCGCGCCGTCAGCGCCGCGTCGATGGGCGCCGGGCAATCGTACTGGGTATCGTCCAGCAGGTACTTCGCGTCGTAGTCGTAGAAGCCGCTGGCGGCACGCATGCTGACGAGCGGCAAGGCGATCGTCCCCTCGGGTGTGCGCAGCACCGTGGCGGTCAGCTCGATGCCTTCCGCGAAGCGCTCCAGCAGGACCGCCCCGTGGTCGGCCGCCAACCGCCAGGCGGCATCCAGCGCCGCGGATTCATGCACGATGGTGACGCCGATGCTGGAGCCTCCGGCAACCGGCTTGACCACCAGCGGATAGCCGAGCGAGGCTGCCGCCTGCCGCGCCGCGGCCAGGTCGTCGCACACGCCGCTGTCCGGTGTGGGCACCCCGGCCTCTCGGCACAGCGCCTTGGCGCGGACCTTGTCCATCGACAGGGCCGACCCGAGCACGCCGCTGCCGGTGTAGGGAATGCCGGCCAGCTCCAGCGCCGCCTGCACGGTACCGTCCTCGCCGGCGCCACCGTGCAGGATCAGGAAGGCCCGATCGAATCCGTCGCGCAGCAGCACCTGGGCGATGTCGCGCCCGGCGTCCACGGCCTGGGCGTCCACGCCGATCTTGACCAGCGCATCGAACACCGGTTCGCCGCTCATCAGCGACACGTCGCGCTCGGGCGACCAGCCGCCCATGACCACGGCCACGCGTCCGAGCCGCTGGGCCTCCGGCAAGCCCTGGATCAGCGTCACCACGCTCACGAGGCCGCTCCCGCGATGCCGTGCTCGCGAACCAGGCGCTGGGCCAGCGCACCCACGCTGCCCGCGCCGAGCGTGAGCACCACATCGCCCGGCTCGACGATGCGCGCCAGCTGGGCGGGAACATCGTCGATGTCCTCCACGAAAACCGGATCCGGACCGGTGCCCTGACCGCTGCGGGTGCGGATCGCGCGAGCCAGCGCACGGCCGTCCGCGCCCTGGATGCGCTCCTCGCCCGCCGGATACACCTCGCACAGCACCAGCACGTCCGGGGTGCTCAGCACATCGGCGAAGTCCTCGAACAGATCACGGGTCCGAGTGAATCGATGCGGCTGGAACACCACCACCAGGCGCCGGTTCGCCCAGCCACCCCGGATCGCCTCGAGCGTGGCGGCGACCTCGGTCGGGTGGTGGCCGTAGTCGTCGACCAGCGACACCTGCCGCGCCCCGCCCGAGTCGGCATCGCCGAACCTCAGCTCGCCCAGCGCATGCGCCCGCCGGCCGATGCCGGCGAAGCGGCTCAGTGCCCGCTTGCCGGACTTGACGTCCACACCCAGCTCCAGGGCCACGGTGATCGCCGCCAGCGCGTTGAGCACGTTGTGCCGGCCCGGCAGGTTGAGCCGGATGTCCGAGATCACAGAGGTCACATCGCCGACATCGACGATGACGTCGAAGCGCATCGCCTGCCCGTCCTGCTCGACGTTGGTGGCGCGCACATCGGCCAGCTCGTCGAAGCCGTAGGTGCGGATCGGTCGGGCGATGCGCGGCAGCACGTCGCGCACGTGCTCGTCGTCGATGCACACGATGGCCAGGCCGTAGAACGGCAGGTGCAGCAGGAAGTCCACGAACGTCTGCTTCAGGCGCTCGAAGTCGCCGCCGTAGGTCGACAGGTGATCCGCATCGATGTTGGTGACGATCGCCATGACCGGCTGCAGGTGCAGGAAGGAGGCGTCGCTTTCGTCGGCCTCGGCCACCAGCCAATCGCTCTGGCCCAGGTAGGCGTTGGTCGAGGAACTGGTCAGCTGGCCGCCGATGACGTAGGTCGGATCCATGCCGCCCTCGGTCAGCAGGCTGGCCACCAGGCTGGTGGTGGTGGTCTTGCCGTGGGTGCCGGCCACCGCGATGCCCTGCTGGAAGCGGAACAGCTCGGCCAGCATCTCGGCGCGCCGCACCACCGGCACGCCCAGCGCGCGCGCGCGCACCAGCTCGGCGTTGTCCTCGGGCACCGCGGTGGAGATCACCACCACGTCGGCGTCCTCGACCTGATGCGCCTGGTGGCCGCGGTGCACGACCACGCCCAACGCCACCAACCGTCGGGTCAGGGCGTTCTCGCCCAGGTCCGAGCCGCTCACCCGGAATCCCAGGTGATGCATGACCTCGGCGATCCCGCCCATGCCCACGCCACCGATGCCGATGAAGTGCATGCCGCGCACGCGCCGCATCTGGCTCTTGACCGCCGGAGACAACGTGATGGCCATCAGCAGCCACCTCGCTGCGCATCGACCAGCGCATCGCTCGAGGCACCGCCGGACACCGCCAGCAACCCCTCGGCCACCCGCTCGGCGGCACCGGGGCGAAAGCGCTCGGCGGCCGCGGCGGACATCGTCACCAGCAGCCCGCGATCCGCCTCGAGCTTGTCGATCCATTCGGCCAGCACCGCCGCGCTGAGCTCGGACTGCGGCAACAGCTGCGCCGCGCCCGCCTCGGCCAGCCAGCGCGCGTTGGCACGCTGATGATCGTCCACCGCGTGCGGGTACGGCACCAGCAGCGAGGCACGGCCGCGGGCGGCCAGCTCGGTCACCGTCATCGCACCGCTGCGGCAGATCACAAGATCCGCATCCCGGTAGGCCGCCGGCATGTCGTCGATGAAGTCCTGCACATCGACCGCATCCGGGGAAGCGGCCGCCGCGCGCGGCTTCGCCTGTGACGCGGCGTATCGTTGCCGCGTGGCCGCGCCGCGTCCCTGACCGGCCTGATGCCGCACCGACACGCCGGCCGCACCGCCGCGAAGCGCCAACGCCTCGGGCAACAACTCGTTGAGACGCTCGGCACCGCGGCTGCCACCGACCACCAGCAGACGCAGCATCGATCCGCCCTGGGCCGACGGCGCGGGGGCCACGGTCATGGACGCGCTCACCGGGTTCCCGACCACCTCGGCCCGCACACCGGGCCCGAAGGCACCGGGGAAGGCGGCGAACACCCGCGTGGCGAAGCGCGCCAGGCGCCGGTTGGTCATGCCCGGCAGGGCGTTCTGCTCGTGCAGCACCACCGGCACCCGCAGCGCCAGCGCCGCCAGCGCCACCGGTCCGGACACGAAACCGCCCATGCCCAGCACCGCTCGCGGACGCAGCTCGCGCACCAGCGCGATGCACTGCGCGAGCGAGCGCGCCAGCCGCAACGGCCCGAGTGCCGTGCCCAGCCGACCCTGGCCGCGCAGGGCGCTCACCTGGATGCGCCTGAGCTCGATGCCGGCGGCCGGCACCAATCGGGACTCGAGCCCTTGCTCGGTACCGGCCCACACCACCGGCACGCCGCGCTCGCCGAGCGACTGCGCCACGGCCAGCGCCGGCACGATGTGACCGCCGGTCCCACCGGCGGCGATGAGCACCGGACGGCTCACGATCCGTCCTCCGCGCGGGCGCAGCGGCGCACTTCCCATTCCACGCGCAGCAGCAACGCGAAACTGGCGGCGAACACCACCGCGCTGGAGCCGCCGTAGCTCATTAGCGGCAGCGTGATGCCCTTGGTCGGCAGCACGCCCATGTTCACGCCGATATTGACGAAGGCCTGCAGGCCGATCCAGATGCCGATGCCCAGCGCCACGTAGCTGCCGAAGCGGTTGCCCTGCTCCTCGGCCAGCCGCGACAGGCGAAAGCAGCGGAACACGATGAAGGCGTACACGCCGATCAGCGTCAGCGCTCCGATCAGTCCGAGCTCCTCGGACAGCACCGCGAACAGGAAGTCGGTGTGCGCCTCGGGCAGGTAGTCCAGCTTCTGCACGCTGGCGCCGAAGCCCAGTCCGGTGACACCGCCGGAGCCGATCGCGATCAGCGACTGGGTCAGCTGAAACCCCGAGTTGAACGGATCCGAGAACGGGTCCAGGAAGCTGGCGAAGCGCCGCATCCGATAGGGCGACATCGCGATCAGCAGCGCACCGATCGAGCCGACCACCGCCACCAGGGCGGCGAACTGGCTGAAGCGCACGCCGGCCACGAACAGCATCAGCAAGGCGGTGCCGACGATCACCACCGAGGCACCGAAGTCCGGCTCCAGCAGCAACAGCGCGCTGATCACGGCCATCAGCACCAGCGGGCGCAGGAAGCCGCCGAAGGTGTTCTGCACCAGGTGCCCGCGGCGAACCAGGTAGCCGGCCAGGTAGACGATGATCAACAGCTTCACCGCCTCGGAAACCTGCACGGTGATCACGCCCAGGTCGATCCAGCGCCGGCTGCCGTTCACCTCCTTGCCGATGCCGGGAATCAGCACCAGCGCCAGCGCCACCAGCGCGGCCAGGATCATGTGCGGGCCGTACTTCTCCCACACGCCCAGCGGCAAGCGGAACAGGAACACGCCCACCACCGCGCCCACGCCCAGGAAGAACAGCTGGCGGCTGACGAAGAAGAACGGCGTGCCGTAGTTCTTGGCCGCGAACGCCATCGAGGCCGAGGCGATCATCACCGCGCCGAACAGCGCCAGCCCGATGATCGCGATCATCAGCGCATGGTCCGCGAAGCGCGGCACCGCGCGCGGTGCGATCGACGGATCGTTCACCGCCCGGCCCTGTCCGCCGTCAAGCGTCCGGGTACCGGTGGCGTGCCGAGAGACCAGGCTGCTCATCGGACGGCTCCCGCGGACGAGTTCGGCGAGGTTGCCGCAAGGCCGGCCTGCTCGCGCGCCGAGCGCATCGGACCGGCCGACGGGTCGAGAGCGCGCACCGCACGCTGGAAGGCCCGACCGCGCGCGGTGAAGTCGCTGAACATGTCGAAACTGGCGCAGGCGGGGGACAGCAGCACCGCATCGCCCGGTCGGCTCAGTCGCACGGCCTGCTCGACCGCACCTTCGAGCGTGTCGGCCAGGTGCACCGGCGTGACCGGGCCGAGCACGGCAGCCATCAGCGGCGCGTCCTGGCCGATCAGCACCGCCGCCTTGAGCGCCGGCGCCTGGCGAGCGATCGGGGTGAAGTCGGCACCCTTGCCCTGGCCGCCGGCGATCAGCACCACCGGACCCGGCATCGCCTGGATGGCGCGCACGCAAGCGTCCACGTTGGTGCCCTTGGAGTCATCGAACCAGCTCACCCCATCGATGAGCGCGACCCGCTCGGTGCGGTGCGGCAGGCCGGTGAAGCCTGCGACCGCCTCGAGCAGCTCGGCCGGCAGCGCGCTGCTGCCGCGCAGCCGCGACAGCGTCACGCTGGCCAGCGCCAGCACCGCCAGCGCGTTGACCGCGTTGTGTCGACCGGGCAGCGCCAGCGCCCCGGCTGCCAGCAGCGGCCGACCGTCCCGGCACAGCGAACCGACGTCACCGTGGTCCAGGTGCCAGCGTGTCGGCGTGCCGGCCGCCGGGTCGCTGGGCGCATCGCCGGGCGCAACGCCGACCGCATCGCCGGGCGCAACGCCTGCCGCATCGCCTAGCGGCGAGCGCGACGCATCGGCCACGTCGATGCAGGCATCGTTCGCCGCCAGCTTGCCGGTGGGCAAGGTGTGCTCGTCCTGCGCGTTGACCAGGCGGTGCAGCGCACCGTCGTAGACGCGACGCTTGGTCGCCGCGTAGTGGGCGAAGCTGTCGTAGCGGTCCAGGTGATCGTCGCTGACGTTCAGCACGCAGGCTGCCAGCGGCGCCAGCGACTCGGTGGATTCGAGCTGATAGCTCGACAGCTCCAGCACGTACACCTGGACCGTCTCGTGCAGCGCGTCCAGCGCCGCCTCGCCGATGTTGCCGCAGGCCACCGCCCGCACGCCGACAGCCACCAGCGCCTCGCTCAACCACGCCACCACGGTGCTCTTGCCGTTGCTGCCGGTCACGGCGATCACCGGCGAGCCGTTCGCCTCGATGGCGCCGGCGAACAGCTCGATGTCGCCGATCACCCGGCAGCCGCGCGACAGGGCGCCACCGATCGCTGCGCTGCTGCGCGGGATGCCCGGGCTGAGCACGATCACCTCGACGGGTCCGGCCGGGCTCGGCGCCAGCGCCGCGTCCAGGTCGGCATGGATCACGCAATCGCTCGGCAGCCCGTGCGGCGAGGCCTTGGCATCCATCACCTCGAAGCGCACGCCCACGCTCGCCAGCCAGCGCGCCACCGAGCGGCCGGTGACGCCCAGGCCGGCGACCAGCACACGCTTGTCGATGAGGTCGGCAGCGTTCATCAGCGGATCTTCAACGTCGACAGGCCGAGCAGCACCAGGATCACCGTGATGATCCAGAACCGCACGATGATGCGCGGCTCGGGCCAGCCCTTGAGCTCGAAGTGGTGATGGATCGGCGCCATGCGGAAGATGCGCTTGCCGGTCAGGCGGTACGAGCCGACCTGCAGGATCACCGACACCGCCTCCATGACGAACACACCCCCCATGATGAACAACACCAGCTCCTGGCGGACCATGATGGCCACCACGCCCAGCGAAGCGCCGATCGACAACGCGCCGACATCGCCCATGAACACCTGTGCCGGGTAGGTGTTGAACCACAGGAAGCCCAGCCCGGCCCCCACCAGCGCGGCGCAGAACACGGTCAGTTCGCCGGACCCCGCCACGTTGGGAATGAGCAGGTAGCCGGCGAACACCGCATGCCCGGCCAGGTAGGCGATCAGCCCCAGGCCGCCGGCCACCATCACCGACGGCAGGATGGCGAGCCCGTCCAGCCCGTCGGTCAGGTTGACCGCGTTGCTTGCGCCGACGATCACCAGGAAGCCGAGCGGCAGGAACATCCAGCCCAGGAAGATGCCGGCATCCTTGAAGAACGGCACGACCAGCTCCAGCTCCGGGCGCGTGGTGGCGGTGGCGTACAGCACGCCGACCGCGGCGCCGGCCACCAGGGCCTGGCACAGCAGCTTCTGACGGGCGCTCAGCCCGACCGAGTTCGCCAGCACCACCTTGCGGTAGTCGTCCACCCAGCCGATCGCCCCGAAGCCGATCGCCACGAACAGCACCAGCCACACCTGGCGCACCGTCAGGTCGGACCACAGCAGCGTGGACAAGGTGACCGCCACGATGATCATCGCCCCGCCCATGGTCGGCGTTCCGGCCTTGATCAGGTGGGTCTGCGGACCGTCGTCGCGTACCGACTGCCCGATGCGCGCCGCCTTCAGCCAACGGATCAGCCACGGCCCGACCAGCAGGCAGATCAGCAGCGCGGTGAGCGCCGAGAAGATCGCGCGCAGCGTGATGTAGCGCAGCACGTCGAAGCCTTCGTTGATGGCCGTCAGCCAGTCGACCACGAGCAGGATCATGTCGATGCCCCGGCACCGGCGCCGAACGTGCCGGCCGCGGGTGCGGTGCGTCGAGCGGCACCGGTCGGAGCATCGGGTGCGGCGTTCGCCAGGGCGTCGACGATGCGCTCCATGCGCGAGCCGCGCGAACCCTTCACCAGCACCGTGTCGCCGGCGCCGAGCGCCTTGGCCAGCGAGGCGCACAGGGGCTCCGGCTGTTCGAAGCGATGCGCACCGTTGCCGAAGGCCGCGGCGGCCTGGGCCGCTAGCGGACCGAGCGCCCACAGCGCGTCGATGCCGAGTCGCCGGGCCTGCCGACCGACTTCGGCGTGCAGCGCGACCGCCTGATCGCCCAGCTCCAGCATGTCGCCGATCACCAGGTGACGCGGACCGCGACGGCGCGCCAGCAGCTCGATCGCGGCGCGCATCGACACCGGATTGGCGTTGTAGGTGTCGTCGATCAGGCATAGCCCGGCGGCCGTTTCACGCTGCTGCAGGCGGCCCGGGGCCGGCCGCACATTCGCCAAGCCGGCCATGATCGACTTCTCCTGCACGTCCAGGCACTGCACCGCCGCCACCGCGGCCAGCGCGTTCAGACCGTTGTGGTCGCCCAGCAGCTCGAAACGCGGCTCGTGGCGCTGACCGAGCGCATCGAAGCGCAGGCCCGGTCCGGGCACGCCGCGCACCTGCGCCGCGGCGCAGATGCCGAACGTGCGCTGGCGGTGGCCGGCCGCTCGCTCGGCCAGGATGCGCACCCGGCCGTCGTCGACGTTGTAGACCGCTTCGCCATGCGCCTTCAGCGCATCGAACAGCTCGGACTTGGCATTCGCCACGCCTTCCAGGCTGCCGAAGCCTTCCAGGTGCGCAGCCCCGGTGCTGGTGATCACCGCCACGTCGGGCGGCGCGATGGCGGCCAGCCGGGCGATGTCGCCGGCCCTGGCCGCACCCATCTCGATGACCGCGTAGCGGTGCGCCGCGTTCAGGCGAAACAGCGTCAGCGGCACGCCCAGATCGTTGTTCAGGTTGCCGCGCGTGGCCAGCACCGGCCCCAGCGTGCCGAGAATGGCGGCGACGATCTCCTTGGTGGTGGTCTTGCCGTTGCTGCCGGTGATGGCCACGACCGGTACCGGGTGCTGCTGCAACCACCGCTGCGCGATGCGTCCCAGGGCGACCACCGTGTCCTCGACCACCAGCTGCGGCAGGTCCGACTCCACCGGCCGTTCGACCAGCAGGGCCACCGCGCCGGCCGCCTCGGCCCGAGGGATGAAATCGTGCCCGTCCAGGCGTTCACCGCGCACCGCCGCGTACAGCGCGCCGGCCTCGAAGGCGCGCGTGTCGATGCCGATGCCGGTGAAGGTGCGGTCCTCGCCGATCAGGCGAGCCGACAGCGCGTCCTCCAGCCCACCGAGGCTGAACCGCACGCTCATGCGCCGACTCCGGCCGACGCACCGCAGGCGTCCGGGAGCGCTGCACCGGCTCCGAGCAGCTCGGCGGCCACCGCCGCATCGTTGAACGGCAGGCGCTGCTCACCGACGATCTGGTAGTCCTCGTGCCCCTTGCCGGCGATCAGCACCACGTCGTCGGAGGCCGCCTCGCGCAACGCCTGGGCGATGGCGGTGCGTCGATCCGGCACCGCCTGCACGACGGCCCGATCGGTGAAGCCTGCCAGGATCATCGCGATGATCGCATCGGAATCCTCGGTGCGCGGGTTGTCGTCGGTGACGATGATCCGATCGGCGGCAGCGGCGGCACGGGCCATCGGTGCGCGCTTGCCCGCGTCCCGATCGCCGCCGCAGCCGAACACCACGCACAGCCGACCCGGGCAATGCGCGCGCGCCGCCTGGATCGCCGCGCCGAGCGCGCCGGGCGTGTGGGCGAAGTCGACGATGACCGTGGGCGCGGCGCCTTCGCTGTCGCCCCCGACCCGCTGCATGCGCCCGGCGACGGGCAGCAGCCCAGCGGCGGCACCGGCCGCCCGATCGAACGTCACGTCGGCGCAGCGCAGTACCGCCACGCAGGCGAGCAGGTTCTGCACGTTGAACGCACCGAACAGCGGGCTGCGAACCGACGCCGCCCGATGCCGTCCATCCGGGGCGCGCTCCTGAAGCTCGAAGCTCAGCCCGTCGGGCAGCATCCGGACCGCGCTGGCGCTCAGCCGGCGGTGCGCCGCCTCGCCAAGCTTGCCCGGCGCTTCGTCGCCATCGAGCGAGAACGTGGTGAGCGCGCCGACGCCGCGCAAGGCCAGCTCCTGACCGAGCCGATCGTCCGCGTTGACGATGCGGGCCGACAGTGTGGACCAGTCGAACAGGGCGGCCTTGGCCGCCGCGTAGGCCGACTCGCTGCCGTGGTAGTCCAGATGATCACGGCCCAGGTTGGTCAGCACCGCCGTGTCGATCGACAGGCCGTGAAGACGCCCTTCGGCCAGGCCGTGGGAGGAGGCCTCCAGCGCCACGGTCTTCGCGCCGGCATCGACCAGGTTGCGCAGCATGCGGCGCAGCACCAGGGCGTCGGGCGTGGTCAACGCCGTGGCATCGAGCGCCGCCGCCCGTTCGCCGGCCAGCCCCCACCCCAGCGTGCCGATGTAGCCTGCCGGCACGTCGAGCGCGGCGAAGGCCTCGGCCACGAACCGACACACGCTGGTCTTGCCGTCGGTGCCGGTGACGGCCACCAGGCGAAGCTGCGCGTCCGGCGAACCGAAGCATCGATCCCCCACCACGCTCAGCGCCTCGCGCAATCCGTCGATCTCGATTGCCGGCACGTCGCCGACGCGAAGGCGCTCGGCCGCCTCGGGGTGCGCGGCGAACGCGCCGGGCTCGGCGAGCACCGCGCACGCACCGGCAACGAGCGCCTGCTGCACATGCTGCAGACCGTGAGATCGGCGCCCGGCAAGAGCCAGGTACAGCTCGCCGTGCAGCAGCAGCCGAGAGTCCAGCGAGGCACCGCTCGCTGTCACCGACCGCCAGGCGACGTCGTTGCAAGGCACCGCCGACAGCCCGTCGAGCACGTCCTTCAACGCTCGGCCAGGCGCGTTGATCAGACCCGGCTGCACGCTCACAAGCGCTCGCCCGAGCGGCGACCGAGCAGCGGGGATGCGGCGACGGCGCGCAGCTGCTCGACATCGTCCGGCTCCACGCCACCCAGCCTGAGCGCATGACTCATCACCTCGGCGAACACCGGCGCGGCGACCTGGCTGCCGAAGTGCTCCCCGGCCTTGGGATCGTGGATCACGATGGCGATCGCGTAGCGCGGATCGGACACCGGCGCAAAGCCTGCGAACACCGAGACGTAGCGATCCTCGGCGTAGCCGCCGGACTGCGAGCGATGCGAGGTACCGGTCTTGCCGGCGACCCGGTAGCCGGGCACCGCCGCGCGTGCGCCGGTGCCGTCGGTCACGACCCCTTCGAGCATGCCCTGCAGCTGCATCGCCACCCCCGCCTCGATGGCGCGGGCACCCTGCTCGGCCTCTTCCACGGCCAGGAACGATACCGGCGGCATCACCCCGTCGTTGGCGATCGCGGCATAGGCGCGCACCAGCTGCAGCGCCGAGACCGAGATGCCGTAGCCGTAGGAGACGCTGGCCTGCTCGATGTGGTGCCAGGCGCTGGGGTGGTTGAAGTAGCCGGCCACCTCGCCGGGGAACTCGCTGCCCGGCGGACGCCCGAAGCCGAAGCGATCGAACACGTCCCACATCTGCGCAGGCTTCAACGTGGTGGCGACCTTGCTCACCCCGACGTTGCTGGACTTGGTGACGATGCCGCGCAGGTCCAGCCAGCCGTTGTCGCGCGCATCCGAGATCACGTACTTGCCGATGCGGTACTTGCCCGGCGAGGTGAACACGATGTCGTCGGCGGTGTACTGGCCCGAGGCCAGCGCGGCACCGATGGTGAACGGCTTCATCGTGGAGCCGGGCTCGAACACGTCGGTCACCGAGCGGTTGCGCTGCCGGCCGCCGCTGCGATCGGCGGTGTCGTTGGGGTTGTAGCCGGGCAGGTTCGACATGGCGAGCACCTCGCCACTGGCGATGTCCATGACCACCGCCGAGGCGGATTCGGCGCGATGCTCGGCCACCGCGTCCAGCAACGCACGCTTGGCGAAGTACTGCAGCTGCCGATCGATCGACAGCCTCAGATCGCGTCCCGGCACCGCGTCGGCGATGATGTCCATGCCGGCGATCTCGCGCCCGCCCAGGTCGCGCAGGATGCGCCGCTTGCCGGGCGAGCCCGCCAGCCACTCGTCGTAGGCCAGCTCGAGCCCTTCGCGCCCGTTGTCGTCGATGTCGGTGAAGCCGATCAGGTGCGAGGCGGCCGCGCCACTGGGGTAGTAGCGACGGTATTCGCGCTGCACCGCCAGGTCGGCGACCCGCAGCGACATCACGCGCTCGCTCAGCAGCGGCGTGACGTGACGCTTGACGTACATGAACTCACGCCCCCGCTCGGCTGCGCGCTCCACGCGCTGCTGCAACCGCTCGGCGTCCAGCGACAGGATCGCGGCCACCTCGCGCAGCGCCCCCGGCTGCTCGACCAGGCCCTGCGGGTTGCCCCACAGCGTCTGGATCGGCGTGGAGATGGCCAGCGGCTCGCCGTGCCGGTCGGCCAGCATGCCGCGATGCGCCGGAATCGCCACGGTGCGCTGCTGGCGGGCATCGCCCTGACCACGGTAGAACTCGTGATCGAACACCTGCAGGTACACCGCGCGCGAGACCAGGCCGAGCCCCAGCAGCGCGAACACCGCCATGACGCTCTGGCGACGCCAGCGGCGGCTCTGCGCAGGCTTCAGGATCGGCTTGCGATCACGATCGGGCGGTCCCGGCTGACGCGTCCCGGGCTGACGCGTCCCGGGCTGACGCGCCCCGGGCTGACGCGGCGCGCTCACCGGGTGCCTCCGGCGCGACCGAGCACGATCAGCCGCGAATTCGCCAGCGTCGGATGCTCCATGTCGAGCCGGTCACGGGCGGCACGCTCGATGCGGCCGTGCTCGGAGAAGGTGCTCTGCTCGATCTGCAGTTGGCTCCAGCGCACGGTCAACGCCTCGACCGCGCGCCGGCTCTGGCTGATGTCGCTCCAGGCGGCGCGCGACAGGTGCTGGGACCACGCGACGGTCATCGCCGAGCAGGCGCACAGCGCCGCCAGTGCCACCGACAGGGTGCTCCAGCGGTTCACGCGCGCCCCGCTCGGCCGGGGATCCGGCGACCGGACGCATCGTCCGACTCGCCCGCCGGGGGTGAAGGCAGTCGCTCGGCGATGCGCAGCACCGCGCTGCGCGCCCGCGGGTTGCGCGACAGTTCGGCCTCGGAGGCGAACACCGCCTTGCCGACGGCCCGCCACGGGTGCGCCACCAGCGGCTCGGGCACCGGCAGGCCGCGCGGGATGGCGGGATCCGGCGGCGGCTTGCGCAAGGCCCGCTTGACCAGTCGGTCCTCCAGCGAATGAAAGCTGATGATCGCCAGTCGACCACCGGCTCCGAGCACCCGGGCGGCCGCCTCGAGCAGCGCCGACAGCGCGTCCAGCTCGCCATTGACCGCGATGCGGATCGCCTGGAAGGTCCGCGTGGCCGGGTGATGGTGGCGCTCCCAGCGCGGGTGCGCCGCCTTGACGATCTCGGCCAGTTGCAGCGTGGTGACGATCGGCTCGTCGGTGCGCGCCATGACGATGGCGCGAGCGATGCGACGGGCGTAGCGCTCGTCGCCGAAGCGGCGCAGCACATCGGCAAGCGTCGGCTCGTCGATGCGGGCGATCCACTGCGCGGCCGACTCGCCGGAGCCCGGATCCATGCGCATGTCCAGGGCGCCGTCGCGCGAGAAGCCGAACCCGCGCGAGGCCACGTCAAGCTGCGGCGACGACACGCCCAGATCGGCGAGCAATCCGTCGACACGTCCCACCCAGCCAGCGGCCTCGACCACCGCCTCGATGGCGGCGAAGTTGGCCTGGCGCACCTGGAAGCGCGTCTCGCCGGCGAAGCGTGCTCGCGCATCGGCCACCGCCTCGGGATCGCGGTCCAGGGCCAGCAGCGCACCGTCGGCACCCAGGTGCCCGAGCACGCCTTCGGCATGCCCGCCGCGCCCGTAGGTGGCGTCGATGTAGCGACCGGCCGGCTGGATGGCCAGCGCATCGACCGCCTCGCTGCCGAGCACCGCGACGTGACCGCGCGCCTGTGAAGCCTGAGCGCTCATCTAGAAGGAGATCGTCTGCAGCGCATCGGGCGGCGGCAGGCTCGAACCCTCACGCGCACCCTGCTTCCAGCGCTCGTTCTCGGCCACCCAGGCGTCCTCGGCCCACAGCTCCAGCTTCTTGCCCTGCCCGATCAGCACGACGCTGCGCTCGATGTCGGCGTAGTCGCGCAGCTCGGGCGAGAGCAGCACGCGACCGGTCGCGTCCAGATCCATCGGGGTGGCATGGCCGACATAGAGGCGCTGCATGCGGCGGGTGTCAGGGTGGCTGTTGGGCAGGGCATTGATCTGGTCTTCGATCTCGAGCCAGACCGGCTTGGGGTAGACGAGCAGGCAGCCGGACAGATCGGCGGTCAGCACGATCTCGCTGATGCCGTGCTCGGCGAAGTGGTCGCGGTGATGCTTCGGCACTGCGATGCGCCCTTTCGCGTCGACCGTGATCTTTGTGATTCCACGGAATCGCATGCCGCAAACGCGTTAATTCCCACCCGCCGGCACTTCTCGGCACCTGTGGGCACTATACGACCCGGGTCACATGCGGTCAACGCTCCAAGCGTTTGAAGCCCTTGGTTTTTGTCCGCTGCGACAAGGATTTAGCGCCCCACTCAACGATCTATGCATCAGTCACTTAGCGCGCACACCCAGAATGCTCGTGATGATCGGTGCACCGCCTCGCCCGTACCCAGTGACAGCACGCTGACGCGTGAGACAATTGGTAACAGCGATTCACAGTCGTGTGCAACACGCCGGTCGGCAGTGCAGTGACACCGGTACGCCGGCCGGTCTTCCGGGGGCCGCGGCACGATGCCGGCCCCGGCCGCCCCCGGCCGCCCCTTGACCGCCCCTTGACCGCTCCTTGACCGCTCCTTGACCGCTCCTTGACCGCTCCTTGACCGCTCCTTGACCGCCCCTTGACCGCCCCTTGACCGCCTCCCCCTGGCCGCCATGAGCAAGCCGGGACAGGGCACGGATCGGTCGCGGTGAGGCCCGTGGGCCGGACGCGGTCCGGGCGCGAAGCGGGAGGGTGGCCGGCCGGGCGCAAACCACAAAGCGACCCTGCCATCCCCGTCAGGAAGCAGGCGCGAACCTACGTCGGCGAGCGGTCGCTGCCTGTTTCGGCAATCCCTTGGGGGGAGCCTTTGAAGGCAGACTTGGTCGGCGAGCATCCTCGACAGAAGGTGGGAGCCGGCCGATAAGCCGGGTTCTGTCGAGGGCCATCATTCATCTGGACGCCGTGTCACCACGACGTTCGTGCGACCTACCCGGGAACGACGCGGACCACGTCGATGTCCCCCTATTCGGTCTTGCTCCAGGTGGGGTTTACCATGCCGTCGAATGTTGCCACCGACGCGGTGCGCTCTTACCGCACCCTTTCACCCTTGCCGGCGACCGAGGGCTTTCACCACCGGCCACGTAGGCGGTCTGCTCTCTGCTGCACTTTCCGTAGGCTCACGCCCCCCAGGCATTACCTGGCACCCTGTCCTGTGGAGCCCGGACTTTCCTCCCCGATCCGCCCGCCTGCTCCCGAAGGTGCGCGCAACTGACGATCGCAGCGATAGCCTGGCCGACTCCCGCGCGCACGGTACCAAGATCAGCCACGCTGCGCCAGCACCATCGCGCGCGCGTACACCTCACGCTTGGGCCGCCCGACCAGGTCGGCGACGATCCGGGCGACGGTGCGCGGCGGCAGGTGCGGCGACAGGGAGGCGATCAGCGTATCGACCGACAACGCTCGGCCGGCGTCGCCGCCCGGCATCAGCGCCTCGGATGCCCGCCCGCCGATCACGATCGCGAACTCGCCGCGTCGCTGATCCCGATCGTCGCTGACGCGCGCCAGCACCTGGTCGACGGTGCCGCGCAGCACCGTCTCGAACCGCTTCGTGAGCTCGCGCGCCACCGCGATCCGGCGATCGGCGCCGATGGCCTCGAGCAGGTCGGCGAGCGAATCCACGATCCGATGAGGCGATTCGTACACCACGACGGTGTGGGCGCGGTCGGCAAGCCCGGCGTACCACTGCGCCCTGGCCGTGGCGCGAGCGGGCACGAAGCCTGCGAACTCGAAACGGTCGGTGGGCAGGCCGGAGACCACCAGCGCGGCCAGCACCGCGCTGGCACCCGGCACCGGCGAGACGGCCACGCCTGCCTCGATGCAGGCCTGAACCAGCCGGTAGCCCGGATCGCTGATCGCCGGGGTGCCGGCGTCGCTGATCAGCGCCGCATCGCCCTGCTCCCGGATGCTGGCGGCGATCTCGACCGCCCGTTCGCGCTCGTTGTGCTCGTGCAAGGCGGCCATCGGCGTGCGGATGCCGTGGTGTCTCAGCAGGCCGGCACTGTGGCGGGTGTCCTCGACGTAGATGCGAGTGACCGATTGCAGCGTGCTGATCGCTCGCACGCCGATGTCGTCCAGATGGCCGATTGGCGTGGCCACCAGGTACAGCGTATGCTCGCCCGACATGAGAAGACCGATCCGCGCGGCCGTGATGAACGGCCCGTCGACTGACTCGTTGAATGAAGCGGGACCCGTGACCCGAGAGACCGACCGACCACCCGCGCCTGCGACGATTCCCCGATCTGCCCCCAGGATCGGAATCAGGGCCCGATTCGGGCGACTGGCCCGCGCCGCCGCACTGCGCGGCGTACGGGCCAGGTTCCTGGTACCGCCGCTGCTGGTCATGCTGGTCATGGCCGGCGGCTGCGCCAGCACCGCATCGTCGTTGCCGCCCCTGCCGGACGATCCGGCTTTCGCCAGCGTAACAGACCCCGAAGCGCGTCAGCTGCTGCAGCGCGGCCTGCCGATGGAGGCCGCCGATGTCTACACACGCCGCGCCGCATCGGCCACCGATGCGAGCGTGCGGCAGGACAACCTGCTGGTCGCCGCCGAGATCCTCTACGATCGGGGCCTGAAGGAGGCCGGACGCGAGCGGCTGGACGCGGTGCCGCTGCAGCTGAGCTCGCTGGAGCTGGCGCAGCGACGCGACATCCTGGCCGCCAAGGCACGCCTGCTCGATGACGATGCGCAGGCCGCGGTGGATGCGCTGCCCTCACCGGACACCGTGGTCTCGCGGCTGCACCGCGCTCGCGTGTTCGAAACGCGTGCCCAGGCCTACCGCCGCCTGGGCGATGCGGATCAGGAGCTGGTCTCGCGCATCGGTCTGGAAGAGCAGCTGGACGATCCGCAGATCATCGAGCGCAGCCAGGCCGGCATCTGGCTGATGCTGACCGAATTGCCGCTGTCCACGCTGCAACGGCTGACGACCAACGTGCGCGGCGATGTGTACCTGGGCTGGATCGAGCTGGCACTGGCCAGCGCCGAGTTGGATACCGAATCCGCTCAAGGTGGCCGCGACGCCTCGCTGGCCCAGTGGCGGACGCTGTTTCCCGATCATCCGGCCAACGATCGCTTCATCGCCTCGCTGGCCGAAGAGACGCGGTTCGGGGGACTCAGCGGGGACGGTCGCATCGAGCGCATCGCGGTACTGCTACCGCTGACCGACAGCCGGACCGCGCCGGCGGCGGCGGCGATCCGCGATGGCCTGATCGCGGCGCGCGAACAGGATCGTGGCGCTGGCCGCGCGGTCCCGGACCTGCGCTTCTACGACGTCGGCGCCAATCCCGGTTTCGCCCGCACCGCCTTCGAGAACGCCGTCCGGGATGGGGCCGATGCGGTCATCGGGCCGCTGCGCAAGGAAGCGGTGGCCGCCATCATGACGCAGCGGCGCATCCAGGTACCGACGGTGACGCTCAATACGGTGGAGAACGTCGGCGCCGGAGGCGCGCGCGAGAACGCGATCCAGTTCGGCCTGGCGCCCGAGGACGAGGCGCGCGCCGCGGCGGAACGCGCCGTGGCGATGGCGCTCAACAACGCCATCGTGCTGCAGAGCGACGATTCTCGCGGTGATCGGGAAGCGCGCGCGTTCCAGGAAGCGATGTTCGCGCGCGGCGGCGACGTGGTGCACGTCGGTGTGCTGCCGGCCGGGCAGTACGACTTCTCGGCGCAGATTCGCGAGGCGCTGGCCATCGACGCCAGCGATCTGCGCTTTCGCAGGCTCAGCAACACGATCGACAAGCGCCTGTTCCACGAGCCGGCCATCCGCAATGACGTGGACGTGGTGTTCATGGCGATGAGCAACGAGGAGGCGCGCTCGGTGCGCCCTCAGCTGGACTTCTTCCGTGCCGGCGGGCTGCCTCGCTTCGCCACCTCGCGCAGCGCTTCCCTGGTGGATGACGAGAAGCTGAACCGGGACCTGAACAGCGTGTTCTACGTCGATGCCCCCTGGGTGCTCGATGAGTCCCTGGCCGACGATCCGCTCAAGCAGGCGCTGCTGCAACGCTTCCCCGACGCCTCGGGGGGGTTCGGCAAGCTCTACGCACTGGGCGCCGACGCCTGGACGGTCACCACTTCGCTGCCGGCGCTGGTGGCGGGCGAACAGCTGCCCGGCTACACCGGGCGTCTGACGCTCGAGGCGGACGGCGTGGTGCACCGCGACCTGGACTGGGCCCAGTATCAAGAGGGCATCTCGGTGCCGATCGAGACGATCGAGGTGCCGGACAACGTACCGCAGATCGGCGACGGCTGAGCCCGCTCGCGCCCTCGGCCCACCGCCCGGCCGCTCATCCTGTGTGAACACGGAGGTTCACCCTGTCCCCACGCACACCATCGCCCGCACCGCGCAGCGTTTCCCAACCCGTCGACCGGCAGCGCCTGGGCGCCGAGGCCGAGGCGCTCGCCGATCGCTTCCTGCAACGGGCCGGACTGCGCATCCTGGAGCGCAACTTCCGGCGTCGCGTCGGCGAAATCGATCGGATCGCGGTGGAGCCTGCCACCGGCACCGTCGTCTTCGTGGAGGTTCGCTACCGGGCGAGCTTGTCGCACGGCGGGCCGTTGGCCAGCATCGGCCACGCCAAGCGGTTGCGCCTGCTACGAGCCAGCCGAGCCTGGCTGGCCGCTCGCCGGGTCGATGGACGCCGACCGATCCGCATCGATGTCGTCGGCGTCACGTCGCCGAGCGCCGTCCGTGACGAGCCGGGCTGGCACCGCGTGGAGGGTCGAGCGCTGATCTGGGTGCGCCATGCCGTGGAGCTGTAGCAGCAGACAGCTGGAAGGCGGGCAGCTACTTGACGATCTTCAGGTTCGGCCGCTTGACCGCCGCGGGTGGCACCGGTGTGGGCTTGCCGCCATCCACCACCTTGGGAGCGTTGGGCCGGGGGCTCGGTTCGGGCGGCGTATCGTCCTGGTCGCCGAACATCATGCCCTGGCCGTTCTCGCGCGCGTAGATGGCGAGCACGCTGGAGACCGGTACGTTCACATCCATCGCCGTGCCGCTGAAACGGGCATTGAACGTCACCGATTCGTTGCCCAGCACGAGGCTGTGCGTGGCCTCGGGGCTGATGTTCAAGATGATTCGGCCGTTCTCGACGAACGCTCGCGGCACCGCCACCATGTCCTGGGCGGTGTCGACCAGCATGTACGGGGTGAAGCCGTTGTCGACGATCCATTCGTAGAGCGCCCGTATCAGATACGGTCTGCTGGAAGTCACCGCGCTGTTTCTCCGCCCATGTCGCGTTCCGTGGAGCTGAGACTCGCCTGAAAGGCCGGGCGAGCGAACATGCGATCCGCATACGCCACGACCGATGGGGACTCGGCACGTGAAACGATGCCATATCGCGTCGCGCGCCACAACACGGGAAGCAGCGCGGCGTCCAGGATCGAGAACGCCTCCCCCAGAAAGAACGGCATGGCATCGAACAGATCGGCGGCCTCACCCAGAGCTGCCGCCAGGCGCTCCGCCTGCTTGGCGCCGGGCTTGCCGCGCAGCGGCAGCAGCGCCTGCCAATCGACCTGTATCCGGTGCAACGCCAGGCGGGAGCGGGCCCGGGACACCGGATCGACCGGCATCATCGGTGGGTGCGGATAGCGCTCGTCCAGGTAATCGGTGATCACGCCGACCTCGTAGAGCGGCAATTCCCGATCGACCAGCGCCGGCAAGGTCTCGTTCGGATCGAAGGCGCGCAACGCATCCGGTGCGTTGCCGCCGATCACATCGACCGTTTCGTGGGCAATGCCCTTCTCGGCCAGCAACAACCGGATCCGGTGGCAATCGATCGACGCCGGATCCGAGTAGAGCAGCGGCACGGAGCGCCGACGCCCGGACGGCGCACGATCGCTCCCCGCCGCGACGGCGATCTCAGACAATGTTCTTCCAGTACTCCTTCTTGAGGAAGTAGGCCACCACCAGCAGACCGAGCAGGAACAGCATGACGAGCCAGCCGACCTGGTGACGCGTCTCCTTGATCGGATCGGCCATGTAGCCCATGAAGTTGGTGATGTCGGCGATCATGTCGTCGTATTCCTCCGGCGACATGGCTCCCGGCTCGGCCAGCGCAAGCGTCGTGCCGCCACCGTGCCCGTCGTCGCCCTCGGCCTGCTCGAGCACCTGGAAGCCCTGGTAGTTCCACAGCACGTGCGGCATGGCCGTGCCCGGGTAGACCAGGTTGTTCACGCCGGTCTGCCGATCGGGATCGAGGTAGAAGGTGCGCAGGAAGGAGTAGATCCAGTCCGTGCCGCGTGAGCGGGCGGTCAGGGACAGGTCCGGCGGCTTGACCCCGAAGGCCTGCTGGCCGTAGGACTTGGTCATGTTGTTGGTCATCAACGCACCGACCTTGGTCGGCTCACCGTCCTCGTCGGTAGTGAAGATCAGGTTCTGCTCCACGACCTCCTCGTCCAGGCCCAGATCGGCGGCAACCCGGCTGTAGCGGTTGTAACCGGCGCTGTGACAGCCCATGCAGTTGTTCACGAAGTGACCGGCACCGCGCTGCAACGACTTGGTGTTGCCCTGGTCGATGCGCGGCTCTTCGAGCGGCACCGCAGAGCCTGCGGCACGCGCGGTGCCGAACGAGCCGAGCGTCAAGGCCAGCAGGCCCGCCGCCAGCAGCGCACCGACGAGCAGGCGGGCATCCTGCCCCGCCGCGCGCCGACCGAAGGAGACGGCGCGAGGCGCGCGTCGCGATACCGGGCGCTCGCCGAGCGGCTGACGCTCGGAGCGGTAGGGACGAAAGCTCATCGCGCGCTCGCTCCGGCCATCTCGCCCTCGTTGTCCGCACCGTGGTCGGCATCGAGCGAGCCTGAGTAGGTCACGCGTTCGGGCAAGGGCTTGCCCTTTTCGTTGCGGCTGAGCACGAACAGCAGCGGGAAGTAGCCGAAGTAGATCAGCGTGCCGATCCGCGACATCAGCGTGTACAGGTCGGTGGCCGGCTGGATGCCCAGGAAACCGAGCATGATGAAGTTGGCCGCGAACACGAACAGCATGATCCGGTACCAGGGTGCCCGGTAGCGGATCGAACGGATCGGGCTGCGGTCGAGCCAGGGCAGGAAGAACAGGACCACGATCGCGCCGCCCATGGCGATGACGCCACCGAGCTTGTCGGGTACCGCTCGCAGGATCGCGTAGAACGGCGTGAAGTACCACACCGGGGCGATGTGCTCGGGCGTCTTCAACGGATCGGCCGGGATGAAGTTGGCATGCTCCAGAAAGTAGCCGCCCATCTCCGGAGCGAAGAACACCACGGCGAAGAACACGATCAGGAAGACCACGATGGCAACCAGATCCTTGACGGTGTAGTACGGGTGGAACGGAATGCCGTCCTTGGGAATGCCGGCGGCATTCTTGTTCTTCTTGATCTCGATGCCATCGGGGTTGTTCGAGCCGACTTCGTGCAGCGCCATGATGTGACCGACCACCAGACCGAGCAGCACCAGCGGGACGGCGATGACGTGCAGGGCGAAGAAGCGGTTCAGCGTGGCGTCCGAGACGATGTAGTCACCCTTCAACCAGAGCGTGACGGCATCGCCGATGCCGAACGGGATGGCGCCGAACAGCGAGATGATGACCTGCGCCCCCCAATAGCTCATCTGGCCCCATGGCAGCAGGTAACCCATGAACGCCTCGGCCATCAGCACCACGTAGATCAGCATGCCGAACACCCACAGCAGCTCGCGCGGCTTCTTGTACGAGCCGTACATCAGCGCCCGGAACATGTGCAGGTAGACCACCACGAAGAACGCCGAGGCGCCGGTGGAGTGCATGTAGCGGATCAGCCAGCCGAAGTTGACGTCGCGCATGATGTATTCCACCGACGAGAACGCCAGCGCCCCATCCGGCTTGTAGTTCATCGTCAGGAAGATGCCGGTCACGATCTGGATGACCAGCGTGACCATCGCCAGCACGCCGAACACGTACCAGACGTTGAAGTTCTTGGGCGCGTAGTACTTGGTGACGTGCTCTTCGAGCAGCTTCGTGAGCGGGAAGCGTTCGTCCACCCAGTTCAGCAGACCGCTGCCGGTCTTCTCGGTGGCCGGACGCGTCTCGCCCGGAGAGATGTTCGTGCTCATGCGGTTTGTTCTCCGGATGCGTCGGAATCCTCGCCGACGATGATGGTGCCGTCGTCGACGAAGCGATAGGGCGGGATTTCAAGGTTGATCGGGGCCGGCATGCCCGCGTAGACGCGTCCGGCGAGGTCGAACTTGGAACCGTGGCACGGGCAGAAGAAGCCGCCGTCCCAGTCGCTGCCCAGGTCGGCCGGCGCCACGTCCGGTCGAAAGGTGGGCGAGCAGCCCAGGTGGGTGCAGACACCGACGACGACCAGATACTCCGGCTTGATGGAGCGCGTGCCGTTGATCGCGTACTCCGGCTGCTGCGGCTGCTCCGAAGCCGGATCGGACAGCCTGGCGCTGTCGGCCTCGAGCCGCTCGAGCTGCTGGGCGGTCCGATTGACCACCCAGACCGGCTTGCCGCGCCATTCCACGGTGACCAGTTGACCACCGCCCAACTTGGAGATATCGACCTCGACCGGTGCACCGGCCGCCTGCGCACGCGCGCTGGGCAGCATGGAGGCGATCATCGGCCAAGCCAGCGCGGCGGTGCCCAAGGCCCCCACGCCCGACGCACCGGCGACCAGCAGGCGCCGTCGTTTCGGGTCCATCGCATCGGTCACCGAGGACTCCAGTCCCGATGGATTGGCCACCGAATCGGACGACGCGTCCGCATACTGGTCCGGCACGCTGCGCTCCTTGGCGCCGGACCCTTTTTCGCCGATCGGCTGACGGTCGTCTTGTTGAGAACTCATTCGTCGATCACCTTTGGTCAGTCATATGTCCGGTCTGCCGCGGCTGAAGATGCGCTGACAGGCATGTTTACGAAACCGGGCGGACAATGGTGCATGCGTTCCGCCTCACGACCTGGGAATCGATCATGGCGCCCTTGCAACGCATGCGCCGCATGTCCTGCAGGATTAACCTGCGCAGCGGGTAACGCCCGAGTATATCCGTCCTCATCGTGCCGGCGGCCGGTCGCGCATCCTCGGCGCGCGGCTCGGCTACCCTGTGGCGATGACACCGCGCAGTCTCGCTCTCTACGCCTTGTCCGGCCTGCTGGCGGGCAGCCTCGTCTTCATCGCCCTGAGCCGCGACCTGTCCACCTGGCCGGGCCACACGGACCCGACCGAGCAGGCGCTCGCCGTGCCCGCTTCCGCGCCCCTGTCCTGGCACGCCGGCGTGATGCGTGCCGCGCCCTCGGTGGTCAGCGTCTACGCCAGCAGCTCCAGCGCCCGTCGCGGCAGCCTCAGCCGGTTGGACACCCGACAGGGCTCCGGCGTGGTGGTGGCCGCCGACGGGCTGATCGTCACCAACCGCCACTTGATCGAGAACGCGCAGGTGATCAACGTCGCCCTGCCGGATGGGCGGTTGCTGATCGGGCGCGCCGTGGGGGAGGACATCGAGACCGACCTGGCCCTGGTCAGGATTCCGGTCGACGGCTTGCCGGCGCTGGCGCTGGACGCGGTCGCACCGCCGCGGGTGGGCGATGTCGTGCTGGCCATCGGCAATCCGTTCGGCGTCGGCCAGACGGTCACCCAGGGCATCGTCAGCGCGACCGAGCGGCGCGTGGCCGGCGGCAGCGTCTGGCAGGACTTCATCCAGATCGATGCCGCCATCAATCCGGGCAACTCCGGCGGTGCGCTGATCAACACGCGCGGCGAACTGGTCGGGGTGAATACGGCGGTGTTCATCGGTGCGATCGACACTCGCTCGCCGGCCGGGCCCGGCAGTGCCAGCGGACGCAGCGCGGCGCGCGGCATCGGTTACGCGATTCCGGCGCAAGTGCTCGAGCGGGTCGTGCCCGAGTTGCTCGAGCACACTCACGTGGCGCGCGGCTGGCTCGGAATCGACAGCGACGATCCGCCGGCCATGCCCGCCGCGGACGGTCGGCTGGTCACGATCGACGGTGCCTTGGTGACGCGCGTGAGCCGGGATGCGCCGGGCGCCCGGGCAGGCCTGGCTCGGGGCGACATCGTCGTGGCGCTGGATGGCCAGCCGGTCAAGGACGCTCGCGCTCTGATGCTGGGTATCGCCGGGTTGCCCCCCGATCGAGCGATCGAGCTGGACCTGCTGCGCGATGGGCAGCGCCTGACGTTGGCCGCCACACCGGGCCTGCGCCCGACGAGTCGGCCGGACGATGCACCCGACAGCCGATCCGGCGACGCCGCGGACGGCTAGGGAGCCTCGGCACAAACGAAGAGCCGGCCCCGACGCCGGTGGCGGCGACACAGCCGCCATGTCGCCAGCCAGCCCAGCGCGAGCGGATGGATCGCGCCGCCGGAACTTCCGCCACTGGCCGGCTGGCCGGGCGACCCCGCGCGCACCGGCGCCTGAGCCACCGGCTCCGCGGACGGGTCGCCGCCGGGGTCCTGCTTGGCCGACGCATCCGTCAGGAAGTTCGGCGCACCGCCGTCGGTCGTGGCAGTGTTGTCGGCCGGACGCAGTTCGGCGATGTTGACCGGGCTCACCCGCGCCGCCAGCGGCGAGCTGGCCGACGCCCCGCCCAGCAGCGGCAGCGTGACCTGACGCGGCTCGCCCGATGCCAGGTCCGATACCGCGCAGTCCGCGCTGGTCGGCGACACGACGCGGCAGCCGGCCGGCCAGTCGACCTGGCCCGGCGCCGACGCCTCGACCACCAGCCGGGCGTCCACGTCCAGCCCCGACTCGGTGTGGCTGATGGAGAACACCGCCGCCTCGTCGGTGATGCCGGCGGCCAGCGTCAGGTCGACCGTGTTGGACAGGCAGGCCTGCGCGCGGCTGGTCTGCACGCTGGCCCGGCTGCAACGGGTCAACCGGGTCCCGGTACGCTCGGAGATGTGCGGCCACATCAGTGCATCGCCGTCGGCCGCACAGGCGGTATCGCTGTCGTGCTGGGCGCCGAAGGAATGACCGAGTTCGTGGGTCAGCAGCACATCGCCGAACGAGCTCGGCGTGGTCACCCCGACATCGTAGCCATCGATGCGGCACAGCGTGTCGATCCAGGCCAGACCGAGCGTTGCGTCCGTCTTTCGGTTACCGGTGAACAGGTAGGTCGCGGCGCTGCCATCGAAGCGGTCGGCGTGCGCCAGGCGATAGGCGCGAAAGCGCCTCAGGATGCTCTCCAGCGTGCCCGGCGACAGCTTCAGCGGGTCGGCGGAATCGGTGAACACCACCGCCTCGTCCAGCGCGATCGACAAGCCATGATCGCGGTACACCCCGTCGGCCACGTTCAGGTAGTCGAGCGCGCGCGCCAGCCCGGCGCCACCGTGATAGCCGTCGAAGCGGCTGTCGATCACGATCGACAGCGGCACCTCGCGGGTGGTGCTGAAGCGTTGGCGCGCACGACGCGCCTGATCGGGAGACTCGGGGCGCGGCGGCGCCACCATCAGGTCGATGGCCTGCAGGTGCCCGGCCAGACCGGCATCGGTGGGGTCAAGGCCGCCGGGTGCGCCGATGGCGGCACCGCGCGGTGCCGGCTGGTAGTAGTCCAGCGTGCCGCTCAGGTGAGCCGGCAACAGCCGCAGGCGTTCACCGTCGATGCCGATCATGCCGGTGATCGCACCGCCATCGATGGTCGCCCGCACCCAGGAGTCGGCCTCGCCCTCGACCACGCCTTCGTAGACGCCCACGCTCGGTGGCTCGCGATCGACCAGATAGGCATTGCGCCAGGCGGTATCGCGCACCAGCGCGCTGGGCTCGAGCAGCAACTGCAGCTCGCGTCCGTCGACCTGCACCGCCACGCGCAGGCGCCCGTCCCCCAGGCGTGCCGAGCCATCGACGCGGCTGGCGTCGCGCAGGCGCGCATCGATGATGGTGATGCGTCGCTCCGCCCGGTCGAACCAATAGCGCGACAGCAGCGTGCCGACCGGCCAGCGAAAGCCGAACGGCAACCCGAGCGCGGTGTGACGATCGCGCAGCTGCACCAACGTGGCACGCGCCGCGGCGGTATCGCCCAGCTGCTCGTGGACGATGCCGCTCAGGTAGAGCGCCGAGTCCGCGTAGGCGGAGTCGGGCACGCCATCGGCCAGTTGTGCCAGGCGTCGACGCGCGTCGGTGAAGTCGTAGCCATCCATCACCGACAGGTAGGCACCCAGGTAGAGCGCATCGTCCAGCAGCACGCTGTCCGGATGGTCGCGGGTCAGCGCATCGAGCGCCTGCAGCGCCTCGTCCAGGCGACCGGCGTCGCGATCCGCCAGCGCGCCCAGGAACACCGGCAGCGCCGCACCCGCATCGCGCGCCTCGTGCAGCACCGCGATGCGCGTCTGCACCGCCGATAGCTGGCTGAAGGCGGGATGGCTCGCCTGCACGCGACGCAGCGCCGCAAGCGCCTCTCGGTAGCGCTGCCGCTCGATCAGCGCCAACGCATCGGCATAGTCACGCTCCGCCGCCGACTCGTCGATCGGCAGCACCACCGCATCGAAGCCGGGCGCGCCTTCGAGGCTGGCAGCCGACACCGGAACCGCACCGCACACCGCCAGGACGAACACGACGACGCGGACCCTCGATGCACCGAGGCGACGATCGGTGCGGCGAGCGTCCTGGCGGACACGCCGGTCGACGTGCCTCATCAGCGCTTGCCGGGGCGTCGGCGATCCTCGCCGGCGGCGAGCGCATCGGGTCGGAACCAGTCCAGGCTGGTACGGCAACGGGTCAGCGCCTCGCGCATCGCCTTCGCATCCGGGGAGGGCTGATCCTCGAGCGAGGCCAGGATCGCCGTGGCCTCCTGCGCCACCCGCACGCGCTGCTGCATCGTCTCCAGCGCCCGATTGAACGCGTCGGCCAGTTCGGCGAATTCCTGCTCGTCGCCTTCGCGCAATCGCGTGTCCAACCGTCCCTCGCCGATGTCGTTCAGCGCACGCCGCATCGCCAGCAGCGGGTTGCCCAGGCGGCGCACGATCCACACCCCGATCACGCCGGTGACCAGGGCGTTGACCACCAGCATCAGCACCAGCCAGCTGCCCATGGCACCGGCCACCGAGGGCACGCGTTCGCTCAACGTACCGATATCCTCGGAGGCGAACAGCAGCGGTGCGTTGCCGGCCGCCAGCCGACCGAGCAGCTGGTGGTGGAACACGCCCAGCAGCAACGTGGACTGCACGATGAAGAACAGCGTCAGCCACAGCACGCGGCGCAGCTGACGCATCTGGAACGTCTTGTCCCGGATCAGCGACAGCGGAAAGACCGCATCGGAGGAACGCGCCATGACAGTGATCGCATAACGGCCCCGAGCCCCGGGGCGATACGCTCTAGGTCGGCGCGAACCGGCCGGACTTGATGCCGATGGCCCGGCGACGTGATCCGCCGCGGAGCAACGACGCCGTGTCCGGGACGCTCAGGTGCGCCGAGCGGTCAAGCCGGGCCTGCGCTGGCGCGGCGGCGCTGCACCGCCTCGGACAGGTTGTCCAGCAGCGGCAGCGTCTCCTGCCAGCCCAGGCAGGCATCGGTCACCGACTGGCCGCGCACCAGCGGCTTGTTGGAGGTCGACTGGCTGCCCTCGAGCAGGTTGCTCTCGATCATCACGCCCATGATGCGCCGATCCCCGTCGCCCAGCTGCGAGCACACGTCGCGGCCGACGTAGCTCTGGCGCCGGTGCAGCTTGCGCGAATTGGCGTGACTGAAGTCGATCATGACCCGCTCTCGCAGGCCGGCCTTGGCCAGCAATGCGCAGGCATCGTCGACGCTGGCGGCATCGTAGTTGGTGTGCATCTTCCCGCCGCGCAGGATCAGGTGGCAGTCCTCGTTGCCGTTGGTCTGGAAGATCGATGAGTGCCCGTCCTTGCTGACCGACAGGAAATGGTGGGCATGACGCGCCGCACCGATCGCATCGACCGCGATCTGCACGCTGCCGGCGGTGCCGTTCTTGAAGCCCACCGGACAGGACAGCCCGGAGGCCAGCTCGCGATGGCCCTGGCTCTCGGTGGTGCGCGCGCCGATGGCGCCCCAGCCGACCAGGTCGGCGATGTACTGCGGACTGATCAGGTCCAGGTACTCCACACCGGCCGGCAGCCCGCTGTCGGCGATATCGCCCAGCAGCCGGCGCGCGGTCGCCAGTCCCTCGTTGATCCGGAAGCTGCCGTCCATGTAGGGGTCGTTGATCAGACCCTTCCAGCCGACCGTGGTGCGTGGCTTCTCGAAGTAGACGCGCATGATGATCGCCAGCGTGTCGGCGTGCTGGCGACGTTGCTCCAGCAACCCTTGCGCGTACTCGCGGGCCGCGTCCGGATCGTGGATGGAACACGGCCCGACCACCACCACCAGTCGATCGTCGCGCCCGTCCAGGATGCGACGCACCTCGTCGCGGCAGCCGGACACGGTGGCGGCGGCGGCCTCGCTGACCGGCACCTCCTGCATCAGCGAGTCGGGCGAGCGCAGCGTGTGCTCGGCGCGGATGCGCAGATCGTCGGTGGAGCGGTCGGTCGGGGTCGGGGTCATCGGTCAGCCAGCGGAATGCGAAAGGACGGTGGAAGGGCCCGGCACGGGCAACGAGGTGGCGCGGTGGCCTGCGTCAGGCGGCGCTGCGGTCGCTGCGCCGGGCGCGGGCCAGGCGGGAGACGATCTCGGACAGCGGTGCGTGGCGCACCGTCATGGCCGAGCGGTTGACGATCAGGCGCGCGCTGATGTCGGCGATGTGCTCCAGTGGCTCCAGGCCGTTGGCCGCCAGCGTGGAGCCGGTATCGACCACGTCCACGATCAGGTCGGCCAGGCCGACCAGCGGCGCCAGTTCCATCGAGCCGTACAGCTTCACCAGGTCGATCTGGCGCGCCTGGCGGGCGAAGTGCCGCCGCGCGCAGGCGGGAAACTTGGTGGCCACCCGCAGCCGCCCGGTGGGCAACTCGGCATCGACGGGGCCGGCCACCATCAGCCGGCAGCGCGCGATGTCCAGGTCCAGCGACTCCAGCACGCCCTCGCCTCCGTGTTCCATCAGCACGTCCTTGCCGACCACGCCCAGGTCGGCGCCGCCGCGCTGCACGTAGGTGGGCACGTCCGAGGCGCGCACGATCAGGAACTCGACCCGCTGGCCGCCCGGCAGCGGGTCGCGGGCCGGGATGATCAGCTTGCGCGAGGCGGCCGGATCCTCGGCCGGCCCGATGCCGGAGGCTGCGAGCAGCGGCAGCGTGTCATCGAAGATGCGCCCTTTCGACAGGGCGAAGCGCAGCGGCCGCGATGCCGAGACCGCAGCGTCGGTCGCGCCGCTCAACGCGGATCCGCGCCGGGCGGCGCGGCGCTGCTCGGATCCGGGGTATCGGGCACGCGCCGGATGCCGGCACCGATCGCCCCGAACTTCTCCTCGATGCGCTCGTAGCCACGATCGATGTGATAGACGCGCCGCACCGTGGTCTCGCCGTCGGCGCACAACGCCGCGATCAGCAACGAGGCCGAGGCACGCAGATCGGTGGCCATGACCGGTGCACCGGTCAGCCGCTCCACGCCGCGGATCGTGACCGTGTTGCCGTCGATCGTCATGTCGGCACCCATGCGCTGCAGCTCGTTGACGTGCATGAAGCGGTTCTCGAACACCGTCTCGGTCACCTGCCCCACGCCCTCGGCCAGCGCGTTCAGCACGCAGAACTGGGCCTGCATGTCGGTCGGGAAGTCCGGGTACGGCGCGGTGATCAGGTTGACCGCCTGCGGACGCCGGCCCTGCATGTCCAGCTCGATCCAGTCATCGCCGCAGGTGACGATGCCGCCGGCCTCGCGCAGCTTGTCGAGCACCGTGCCCAGGATCGAGGGCACGGTGTCGAGCACCTTGACCCGCCCGCGCGAGGCGGCCGCGGCCACCAGGAAGGTACCGCTCTCGATCCGGTCGGGCACCACCGAGTGGCGACAGCCCTGCAACGAATCCACCCCCTGCACATGGATGGTGGACGTGCCGGCGCCCTCGATCTTGGCCCCCATGGCGATCAGGCAGTTGGCCAGATCCACCACCTCGGGTTCGCGGGCGGCGTTCTCGAACACCGTCTCGCCGCGCGCCAGCGTGGCCGCCATCAGCAGGTTCTCGGTGCCGGTCACGGTCACCGTGTCGAACTGGATGCGGGTGCCCTGCAGTCGCCCGGCGCGCGCGCGCACGTAGCCGCCGTCGATGTCGATGTCGGCGCCCAGGGCGCGCAGCCCTTCGATGTGCAGGTTGACCGGCCGGGCACCGATCGCGCAGCCGCCCGGCAGCGACACCTCGGCCTGGCCGTATCGGGCCACCAGCGGACCGAGCACCAGGATCGAGGCGCGCATGGTGCGCACCAGCTCGTAGGCGGCGGTGTAGTCGCTGATGGAGGTGGGATCGACGTCCACCGCCATGCCGTCGCCCATGGTGATGCCGCAACCCATGCGCGCCAGCAACGACATCGTCGTGGTGACATCGTTCAGGTGCGGCACGTTGGCGATGGTGGAGGCGGAGCTGCCGAGCAGCGTGGCCGCCAGGATGGGCAGCACCGCGTTCTTGGCGCCCGAGATGCGAACATCACCCTCGAGCGGCCCGGTGCCGCCGATCAGAAACTTGTCCATCGATACCCTGCGCGACCGTTCGGGTGCGCATGGTACCGCGACGATGGGTCGTGACGGTGGACCGTCAGGCGGGCCGTCAGGCGGGCCGTCAGGCGGCGAGCAGGGACTCCACCTGGCACACCCGGGCGATCTGCCTGAGCCCTTCGGGTACCCGCTCGAAGCGCACCGAGTGACCGAGCCTGCGCGCCTCGGCCAGCCATTCGATCAGCAGCGCCAGCCCGACGCTGTTGCTGCGCTGCACCTCGCCCAGATCGATCGTCACCGACGCGGTGGCGCGAATCGCCACGCGCACCTCGTCGAGCACCCGCGCGGCGTTGTCGAAGTCGATGACGCCGGCCACGCCGACCTGCCCCGCCGCCACGGTGACCGTGGCGGTGCGCGCGCCGGTGCTCACGACTTCTTCGCGTTACGCTCCCTGAGCGTATCGAGCAGGCCGGCCACGCCACCGCGGCTGATCTCGTTGGCGAACGCGCTGCGGTAGCTGGTCACCAGGCTGATGTCGTTGACCTCGATGTCGTAGATCAGCCAGCCGTCCTTGTCGCGCAGCTTGTACTCGACCGGTACATCGCCGGTGCCGGCCTGCTTGTAGGTGGATCGCACCACCGCGCGATCATCGCGGCTCTCGGCGCGGAACGGCTCGAAGCGGATCGTGGCGTCCTCGTACTCCTTCAGGGCACCGGCGTAGGTGTTCATCAGGAGCGCCTTGAACTGGGTGACCAGCTCGGTCTTCTGGGTGGCGTCGGCGTTGCGCCAGAACTTGCCCACGGCCAGCTTGGTCATGGTGTTGAAATCGACGTAGGGGACGATGTACTGATCGACCGTGCGCGAGAGCAGCTCCGGATCGGCCGCCAGCTCCTCGGCCTGGGTGTCGAGCACGTCGATGACCTGCTCGACCGCATCCTTGACCAGCGCCTGAGCCGGGTGATCGGCGGCCGCGACCGGCCGGGCCAGCATCGCGGCGACCAGCAGCAGCGCCAGCACCGGCAAGCTCACGAACAGGCGCCACGCGCCAGGGCGCTCCGGACGGGCGAGGCGGCGTGCGCGAAGGGGGGTGGGCTGCATGATGGAATCTCTCCTGGCGGGGGTGTCGTCCCTGTGGCGCATCCGGAACGGAGGCGTACCGGACCTCATTCTGAACCCGAGCGGCTGAACAGTACCTGACCGATCAGACGCTCGAGAACCAGCGCGGATTGCGTCAGCGTAATCTCATCGCCGTCCTCGAGCATGATGTCCTCCGCGCCCGCTTCCAGGCCGATGTACTGTTCGCCGAGCAGGCCGGCGGTGTAGATGCTGGCGTTGGTGTCCTCCGGAAAGGCACCGACGAAATCCTCGCCCACGCTCATCGTGACGCGGGCCGAGAACTGATCCGGGTCGTACACGATCGAGCTGACCTGCCCGACCCGTACCCCGCTGGCGGACACCGGTGCGCCCGACTTTAGCCCGCCGACGTTATCGAAGCTGGCCGTCAGCGAGTAGCCCGCGCTGGAAGCCAGGCCGGTCAGGTTGCTGACGCGCATGGCCAGCACCAGCATGGCCGCGAAGAACAGCAGCATGAAGATGCCGACGAGGATCTCGGTGGTGCGTGAATTCATGGGTCGGTCCAGGCAAGGTGCTGAGGGTGGGAGTGCCGTTGCCGGCATCGATTCGGGAGCGCACGGTCCGGCAGGCGCCGTGGACGGCGCGTGCGCGACCGGGGTCGCGCCTTCAGAACATGATGGCGGTCAGGACGAAGTCGAGTCCGAGCACGGACAGCGAGGAATAGACGACGGTACGCGTGGTGGCGGCACTCACCCCTTCCGAGGTCGGGATGCAGTCGGCGCCCTCGAAGATGGCGATCCAGCTGACCACCAGGCCGAACACCAGCGCCTTGACGAGACCCTGGCAGACATCTTCGACGAAGGCGACCGAGCTCTGCATGTTGGACCAGTAGGCTCCGGCATCCACGCCCAGCACCTCGACGCCGACCAGGTAGCCGCCCAGCACGCCGACCGCGCTGAACATCGCGGCCAGCATCGGCAGCGCGAGAAAGCCTGCGAACAGTCGGGGTGCATAGACCCGCTTGAACGGATCGACCGCCATCATCTCCAGCCCCGACAGCTGTTCGGTGGCCTTCATCAGACCGATCTCGGCGGTCATCGCGGAACCTGCGCGCCCGGCGAACAGCAAGCCGGTGACCACCGGTCCCAGTTCGCGCACCAATGTCAGCGCCACCGCTTGACCGAGCGCCGCCTCCGCGCCGAAGCCCTGCAGCAGGTTGTAGCCCTGCAGCGCGAGCACCATGCCGACGAACAGCCCGGAGACCAGGATGATGGACAGCGTCATCACGCCGGTGGCGTGGAGCTGGCGCACCAGCAGACCGAAGCGCGGTACCAGCGAGGGCAGCCCGCCCAGCGTGCGGGCCAGGAACAGCTGCGCCCGACCGAAGCGCTCCAGCGCATCGAGCCAGAACCGGCCGAAGCGGGCCACGCGATCGATCATCGGTCACTCCCGGAAGCGGTGGGCGCATCGGCGCCGGTGCCGAGCAGCTCGGTGGCATAGTCGGGGGCGGCCAGCTGGAACGGCACCGGGCCGTCCGGGCTGCCGTTCAGGAACTGCTGGGTCCATTCGGACTGACTGGCGCGCAGCTGCTCGGGCGAGCCGGCCTCCACCACCACGCCTTCGGAGATGATGACCACGTGGTCCGAGATGGACAGCGCCTCGGTCAGATCGTGGGACACCATCAACGAGGTCAGTCCCAGCGCATGGTTGACGGTGTGGATGAGTTCGAGCAGCACGCCCATCGAGATCGGGTCCTGACCGGTGAACGGTTCGTCGTACATGATCATCATCGGATCGAACACCAGTGCACGCGCCAGCGCGGCGCGGCGCGCCATGCCACCGGACAGCTCGGCCGGGTACAGGTCGCGTGCACCGCGCAGGCCGACCGCGTGCAGGCGCATCAGCACCAGGTGCGAGACCAGGCTGTCCGGCAGGTCGGTATGCTCGCGCAGCGGAAAGGCCACGTTGTCGAACACGCTCAGGTCGGTGAGCAGCGCGCCGGACTGGAACAGCATGCCCATGCGCTTGCGCAGCGCGTACAGCGACTTGCGCGACAGCGAAGCCACGTCCTGCCCGTCGAACGCGATGCTGCCCTGGGTGGGCCTCAGCTGGCCGCCGATCATCTTGAGCAGCGTGGTCTTTCCAGTCCCGCTGGGTCCGATGATCGTGGTGATCCGACCGCGCGGCACATCGAAGGTCAGACCCTGGAAGATCTTCTTGCGCCCACGCGCGAAGTGCAGGTCGTGCACGCGCACCAGCGCCTGATCCTCCGTCGCAGCGGCGCTCGTCTCGTGGAGAACGCCCGTGGCGTGTGCAGTGCTCATGCATCGACCCTTCGCATCAAATGTACCAACCGCTCCGAGCGCATCGGACGGCCCGCGGGCATCGCTCGGACCCGCCTGCGACGGTGCGAACCCGTTCACGTCCGGCGATGCGCACGGTAACGCCAAAGCGCGGCCAGCGGGGCCGCGGCGGGCGGCACCGCGACGCCAGCTCATCGACGCACGGGGCCGATCGGGGCACGTCGGACGCGACATCGCTTTGACGTCCGTGGTGCCATCACGACGTTCGACTACACTGACCCGGCACAGGCGGGCCACCGCCAGCCCCACGATCGTCCCGATGATGCGCAATCCGCTCGCCTCGCTCTGCCTGCCGCCGCTGATCCTGCTGGCAGGCGGTTGCGCGACCAACAGCCCGACCGGGCCGGTGCACGACCCCTACGAGGGGTTCAACCGCGGCGTCTATCGCTTCAACACCGCGCTGGACGATGCGGTGCTGCAGCCGGTGGCCAGGGGCTACCGGTACGTGACACCGGACTTCCTGGAACTGGGCATCACCAACTTCTTCAACAATCTTGACGATGTCACCGACGTCGCCAATGCACTGCTGCAGGGCAAGCTCGGTCAGGCGGCCAACGACAGCGCCCGCGTGGTGGTGAACACCACCGCCGGCATGTTCGGCTTCTTCGATGCCGCCACCAAGATCGGCCTGGCCAGGAACAACGAGAGCTTCGGCCAGACCCTGGGCGTGTGGGGCGTGGGCGAGGGACCGTTCATCATGCTGCCGGCACTGGGTCCGAGCAACGGGCGCGACGCGGTCGGACGCATTCCCGATGCCACGGTGTTCTCCGCACAGGCGTATCTGGTGGACGGCGGTGCCGCCCTGGGCCTGACCGCCGCCGATGTCATCTCGGTGCGCGCCCGGCTGCTGTCGGCCGGTAACCTGCTCAACCAGGCCGCGCTGGACCCCTACCTGCTGCTGCGCGACTTCTGGGTCGAACGACACCGCCAGGCCACCGTGGACGGCAAGGTCCCGGTGGCGATCGGGTTGCCGGCGAACCTGCGCGAGGAAGGTGGCGACGAGCTGGACGAACTGGACCGGCTCGACGCGTTCGATGAGCTGGACGAACTGGACCGGCTCGATGAACTCGACAGGCTCGACGAACTGGATGAGCTTGACGAGCTCGACAGGCTCGACGAGCTGGACGGAACCGATGCCCTCGGTTGATTCGCACACCCACTCCGACGGCGGCTTCGTCGAGCTCGGCCGGGCGGTCATCCGCACCGAGGCCGAGGCGGTCGCGGCCCTGGAGGAGCGTCTGGACGATCGCTTCGTGGAGGCCTGCGAACGGTTGATCGGGTGCGAGGGCCGCATCGTGGTGTGCGGCGTCGGCAAGTCCGGGCACATCGGCAGCAAGCTGGCCGCCACGCTGGCCAGCACCGGCAGCCCGGCATTCTTCCTGCACGCCGCCGAGGCCAGCCACGGCGACCTGGGCATGCTGCGCCAGCACGACGTCATGATCGCCCTGTCCTACTCGGGCAGCTCGAACGAACTGCTCGCGCTGATCCCCGGCGTCAAGCGGCTGGGCGTGCAGTTGATCTCGCTGTGCGGCAAGGCCGACTCGCCGCTGGCCACCGCCAGCGACGTGCATCTGGACGTTTCGGTGGCGCGCGAAGCCTGCCCGCTGAACCTGGCACCCACCGCCAGCACCAGCGCCATGCTGACGATGGGCGATGCCATCGCGATCGCGCTGCTGGGCACGCGCGGGTTCAGCGAAGACGACTTCGCCCGCTCCCACCCCGGTGGCCGGCTGGGGCGTCGGCTGCTGCTGCACGTGGCCGACGTGATGAGTGCCGGCAGCGATGTACCGGTGGTCGGTCTGAACGCCACGCTGGCCGAGGCGGTCGCCGAGATCAGCCGCAAGGGGCTGGGCATGGTGCTGGTGGCCGACGAGCACGGCGCGCTGGCCGGTCTCTACACCGATGGCGACCTGCGCCGCACCATCGAGGCTGGCGAGGACATCCGCGCGCTGACGGTGAGCGAGGTGATGACCGAGGACCCGCGCACCATCGATGCCGACCGGCTGGCGGTGAGCGCGGTAGGTCGACTGCAAGAGCACCGCATCACCGCCTTGCCGGTGGTCGGCGGCGGTCGCATCGCCGGTGTGGTCACCATGCACGCCCTGCTGGCCGCGGGGGTGGTGTGACCCGATTCCTGTCCGGCTACTGGCTACTGGTGCCGCTGTTGCTGTTCGCGATCGTGGTGCGCAACTGGATCGAGGCGCCCGAGACCCTGGTGCCGGACGAACCTCTGACGATGCAGCGCCTGCAGGCCGACTACTACCTGGAGGACTTCACCACCCGGCGCTTCGACGAGGACGGCCAGCTGCAGTACCTGCTCAGCGGACAGAGCCTGTCGCACTACCCGCAGGACGATCGCGCCGAGATCGTCGAACCGCGCCTGCAATGGCGAGAACCGGACCTGCTGTGGTCCATGCGCGCCAGCGGCGGTCGGCTGACCCGATCGCCGGACGTCGTCACGTTGCTCGACGACGTGGTCCTGCACCGTGCACCGCTGGCGAGGGCTGCCCCTGGCGAAAACGATGGAGGCGAAACCGATGGAGGCGAAACCGATTTGGGCGAAACCGATGCCGGCAAAGCACCCCGGACCGACCCGACCTTGCCGCGCAGCGTCACCATCACCACCAGCGATCTGAGCATCGCGCTCGACAGCCGCGATGTCTCCACCGAGCGAGGCGTGGTGATCGAGGCCCCCGGCATGCGCTTGGAGGCGACCGGCTTGCAGGCCTCCAGCGCCCAAGGCAAGCTCGAGCTGCTCTCCAACGTGACCGGTCGCTATGAAGTGGTGCCCCGTGCTGTTCAATAGCGCGTCGCGCGGCCGCGCCTGGCCGGGCACGACGATCCTGCTGCTGGCGTGCAGCGTGTGCGCAGCCTCCGTCCAGGCACGCGAGAGCGACCTGGACCAGCCGATCGACATTCGCGCCGACCGCTCGCAGTTCGACGAGCGCGCCGGCTTGCAGGTGCTCGACGGCAACGTCGAGATCAGCCAGGGCACGATGTTGATCCGTGCGGACCGCGTCGAGGTCCAATTGGAGGACGGTCGCCTGGCACGCATCGAGGGTACCGGCTCGCCGCTGGTCTTCGAGCAGGACAACGAGGCCGGCGAACGCATGCAGGGGGCGGCGGCACGCATCGCCTACGACGCCATCGAGGGCCGGCTGGTGCTGGAGGGCGGCGCCACGCTCGAACAGCCTCGCCAGGCCCTGCAGAGCGAACGCATCGTGTTCGATGCGCGCACCCAGACGGTGAGCGCCGAGGGCGGCCCCGGTGGCCGGGACGGTCAGGCAGCGTCGGGCGATCGGGCGCCGGGCCGGGTGACGATCCGATTGGAACCTCCGGCGCGCGACCGGCCGTGAACCGGACCCCTCCGGCCGATGCGCCCGGCTCTCGCCGGCTCAGCGCCGAGAACCTGCACAAGGCCTACAAGAAGCGTCGCATCCTGGAAGGCGTGTCGCTCAGCGTCGACAGCGGCGACATCGTCGGCCTGCTGGGGCCGAACGGCGCCGGCAAGACCACCTGCTTCTACATGGTGGTCGGCCTGGTGCGCCCGGACAGCGGTCAGGTACGGCTGGACGGGGTCGACATCACCGCCCATCCCATGCACGCCCGTGCCCGATTGGGCGTGGGCTACCTGCCCCAGGAAGCCTCGGTCTTTCGTCAGCTCACGGTCGAGCAGAACATCGTCGCCATCCTGCAAATCCGCCGCGAGCTGGATGCGGCCGAACGCCGCGACCGGCTGGAAGCGTTGCTGGAGGAGCTGCAGATCGGCCACATTCGCGACAGCCTGGGCATCAGCCTGTCCGGCGGCGAACGCCGCCGCGTCGAGATCGCCCGCGCCCTGGCCGCCGACCCCGCCTTCATCTTGCTGGACGAACCGTTCGCCGGCGTCGACCCGATCTCGATCATCGACATCCAGCGCATCGTCACCCATCTGAAGCAACGCGGCATCGGCGTGCTGATCACCGACCACAACGTGCGCGAAACGCTCGGCATCTGCGACCGGGCATACATCCTGTCGAACGGGTCGTTGATCGCCGAGGGGGACACCGCCACGTTGCTGTCGAACGAGGAGGTGCGTCGGGTGTATCTGGGGGAGGATTTCAAGATCTGAGATCGGCTGCGCATGGCGCGTGAACAGCCGTCGGCCGGGTTCAGGAGAAGGCGAGCCCGCCGTTGATGTCGATGTTGTCGCCGTTCACGAACGAGGCGTCATCCGAGGACAGGAACGCGACCAGGTTCGCCACCTCCTCGGAGGTGCCTTCACGCTTGACCGGCGTCGCCTTGGCCACGTTGGCCCGCCCTTCGGCGGTGGAGAACGTGTCGTGGAAGCCGGTCGCGATCATGCCCGGGCACACCGAGTTGACGCGAATGTCCGGCCCGAGCTCCTTGGCCAGACCGCGCGTCATCGACACGATAGCGCCCTTGGAGGCGGCATAGGCGACCGCTCCCGGCCCGCCACCATCGCGCGCCGCCTGGGAGGCGATCGACACCACCGAGCCGCCGGCGCCCATGTGCGGCAGACCCGCCTGCAGCAGGTGCACCAGCGAGGTGGTGTTCAGGTCCATCACGTACTGCCAGTGCTCGAGCGGCATCTCGCTGATCTTCTTTCTGGCCACCAACCCGCCGGTGACGTGCACCAGCGCATCCACCCGGCCCCAGCGCTCGACGGCGCCGGCCACCAAGGCCTGCACATCGGCAGGCCTTGTCATGTCGCCCTGCAGGGTGAACGCCCTGCCGCCGGCCGCCTCGATCTCGGCGACCGCGGAGTCCGCCCCTGTCGAGCTGGAGTGGTAGTTGATCGCGACCGCAGCGCCCTCCTCGGCCAGCTTCATCACGCACGCGCGACCGATGTCGCGACCGCCGCCCGTGACGATGGCGATCTTGTCCGGCATTCTCATGGGATGTTCTCTCGTGGGGGGGAATATGGTGAAAGAAGGCCAGGTCGCTCACCCCGTCCACCGCGTACGTCCTGCAGAACGGCATGAAGGGGGAGTTCGACGGGCCGGTGGACATGATGTCGAACAGCTGCTGCCGATCGACGCCGACGCGGTCCGCCACGGCGCAGGCCTGCGCCATGGCGCAGACGATCGTCATGCCCATGAGGTTGTTGATCAACCTGGTGGCGGGCCCGGCCCCGAGCGCGCCGGGGTGGTGAGGCAAGGCATTCGACCATGTTGCCGCCCATGAGCCCAAGGCCGATGAAACCGACGTGTGTATCTAACAAGTCCGACCCCTGATAGATGTTCGCATGTCGTCGAACGCAGTGGCGCCCGCGCGTGATCACCGTTTCGGATCTCGCGCCGCCGCGATACAACGCGCTCGTGATGAATGCGACGCCCTCCTGTCGGAAACTAGTATGGCACGTGCCCACCTCTCGTAGTCGCACGGATTGCCGTCGAGGAACGCCACCCGTGCCTCGAAGTCAAGTATGGTAGTCAGATGTGTCGGCCGGCCGGGTTCCGGCTAGTGCCGAGCGCCCCACCACCAACCTGCACGACTCGCCAAGAGGGAACGACACGATGACCGTCAACCGCTCCGCCCTGCGCACCACCGCCGGTGCCGCGCTGCTTGCCGCCGCATTCGGGCTCGCACCCGCCTCCGCCCACGCTGCAGAATTGCGCGGCTGGAACATCCATCCCGAAGGCTACCCCGTCTCCGAGGCGATGGACTTCTTCACCTCCGAGCTCGAGGCCCGCACCGACGGCCGCGTCACTGCCAAGACCTTCCACGGCGGCGTGCTCGGATCCCAGCCCGATGCCATCGAGCAGGTACGTATCGGCGCGCTCGACTTCGCCGAGTTCAACCTCGGGCCCATGGGCCCCACGGTACCGGCCGCCAACGTCGTCTCGCTGCCGTTCATCTTCAAGTCCATCCCGCAGATGTACGAGCTGATGGACGGCGAAGCCGGCCAGGCGCTCGGCGCCGCGATGGAGGAGAAGGGGCTGGTCGCGCTCGGCTGGTACGACTCGGGCGCGCGCTCGTTCTACAACTCCGTTCGGCCCATCACCCAGCCCGCCGACGTCGAGGGTCTGAAGGTGCGCGTCATGAGCAACGATCTCTTCGTCGACATGGTCGAGTCCCTGGGCGGCAACGCCACCCCGATGGCCTTCGCCGAAGTGCTGCAGTCGCTCAAGACCGGCGTCATCGACGGTGCCGAGAACAACCCGCCGTCCTACGAGTCCACCAGCCACTTCGAGGCGGCAAAGTACTACTCGCTGACCGAGCACCTGATCATCCCCGAGGCGCTCGTGATGTCCAAGAAGGCCTTCGACGCACTCTCCCCGGAAGACCAGGAGATCGCGCGCGAGGTGGGCCGCGAAAGCGCGGAAATGCAGCGCGGCCTGTGGCAGGAACGCGAGGCGGCCAGCATGAAGGTCCTCGAGGATGGCGGCGTGCAGATCAACACGATCGACGACAAGGCGCCGTTCCAGGATGCGATGGCGGGCGTCTACGACGGCTTCCTGGCAGCGAATCCGGACCTGACCGAGCTGGTCGACATGATCCGCAACGCCGACTGACCGGCCGGCGCTCCGACTGCCTTCACGCGCAGCGCCCTCCGTCTTGAAACGTCTGCTCGATCTCGCCAGCGGCACCTGCCTGCTGCTGGCGAGCCTGGCGCTCGTGCTGCTGGTGGTGGTGTTCGGCCACCTGGTGTTCGGCCGCTACGTGCTGAACGTCACCCCCACGTGGGTGGAGCAGCTCGCGCTGCTGCTGATCATCGTGATCACCTTCCTGGGAGCCGCTGCTGGCGTGCACGAGGACACCCACCTCGGTGTCTCCTTCCTGCGCGAGGCGCTGCCGACGACGCTGCGCAACGTCGTTCGCCTGGGGTGTGACCTGGCGGTCTGCGTCTTCGGCATCATCATGTGCATCTCCTGCATCGAGCTCGTCCGCTTTTCCTGGGGCAGCCAGTTGCCCATGCTTGGCATTCCGGAGGGCAGCCGCTCGATTCCGGGCGCCGTTTGCGGCGCGCTGATGGCGGTGTTCGCGGGCTATCGCGTCGTGCTCGACGCCATGGCGCTCGCCGGTCGCGGCGACGGACCGACGCGTCCCGGCATCGCGGACGACGACACCGTCGCCAGCATCCGGCCAGACGCCGCCGCCGTGCTGAAAGAGACCGGGCCACCTCCCGCACCCTCGAAGGAGACCTGACATGGGCGTCGCACTGCTGCTCGGTGTCTTCTTCCTCGCGCTGGTGTGCGGGGTGCCCGTCGCCTTCGCGATGGGCATCTCGGCGCTGGTGGCCTTCTTTCACGAAGGCTTCCCGGTACTGATCACCTTCCAGCGGATCAACAGCGGCATCTCGATCTTCTCGCTACTGGCGATCCCGTTCTTCATCTTCGCCGGCGAGCTGATGCTGCACGGCGGCATCGCGATCCGGCTGGTGCGATTCGCCTCGGCGCTGGTCGGCCATGTGCGAGGCGGGCTGGCGTCCGTGAACATCTTCTCGAGCATGCTGTTCGGCGGCATCTCGGGCTCCGCCGTCGCCGACATCTCCGCGCTCGGCTCCATCCTCATTCCGGTCATGAAGGAGAAGGGCTACCGGGGCGACTACGCGGTCAACGTGACCGTCACCTCCTCGATCGCCGGCGTGGTCATCCCGCCGAGTCACAACATGATCATCTTCGCCATCGCCGCCGGCGGCGGGCTGTCGGTGTCGAAGCTGTTTCTTGCCGGAGTGGTGCCCGGCGTGCTGATGTGCGCATGCCTGGCCATCGTGGCCTGGCTGATCGCCATACGTCACAACTACCCGGCCGAGGCCTTCCCGGGCTGGGGCACCGTGGCGCGTACCGCCGCCATCGCCCTGCCCGGCTTCGTCACGGCGGTGATCATCGTCGGCGGCGTGCTGTCGGGTGTCTTCACCGTGACCGAGTCCGGCGCCTTCGGCGCGATCTATGCGCTGCTGCTGACCGCGTTCGTGTACCGCAGCCTGCCCTGGCACGCGTTCAAGACGGCGGTGGTGTCCTCGGTGCGCACCACCGCGATGGTCATGATCCTGATCGGCAGCGCGAACGCCTTCGGGTATCTGCTGGCGCTGTACCAGGTGCCCACCGCCCTGTCGGACTTGCTGCTGTCGATCTCGCAGAATCCGATCGCCATCCTGCTGATGATCAACGTCATGCTGCTGCTGCTGGGCATGATCATGGACATGGCCGCACTGATTCTCATCTGCACGCCGATCTTCATGCCGATCGCGGTCGGCACCGGCATGGACCCGGTGCAGTTCGGCATCATGATGTTGATGAACCTGGGGCTGGGGTTGTGCACGCCACCCGTCGGCACCTGTCTGTTCGTCGGCTGCGCGGTGGGCAAGGTGCCGATCGAGAGCGCGGTTCGCACCATCTGGCCGTTCTACATCGCGATGTTCGCGGCCCTGATGCTCGTCACCTACGTGCCGGCCGTCTCGCTGTGGTTGCCGGCGCTGCTCTCAGGCTAGTCGATTAGAGTCCGACCGAGGCTGCGAATCAGTCGTCGGTGAAGTAGTGGCGATGGCTGGCGTGAGCTTCACGGATCACCGAGTCGAGACGTCCCAGGTGCGTGCGCAGGCGCGCGATGGCCTTGCGGGTCGCCCCATCGCGCAGATGTGCCACGATTTGCACATGGTCGTCGTACACCAGCTCGCGCTCGGTGCGCTCGTCCAGGCTCAGCAGGCAGAGGCGGTCGGTCTCCGCGCGCTGCGCGGCGATCGTGTCGGACACGTCCTCCTGGCCGGCGGCTCTGCACAGCAACTGGTGAAACTCGTGATCAAGCTCGTGGAATCGCTGAAGCCGGCCGGCATCCAGCGCACGTCGCTGGCGCTCCAGAACCTGCTGCAAGGGGCGCTCGACGGCGTCCATACCCGCCGGGCACACCTCGCGCACCACTTCGACCTCGATCGCGCAGCGCACGAACCGAGCCCGACGGATGTTCGCCAACGAAAAGCGACGCACTACGGTCGCCTTCTGGGGACGGACGTGCAAAAGACCCAGGCCATCGAGCCGGATGAACGCCTCGCGCACGGGTTGGCGTGACACATCGAGCCGAGCGGCTACGTCGACCTCCGAAATCTTGTCGCCCGGCAACAGTCTCAGAGTGGCGATGTCGGCGTGGAGGACGGTGAATATCTCGTCGGCCGTGGTGCGACGGGTCGGCAGTGTAGCGGTGTCCTTCAGAATCGCGACGGAGGGAACCATGGCCTTCAAGGTCGCGTCCGTTGGTCCAGGTGGGGAAATCGAGTCTACCGCGTCGAGAATACACTGCCGACGATATCCACCGATCTACCGGATTGGACCCTGCGCCGACGGGTGGGACGCCAGCGGCGATCGAGGCGGCCGATGGGCCAGAGCATCACCCCGGCCGGCAACCCCGGCCGGCAAGAAGATCTGACCGGCATGTCGATTCGCATCCCACTGCGCGAACCCGGCATGGCTGGCTGCGTTGACCACGCAGGCGGAAAATAAGGTTGTATCCGAGTCCCGCAACGCGGTTGCTCGGAGTCAGAGCGTGAAGAGGCCATGGATCGCCCGGTAAGGTTGGAGTTGCGACACAAGCAACCAACCGAGGACCCATGGCCAGCCACAAGGCTATCGCACGTCTGCTCAAGTTGAAGGATCTGAAGCTCGTTGGACTGAGCTTTCATCGCGACCAGGTGGTCCGGTTGCACGTCAAGCCGTTCAAGTACGGCTGCCGCTGCCCCGAGTGCGGTCGGCGTGGCCGCATCGTCCGTCTGCGGCCACAACCTCGCGAATGGCGCGATCTGGCCGTCGGGGGCTGGCGTCTGGTCTTCGCCTATGCGCCGCGCGAGATCTGCTGCCCGACCCATGGGCGGCGCGAGGAGCAGATCCCCTGGGCATCGCCGCGATCCAGGATCACGCATCGTTTCGAGTACGTGATGCTGCGCCACTGCCAGAGCATGACGCAGAAGGCGGCCGCGACGCTGCTGAAGGTGTCCACCTCGACGCTGTCGGACCTGCTGCATCGCAGCATCGAGCGCCGTCGTGCGGGCACCGTATTCGGAGCCTGCGCAACGTCGGCATCGACGAGATCTCCTTCCACAAGCGGCACAAGTACGCGACGCTGGTGCTCGATCGGTTCCATCTGGTGAAGAACCTGAACGCCGTCGTCGACGAGGTCCGAAAGCAGCAGTGGCGAGCGGCGGGTGCCGACCAGAAGAAGGCGATCAAGGGGCTGCGCTGGCTGCTGTACCGCCATTTCTCGACGCGTTCGCGCAAGCAGACTGCGGCGCTCAAGGCGCTCGAGCGCAGCAACCGCCGGATCTACCGCGCCTGGCGACTCAAGGACGAGTTCGAGCAGCTCTGGGAGTACAAGGCACGCTGGGCGGCGACCCACAGTCTGAATGGCATCGAAACCCTTCCCATGAAGGGTCTCGACGACCAGGGGCCGTTGCGGGATCCGGAAATAGCCGTTTTTCCTGGCGCTCGTGTGTCTAAGTCGAGATCAGTAGGCAATGGTCGGGCAGTAGCCCTTCCACTTGGGGGGAAACGCTCTCCCCGGGACTACTCGACCAGTGTCGTCAAAAGGTAACCGGTGAGCGGCTGCATGCCCCAGTCGTCCAGGATCAGCAACTCCACGCGCGCCAGCTGTCCCAGCCTGCGCGCCCAGCTCCCGTCCCCGTGCGCGATCCTGAGCTCCTCCAGCAGCCGCCCCAGACGCACCGAGCGCGTGCTCACGCCCCGTCGACAGGCCTCGTTGCCGAACGCGCACGCCAGCCAGGTCTTGTTGAGCTGTCGTGTGTCGCTCAGACCCATGCGATTGCGCAGCATGCCGGTCCGGGGGGAGGTAGGGGTCGGTTGCCACTGTTGCTTGGATCAGCTCGGATCCACCTCGCCGCATTGCAGCCCGACGATGAGATCGCGACACTCGTCGGGGGAAAGATCGCCGGCAGCCTTGAGCGCGATCAGTCGCACCACCACCTCCGGCATCTCCAGCTCGTCACCGTTGGATGCAGCCGTTGCAAGACCGGACGTGACCGATGTCGACAAGTTGTCGACATCGATGGCAGCGAGCGCCGATCGAAGCTGATCAAACCGTGCTTGCATTGTCGAGCGGTCAGCAGTTGCTGGGCAGAGGGTCACGGCGTGCACTCGGTGGGTTCAGGGTCCGCTTTTCGACGGCGCCGCTCACGGGAAAACGGACAGCACCATTGCAACAAAACTGGATATAAGACCAGCTCGATGATCGGCCCATTTCAGCGACTGGCCGAAGCGGCCCCCATCGTTCGTTCGCGGCGTCGCCGTTGGATGCCGTGCCGGATCGTGGTGGCTGGGTCGATCGCCGAGAGGTTGCGCTCGTCAACGCGGTCTTGCATCGCAGAGCTCGCCCGAGGCACGGAAATCTCTCCGTGTGAACGGGGCCTGGGTTCGAAGCGGCGGTAGGCAGGCCAGCCTATCCATCAACCGAACCACGAAGGCCGAAAGTGACGGTACCCGGCGGGTGGTCACCGCGCGGAGTGCCTGTGAACGTCTCGGTACCGGCCATCGCTCAGGAGCGGTGGATTCGCAAAGCTAGTGGCCCGTTCGGGAAATAAGGTGACGCTCAGCGAGCCTGTCCGCCGGGCTGGCAAGGCGTTCGGGCGAAGGCGTACCGCGGTACTCCGAGCACGAACAACGCAGTCAGCGTGGCGGACAGGCTCGCCCTTCGGGAGCCCGAGTGCGCCCACACGCCTGCGTTGCCCCTCCTCGACGCACCCCGGTGCGCCTTCGTCACGGCGCCTTGCCGTGCGGGCGCACTCGGGCTCTGAGCGTCACCTTATTTCCCGAACGGGCCACTAGCAGGTCGTTGAAAAGCGCAACGCGATATCGCTGCCGCTCGGGATTTGCGCCGTTCTCGATCCGACGTAGCGGGTCGGATCGCGAGTGGTCCTCGCGTGCGGGCTCTCCGATGCGCTCCGGTGA